>Ga0247798_1000008_pt1 | contig 23974 bp, 52 predicted proteins | sample UWRJS197509C6_FD_179929 | JGI IMG/M metagenome (GOLD analysis project Ga0247798, IMG submission 179929) | Soil microbial communities from Arlington Agricultural Research Station in Wisconsin, United States - UWRJ-S197-509C-6 | ecosystem: Environmental > Terrestrial > Soil > Agricultural land... | reverse complement strand
TGCGAACCTGGACTTCGCCTTCCGTTGCCGGAAGCGAAACAATGACCTCGTCGCCGTCTTCGTCTTCGCCTGCCATCACTTGGCTCCCTTGTCGTGGATTGCGTGAGCCAGAACCGCAACGCGGTCCCAGCGGTGGATGAGAAGCAGCCGCAAGGCATGCGGATCGACGGTGACACCAAGCTCATCTTTGAGAACCTGGGCCAACAACTCGTGCGGCTTGCCTTCGGATGATGGAGCGCCGCACATCAGAAATAAATCTCCGGGTCCGTGACCTTCATCAAGATGCGCGTGTCCGAGAACAGCCGGCACGGCACCTCGTTGATGAACAGGGCGACGCCGTCGGCCGGGACGTACATGACCCAGTCGCCGATCTCCAGCTTGTCACCGTGGAAGTTGGCCACCGGGTCATCGACGAACGCGCCGCTGCCCAGACCGATCACCATGCCGATATTGCCCTGGTATCGATCCTCCTCGATGTTCTTGTCGGTGAGCCAGATGCCGCCCTTGGTCTTCGCCGGGCGGACATAGCCGGCGACCAGAACCTGCGAGTGCAGCACCGTGGTTCCGTGCTTGCCGAGGGCCTTCAGCAGCACCTCTTTCGGGTCGGTTTCGTCCTCGGCAATTTGACGCATTTTGCCGATCGCGTTTGAGCGCGCCATTTAGCTTTCCTTCGGTGGGGTGGGGGAGGCGGGCGCCTGCAATTCAGCGAGGCGCATGACGTGGCGCGGCTGAAGAGGCGTGATAGCAAATCCGTCGGCTGCGGCCCTGCGGGCTCCGGCCTTGGTTAGCGCTATGATCTGCGCTGTCGTCAGGTGCCTGCGCGGCATTGGTAGGGGCATCCCTTGCGTAGCACCACCCCGGCATGGGGCGGTTTGTTCGGTCTATAACTGCTTCTGAGCCTGTTCACACAAGGCAATGGCGATGTCGAGGCCTTCGATCACGCCCACCCGGTTGCGGTACTCTGGAAAATCCTTCGGGCCACCCTTGACGATGGCAGCGGCGTGGCCCTCGCGGGCCTTCGTCAGCATCTGGTGCAAAGACCGGGCGAGGCGATCGTGGTCGCCCATGAACTCGTTCACAGGCTCGCCGCCGATAATGGGCCGCGGTCGCGCTCGTCCGGAATCCGCCAACGCCATCAGTACATCTTCCTCTTGGCGAGGCGCCCCTTGCCGCCGCCGGCGCCGCCGGGCAGCTTGGTGGCTGGAGCTACGCCCGTTGCTGGTGAGGATATAGGGCCGCCTCTCGCCCGCGCCACAAAAGATTTGACACCGCCGCCGCTGGCGAAGGTCACCACGCGCTTGCGGTTCATGTCGTCAAGATCGTTCTTGCCCGGCTTGTGGGTCACCTTGGTGCCGACGTCGAGCCCGACGGACTTCACGCCGCCGCCGCCGCGCGCGCATCGGCATTCCCGGAGGCGGTCCACCCATCGGTCCACCTACGCCAGGAGGCGGCCCCATCGCGCCCGGCGGGGGACCAGGAGGCGGTGGGGGCGGTGGGGCCATAGCCTCCGGAGGAGGCATCATCGGCGGCGGGGCTGGCTGTTGTCCGCCGGTGATCACGTTGACGACGACGTTGCCCTTCTTGGCGACCTTGCCGCCGGTGGCGCGGTGCGGGCGATCGGCGCGGGTCTTGGCCATCTCGCCGGCGATGTCGCCGGTGGTGCCGTGGCCCTTGAAGACCTTCCCGCCGGCCTTGTAGCCCGAGGTCAGTCCCTTCACCCGAGCACGCTCGACGTTGCTCTGGCGGATCTTGTTGAACGGGTGCGACATCGATGTGTCCTGCTATGGACCGGCGCGGTCAGGGCGTTGCTTTGACGCTGTATCGCACGGAACTGCTACGACGTCACGCAGAATAACGAACGGAGCGGGTCGAAGATCTTGTGCTTGACCTCTTTGTGCTTCTTCATCGCCTTTGGCGAGGTGATGCGCTGACCGCATAATTCGCATTTCAGTGGGTGCGTGCGGCGGTACTCCCGCTTTCTGAATTGCGCTTTCTCAACGACCAGGTCTCTCATTCGATACCACCGACGGAATGCTTCGAAAGCAGTTTACCCCACACCGCTGGGGCCAGATAGCTCTTTCCGGGTTGGAGCAACGCGCAAAATAGGTATCCACATCGACATTGGGGCGCGGACCCATGCAGTGGGTCATGGTCGCGCCGCAGTGTTCGCACTCCACCGTTCGCATTACTTCCGCCGCCGCTTCTTGCGCTTGCCGCCGCTCGGCGCCGCGCCGGCCGGCTTCGGCGGATTGAGCGCGCTGTAGGTGTCGGTGTCAACCTTCTGTTGATCGAGCCCCAGCTTCTTCTCGGCGAGGCCGTGCTCCTGATCGCGGGACTGGCTATCCACCTGCAGCTTTGCGCCTTCGAGCCCGACCTTCTGCTGGTCGACCGAGTGCTGGTGCTGCTGGTCGTTGGCCTGCAGCTGCGTCTGCTGGGCGTTCTGCTGCTGGGTGATGTCGGCCTGACGATGCCCGAGGCCGACCTTCTCCTTCTCGACCCCCAGCTTCATCATGTCGACCATGGTCTGGTCTTCACGCCGCTTGCTCTCGCTGGCGATCTCCGCCGCGTTGAGCTGGTGCTCGCCCTGGGCGATCTGCATGTCGGTCTGCGCCTTGGCGCGCTCGTCCTCGTTGGCGGCCAGCGTGCGCGCCAGTTCGATGGACTTGCCTTCGATCATCGCCTTCGCCTTGGCCTGCTCGACCGGGGCCTTGGTCTGGGCGATCAGGACATCGGCCTTGACCTTTTCGGCCTTGCCTTGGGCTTCCATGACCTTGGCCTGGGCGGTCAGTTCCTCCGGCGACGGTGGTGCGTTCGGGTCCTTCTTCTTGATCAGGCCGATCGGGTCCTCGCGCATCGCGACCAGCACGCGGCGAATCACCTCGTCCGGCTCCAGGGTGTTCTGCCCCAACGGGCTGTTGGACAGTTCGACCAGCGCCACGGCCTTCATGACGCGGTGGATATGGCTCGGGACGTTCGGGTCCGACTTCGGCTCCAGCGCGCGGGTGTTGAGCGCCTCCAGCAACTTCTCGGGGTTCCAGAAGCCCTGCGACTTCTTGTTGCCCTTCCAGAACGATTCCGGGTTCTCCCGGAATAGGTCCATGATCAGGCTGATCTCCTCGTCCATGGCGCGGTGCTGGCCCTTGTGGGCGGCTCCCATCACCTTGGTGGACTGCTCGACATGGGCCAGCATAGTGCCCACCGGAATGTTCGCCGTGCCCTCCCCGACCGGGACGTCAGGGGCGCCGCCAGCGGCCTTGGACTGCTCGGTGATCTTGTCGATCAGCGTCATAATACCGGCAGTGACGTCCTTGTAGGGCAGGTCCATCACCACTTCGCGGATGTCCTGCCCATTGGTCTCAATCGGCTGGCCGGTGCCCGGCGACAGCCGGAAATCCGAGGTATTCTGTCGGCCGCCTAGCTTTGCCATCAGGAACGACGGGAAGTTCGCGTACATCGCGGTATCGAGCGACAGCCGCCACGCCGCCGTCATCGCCGCCGAGGCGTTGCCGAGGATGCCGGCGAGCCCGGTGCCGTAGAACCCAGGGCCCGGGACGTACGGATATTTCACGTACATCTTCTTGCGGTTGCACTCCTCGTCCTCCGGCTTCCAGTCGCGGCGAATCGCGAGGATGACGTGGGAGTCCTTGTCCATTGTCACGAGGTAGGGGAGCGGTATGCCCTCGTCCCGATACGCCGGCGGGGCAAACTCCGGAAGGTCCAGTTCGCACTGGATCTCCCACAGCGTGTACGGCATGTCCTCGGGGCGGTCCTTGTTGACCGAAACCCCTTGCGTGGACGCGATCTCCTCGTCGACCACATTGGCCTGCGGTGTCGGCGGCGCCAGGGCGACCTTCCGGTAGATGTTCTTGTGCTGGTAGCGCTTCATCACCGACTGGCGCATCGAGATCTGGTGCGTGATTCGCTCGCACTCATCGAAATCGGTCATGGCGTCGGAGACGATCAGGTGCTCGGGCGAGACCTTCTCGGAATAGGGCCGCTTCTTGAGCGGATGGGTGTAGACCTTCTTGAACCCGGAGCCGCCGAAATAGCAGCCCCACAACAGCATGTGCGACGTCTGCGGTGCGAACTCGGTCGCGATCGACGTCAGGTAATAGTTCATGTCCTTTTGCAGCTGCTCGCCCAGTTCGTCGTCCTTGGTCGACGTCGGGTCGCCGTAGCTGGCGATCTTGCACGGCCCCTCGGCCGGCAGCAGCTCGGCCTGGGCGTTGGCCCAGCCCTTCAGGCAGGCTTCGAGCAACAGCGGGTTGGTGACCACAGACTGCCCATCCACCGCCGAGGCGCCGTCTCCGGACCGCGGGTCCTCACTCTTGAGGCCAAGCAACTCCATACGGTCGGCGCGATCGCTCAGCCACTCCGAGCGCGAGGCGTCATCCGCCTGCACAGCCTCGAACAGTTCCTCGGCGATCACCATCAGGCGCCCGTCGCCGATCTTCTCGACGAGGTTCTGGTAGAATTTCTTGGGATCTTCATCGTCATTGGCGGCGCTGAACCGCTGCGGGTTCAACTGGATCACCACGCCGCCGTCGGGCTGGTCGATCGCTATGTCGCCGCTGTCGAGCGTGCGGACGGTCTCGCCGTCGTCTTCGATGATGACGGTGATCTCGCCATCGCCATCGGGTAGAGCTGCTGCTGGTGTGCCGGCCAAGGTTCGTCCCCTAAAGGTAGACAGAACCGACCCATATCACAAAAATGACGCGCTACACCAGTTTTTGGGCCAGCAGGCCCAGTCATCGGTCATGCCCGCGATAGCGCAGTCAATACGGCGGGGCCGTGCCAATCGATAGACCCGCTGTCCCATTGCACGCAAACATCATCTTCAAAATGAGGCTTGTCGAACATTTCGAAAGGTGGACCTATTACCGTCCCATTGCCCTTGTACTTGGCAGAAACGCGGTCGCCATGCTTTAATCCTTCCGTCACTTTCGGTCTCCGTTCATCTGATGGTGATCGGTCAAGTCCGTACTATCTTGCCCATGTCGGAGGCTTGCAACCCCATGGGGTGTCACGTCGAGCGCGCGCCCGAATCTCTTCCATGTATTGTGCAGTGGCGGCGCCATTTGATGCAGCTACCGCTTTCGCGAGCAGGCGATTTTGCTCAGCCAGAAGCCGATTGTTTTCCTCCAGCAATTCTTCCATGGTCTTAGCCACTGGTCAGGTCTCCATTCGTGACCGGCGCAATCAATAACGCTCTGATTTGGTCGGCTATCTTTCTTGCGATATAGATCTCGCCTTCACCATCCCCAGCTTCCGCAGCAACGGACTCCGCGATCTTGGCACACTGCTCCACCGTTGCGCGGCGCTCTGCGGCGATATGCTTACCTGAGTAATTGAACCCTACCATTTGCTCTTTCCCTCTCTACTGAACTCCGGACTTAATCCATCGATACGACGACTTCGCCGTGGGCCTCGCAATACCAAACGGGTAGATGGTGAGGCTGGGCGCATGTGCATTTGGCACCGAACTTGGCGAGGTCGCCGGTCGTCGAGCACTCGTCACAGCAAACCCATGTAGAAAAGCGGCAGATATGTTCTGATCCGCATTCGGGGCATTTTAGGCTCATGGTCGCGGTCTCCTTGCCTGATCGAAAGTGCGGCCTAATCTATACCGGCTGCCGCTCGCATCATTGGTGAGGGCGCTTTCGCGTGGACGTCACCTATGCACCTCCGCTCCACTTTTCCCGGCGCCGGGATGGCAGGGGCCGCCATACTGTCAAAACCTAGTCCAATCCGATGACTTGGACGCGCTCTTTGACAGCATCCCACCGACCAGTATCCCAATTCCAGACGATGAAATGGTCAGGCATCGCAGCCTGGATAAGGGTTCGATGTTCATCTGCTTTGATGTAGGGGCCGCCTATCGCTGCGTGGATGGAGCCTGCCATGCCCTCACCTCGGGCGAAAGCAAGAGCCTCCTTGGCTCCCTCAATGATCTTATTCACCATCGTCGTTCTCCAATGTTTCGGACAGCGACCAATCCGCCGTGGGATCGAATAACCTCCTCGACCTTTTCGATAGGCACGTAGGGGTAGATGCGCTTGTCGCCGACATCGTAGCCACGGCCAAGCTCCTCGAATACTTCCTCGCGCTTGCACATGATCTCGACCTGTCGGTACTCGTCAGCAAAATCGTCTCGCGGATAGGAGTAAGCGCCGAAATGCCCTTGGACGCTCATCTTGAAGCCGTCAGCACACACCATTTCGGGGAAGATGCGACTGTTGGCTTCCCGATTGCCTGTGTATTCGCGGCCGTAGCTGCCGGCGCAATGCTGCGTCTGCCAAGCGGTGTTCCAGTCGTCCGGGTAATGCATGCGGAAAAACGTGTTCACGATATCGGGCATCGCTCTCTCCTGTGTTTCGGACTGTTTGAAACTCCGGGCCTTAGTGCGCGATACCGACCGCAACTTTGGCCTGGTGCCGGCGCGTCCATTCCTCTTGCGGGATCTCCTGCACGCGCTCCCATTCGCGCTGCGCCTCGGCCTCGCTGGACAATCCGATGTTCTCCGCGAACGTCTCCAAGCACGCTTGGGCTTGGCCGATCTCCTTCCCCACGTTCCCCGGCGGCCGGGAATAGACGCGATCGGCAATCAGGTTGAGGGTGTCCCGCTCCATGCCCTCGGCGTGTGCGAGTTCGATTGCCTCCTCGACAAAGCGCAACAGGCGCTCGCTTCGGAGAAGGGCTATCGGGCCGAACGTGGCTCTGGCCCACGCAAGGAAGTCTGCCGGTCTGCTCATCGTCGCTCTCCCTGTTTGAATGACCGGCCACGCCGCGCCCGGGCTATCCGTAGCGCCACTCCTCGATCACGGCCTTGGCATTGAGTTCATCGCAGACAGCCTGCGCCTTCCCCTTGTCGAAAAACGTGAGGCTGTCAGCCGGCACCTCCCCACCCACGACGCGACTGGTGCGATAGACGTACCAGCGCGGGAATCCGTGGGTGGATGGGACAACACGGTAGCTACGAAGCGCCGCAACTACGGCGTCGAGGTTTTTCACCTGTGCAGCACTGTGCGCTTGCCGAGCACTCGGGACATGATCTCGGTCTTGGCTGCATCCAAGCCAATATTGATTCTTGGCGCGTCAGTCCCTGCGATCACGAGCCCGAAATCCGTGGGGCCGCATGCTATGATGCAGCATGACCAAATATCACCGTTCTTGGCGCTCTCCAGCGCGGCCTCCAGCTTCTCGATGCACTCCTTCTGATCGTCGCGGAGGCCGGCGGTCTCGCCGTTAGGCTTTATCAGGGTTGGCTTTGGCATTTTTGATCCCTTGCTTGATGTCGGAGAACGATTCGCCGTCGGCCTTGTAGCCTTCGAGGAAGGCCCTGCGCGGCGAGAATGACTTGTAGCCATCCTCGTAGACCACGAGGAAGTCGCCCGGCACAGGCACGTAGCGGACGAACATGGCGTCTGGCAGTTCAATGGTTACGGTTCGCTCCAGCGTGACCGATCGCACCAGCCGTTTACCATCTGGCAGGCTGGGATCGGTTCTGTAATTCCCGACCGAGGTGATTTCTGCCGCGGACACGCTCTTATGGCAGGTAAAGGGCTTCAGGATTGGCTTCAGGACGGCATCGAGTTCGCTCATGTTAATTTCCTTGGCTCCATTTGAGGGGAGGGACCGGCAAGTCTTTCAGGTCACTCTTGCCGGCCCCTATCGACGATTTTAACCGAGAGTGACACTGGCTCGCCGAATTACTTGGCGCGTTTACGCACCTTTTTCTTCGCGGGGACAGTCTTGGTGCCTGCCCGCAGGAACTCCTCGAAGGCCTTCGCCTGCGCGAGGACCGCGGCGCTGTCGGTCGCAATGCCGCAGCGCGCGAAGTTGTCGCACGCGATTTCTAGCGCTCGGAGGCGGCGAGATTCCGGAAGAGATACCCTCACTTCGAGCCCTCCTGCTTTGCTGTGGCCTGCGCCGCCTGCATCTGCTTCTGCAGCTGGGCGTTCAGCTTGTTGATGATGGGGTCAGCCACCTTCTTCGGCAACTCCATCAGCGCGTTACTGATCGCCGCCAGATCGGCCTGATCGACTTCAAGCTGGAAAGTCGTCGGGACCTGGATCGAAGGTGCCGGCTGGGAAGCCTGCGGCGCCGGGGTCGGCGTTGCATCCTGCGCCGTCGCGGAGGTCATAAATGCGGCCACCAGTGCGAATGCCAAAAGGCTGGTTCTCTTGCTGCTCACGCTTCTTCCTTTGGATCTGGTCCTGCACGATCGCACGACCGGTGTTGCTGGGATTCGTCCGGTCCGGCGCAACGGTGAGGACCGTGTTGTTTCTGATCTCGAAGCGGACGCCCTCGGTTCGCACCGAGACGGCGCCGAGGGCGGCGGGGTTCTTGCAGATGCCCTCGATGTGCTGGCGGACGATCTCGACGTTGAGGCCCATCGCGCGCTCCATGTATCGGAGCACGGCGTGATCCGTTACTCGGAGCGGATCGGCCATGTTAGCGCGCCTTGGCGATATAGGCGTCGATCTGGTCGGCCACCATTTCTGGGGTTATCCCATTGTAGGTTCTGGGGACAAATCCAAAAAAACGCCTCTTGCCAGTTTGCTTCATGAAGATGGATTCCGCAGCCTCGTAGGGCATCGCGAACTCCCGCGCCATCACAGAAACCGCCTCACGGCCACTAACAAAACTGTGGATTGGGCCGCTCCACAAGCGATGGGCGAGCCCCATCGCGCATTGATTGCAGTGACCGAAATACCAGCTGAAACCTTTGGGCCAAGTCTCGGGATGCCTCAGCGCGTAGCTGAGGTTCTCCAGCGACGGCTTGTCGAGGGCGAACAGCTTCTCGGTCTCGGTCTGCGGCTTGGTGGCGGTCTGTGTCATGATTAGTCCTCCTACCCTAAGAAATCGGCCCCGGCGTGGGGAGCACCGAGGCCGTGTGGGCTCAAATCAGATTGCGCGGACCCTACTTCATGGCGGCCTCCTGGTTGACTTCAAGGTCAAGACCTTCAGTGCGAGGAGTATGCACCAGCCCGCGCCGTTGTCAACTGGATGTTTACGCTTTACGGAACAGATCGGAGACCTTCCCCTTCGGGTCCTTGATACGAGACCGGTCCTTTCTGTCGCTGGTTCGCTCCGCCTCCAACCGCTCAAGATGGCGTGCCCGAGGGCTCTTGGTGGCGTGCCCAGAGACACCGTGCTTCTTGCTTCCCATGCCACCGCGACCGCTCTGCATTTAAGCTGCACTCCTGCGCACACCAGGATAAAGCGCCTTCCGCGGCTTCTTCGGCTTCGCCGCCTCGACCTCGTCGTGCCGCACCTCGGTGTCATTCCGCAGCAGCCCGATGTCGCGCAGGTGCTTCACCGCGTGCGTCATGGCGTCGGTGAGGTCGTCGAACTTGCCCTTGGGGAAGTATTCCATTTCGTCCATCACCATCGCACCCCACTCCCGGAGCGGGAACGGGACGTAGATCATGCCCTGGGCGAAGGATGGCTGCACCGCCAGTGCGCGCGCGACCTTGTCGACCTTGGCATCGACCATCTGGATCGCCCAGCCGGCGTGCGGGTGTGAATTGGCGAGGGTCTGAGCTGCCGATATGCCCGAGGCCTTGTTCTCGATCAGCAACCGATCGACCTTGAACTGGTTGCAGGTGTGCCCCACCCACTCGACGAGGCCCCAGGCCTTCTGCTGGCGCGCACGGAACGCCAGCGACTTCTCGCCCGGCGCCGGGATCACCTCGGGCCCGGAGAACTTCAACCGCCGGCGCCATGCGTGCATCAGGATGGCCCGGTTGAAGCCATGCTCGTTCTCGAACACGCCGACCACCACAAGCGCGCTCGGGTCGTTCTCTTCCTTCTCGGTGTAGGCCGAATCGACGCTCGCAACCACGTAGGTGAGGGTCGGGAACTTGCCGTCCATCGGCTCCCAAGCCTGCCAAAACTCCTGCTCGAAGATGGTCGAGCCGCGGGCCTTCGGGATCTGCTGATACTGCGCCGCCCAGGCGAACGGGCCGGCGTCTTTCTTCATCGACGGGATGATTCGGTCCGGGAAGCGCTCCGGCCACGCCAGTTCGCCGTCGCACTCCTGCGGGGTCTCGCGCCAGCGCGGATCCGTCCAGCCGATATCGGTCGCCGGTGCCTCGCCATCCTCGCCGGCGCTCCAGATGTACTCCATCGGGATCATCAGGTGACACCAGTCGCCCTTCTCGATGATCTCGCCGGACACATCCTGCTCGTTGACGCGCTGCATGATGACGATCTTGGCGCCGGTCTCCATGTCGTTGAGGCGGGACGACATCGATTCCCAGAACCAGCGGATGGTCTCGGTCCGCGTCACCTCCGACTCCGATTCCTTGACGTTGTGCGGGTCGTCGAGGATGACGCGATCGCCGCGCTCACCGGTACCGACGCCGCCGACCGATGTCGCCAGCTTCCATCCGTGCTTGCGGTTCGAGACCTTCTTCTCGCCCACCTTCCGCAGCTTCACCTGATCGCCGTACATGGCTTGGAAGTCGGCCGAGGCCATAAGGTCGTGGAACTTGACGTTGTCGCGCTCGGTGAGTGAACTGGAATAGCTGAACGCCACGTAGCGAACGTGGGGCATTTGCATCGGGCCCCACTCCCACGCCGGCCAGAACACGTCCGTGAGCAGGGATTTCATGAACCCGGGGGGCACGTTGATCAGCAGCTTCGTCACCTCGCCGAAGGTCACCGCCTCAAGGTGCTCGCAGATCGCTTCCAGAGCCCACCCATCGCGGAATTTCGTTCCTGGCTCCAGGATGTGCCAGAAGTACCGAACGAAGCTCAGCAGCCCTCCGCGCCACACGCCGTCCTCGTCGCGGTAGCCGCGGGTGCGGTGCTCGACCTTGGCCTTGCGCCGGCGCGCCTCTGTGAGGCCGAACATCAAACGCTCGTACTGGGCTCTCGGGAATGGTGCGTTCACGCCTTAACCTACTCCTATCCTTCGATCTTTCGTCATGTCCGCGAGATCGGCTCGTATTCATTCCCAAACCGCTCAGGATTCATCCATTTCCAAAAGTAGCCTTCGTCATCCCGCAGCGCGTAGTGAAACTTCTTTGGCTTCGGGCGAGGGCCACCGACGTAGACGGCCTCAATCCATGATCGCACCCAGTCAGGAAATTCTTCATAGGGCTGCCCGCGGTACTGCCATGCCTCGATCGGCGGCGGCGGTATACGTCGATGGGTAACCTTGATGTCGCTGCTAATGGTTGTCACTTTCGGTCTCCAGAAGAGATCGTGAGTTTACGGATCTGGCGAGCTACATCGTGGTAGCAGTGAACTGCGTTACGCCAGGTTGCGTACGCCTTGGCGTGGTCGGGATATTTGGCGTTCGTTCGCTCCTGATCCGCAGCCATGCCTTCAGCCACCTTCGCGCACTCCTCGGTGATACGGTCATAAAGAGCGTAGAGCTTGTTATTACTGCCGTCATTGCCAAGAAAGTATTCTGGCAGTCCGACCTCGCGCCAAAGCGTCTCGATTGGATGTCGGCTCATTTTCCCTCGCGGAGTGCCGGAGAGTTCGCGCGCTTCGGCTTCCTGGAAATGGTAATCCCCTTGCGCTCTAGCTTGGCTAGGAGAGCTAGTGGCGTGACCTTGTTGAGATCCTTGAACGAGTGGAAGATGTCGGCGAACTGATCAATCAGTTCCTCGCGCTTCGGGCTTAGCTTGGTTCGCTTGCTCATGCCCCACCTCGTTCATCTGCAGGACTTCCCACATGATCGGACCTGCGAACGATCGGGTAATCAGGTAGAGGACACCAATCCGGTATCGTGTCCGTCTCGGACGGTTTGATTTGCACATCTCCGGCCGCTGTGCATTCGTAAACCCCGCCCGAGTAGTAGACGCGGTTAGGGCATTCGCGGCAGTTCTTCGTCGTACCCGTGATCTTGAGCGTCATTGATCGGACTCCTGGGGTGTCCGCGGGAGTATCTTTACCTGTGCCATGACCGTTCGATAGCCGGCCCGCTTGTACATTTCCCACTGTCCCAGCGGCGTGAAACACTCAATTGCGCGCTTGCGGGAGTAAGCCATCGTGCCGGCAATAATGCCGACCTTTTCCAGCGATACGGCGTACATCCGCTTATGGATTCTGTTTCGCCTCATGCTCATTTGCCACCTTGGAGTTGCGAAGAGTTCGCCACTCCTGGATATTGGCAACCATCGTCGCATTCGTGCCCGTCACAGCCGGGGCATGGTGATGTTCCCTGGGGAGAGGGAGACATAGCCCTGATATCAGCGGCGATGCTCGCGCGGTCGGGCGACGCGGACCATTGCTCAACGAGTTTTGCACATGCCTCGATAGTGTCGAGCTTCACCTCGTTGGCCAGCTTGCGCATTGCGAGTTCTAGTTCGGTCATCTAGTTCCCCTTTGTCTGAACTGGGCGCGAGACCGCCGCGGCAATCGCCTCCAGGGATTCAGCCATGCGCCTGCAAACATCAATGATGGGCTTTTCCTGAGCGCCAAAACCAACCATGCCTGGACGGCAGGTGTATTTCTCAGCATCAGTGCGAAACTCTTTCGCCAGCCTTTTCAATTTGGCCACTTCCTGGCGTTTGGTGCTCATGGCCGCAATCCGATCTGGCGCCTTACGTCCGCGGCGCGGGCTTCGAGCCCACCTTGGCGCTCGCCGAGGAGCTTGTTAACCTGCTCTCGGAGCTTGGCGACTTCGGCTTCGAGACGTTCAATGCGCTGGATCTGCGGCACTTGTGCCATCGCTATTCCCCTTCGCGTGTATGGACAGGAGAGGAGACCGAAAGTCGGTCGAGACGAACCCATCGGCGCCGTTTTTTATAGTGCTTTGTTCGCACGCTGGAGGCGGTGAACGGCACTTCGAGCGGCAGCAGCAAGGCACGACCGTTGTAGATATCTTCGATCTCCGCTCGATAGGGCCAACCAAGTCCTCCGGCATTAGCGACGACTGTCATTCCTACCTTTAGGCCAGTCATTTCGAGGTCCGATCTGTCGATGAGTGCGAAAGTGATGCATTCGAGGGTCTGTCGTAATTGTCGATCAGGTCTTGAATTGCTTGCTTCTCGTCCTCTCCGGCGCCGCACTGATCGGCGTTCCGGTTGTGGTAGTAAGCGATCCATCTCATTTCGGAATCTGGAGGGTCGATACGCTCCGTGGTGATCCCGTGCCAAGCTGCCGGAGTTGGGGCGGGCGCCGCTGTCGGTGAGACCGCAAGTGCAGCGCGTCGCAAGTCGGCTGCGATACCTTTGGCGGTGTTGTCGGCAGCGTATCGGAACCCGCGGTGCCACTCGCTATCGCCGTCAGAGCATTGTTTTGCGCCCTTTTCCGCTACTGCCGCAGCCCACATCAGCAACTCGTTCGGAGTTGGGGCAACTCCGGGCTTTGCGAGAGCGTCCGAAAGCATCTCGCGGAACAGAAACGCCCAATCGCCAAGCCTGCCGGATGGAAACGGAACCATCTGCGTAAGCTGCGCGTGAGACTGTTCAACCCACCAGCGCGGGAACGTAATAGTTTCGGTCTCGGGAGAAGTCCTACTCATAGCTCGCACCCCTTCTTGAAATAGCAGATGACTGGGTAAAAGCGGACGATCGCGATAACAACGAAGGCAGCGACGACAGCGACAAGGGTGCCAACGTAAATCCATTCGGTCCCGCGGATCTGCGTTTGTCGGCGGTCCTTTTCCTGCTCTGTCATGACCTACCGAGCCCTTGCTTGGCCACTGCGACCATGTTTGCCGGGTGCGCGCCGGGGTCGTTGGCGATCCACTCCAGAGCCTTGCCCTGCCGCTGGACGATCGCGTTCAGTTCGGCGTTGCGCTCAATGGAGGTCTGGAGCTGCTTGGCGAGGCTGGCGTCAGCGCGGGTGCTCCGGGCGTGAGCGTCCTGCTCCTGCAGCCATGATGGCGGTTGGCCCAGTGGCGGCTTCTCTCGATCGGGAAGGCCCTTCCGACGGCGGTCGGCGATCGTGCGACCCTCGGAATCCTTGTATTCGTCGACCTCCTCGACCAGCGGCACATCGCGCCATTCGAGGCGCTCTACCCCGTTGCTGCCGGTGGTGAAGTCGACCACGGACCATTCTTGCTGGTGAACGTTGACGGTCCGGCGATCGCGGTCGAACATCCCAGCAGGGCGCTTCACATAGCGGTGGAGGCCAGTCGGCTTCTCGATCGGCATCAGGTCTTCAGCGGGCATCGCTCTCTCCTCGCCACGGCGCGTGGCAGTAACCAATATGCTTACCATACACGACAAAGAAAAGCCCCGCAAGCCGAAACCTGCGGGGCTCAATTTGCTCCAGAGCGAGCTATTTAGCCCAGACCCTGGCGCTCCTGCTCGGCCTTGCGCTTGGCCTCGACCTCTTCGAACGGCTGCCCGTTCTGGTCGACCGGGCCAACCGGCCGGCTTGGATCCTTCAGCGGCTCGTCGCCGATGGCGTTGTCACGGGCCACAGGAGGCTCAGGGGAGCCCGAGGCCGCGACGTTGGCCTGATGGCCCGTATTGGGGTCGGACGTATTGGAGCCGCCCCCAGTGCCGCTGAGGCCCTGCTGCATCGCCGGGCTGGTGGCCGGATCACCCTTCTGGCCCAGGTAACCGACGTCCGCCGGCATCGAGAGGTCCTTGTTGCCGGTGTCGGACGGAGGCGCTCCACCGACGATCCCCGGGTAAGGCTGCCCCGTCGCCGGGTTGATCACGGGCGGACGCCCTGCAGTGTCCATCTGGCCGGTGGTCTGGTTGTAGGAGCCTGCGTTGGTGTTGCCGCCAGGGTCGCCGAGCGCCGGGTCAGCGATGTCCGGGCGCAGGTCGCGCGCGTCGGTGCTGCCCTGGGTCTTGTCCGCGGCGAACGGCGGGGTCATGTCGGCGTTGCCCTTGGTGCTCTCTTCGGCGCTGTTGGCGGGGCCGGTCGGGGCGCCGCTGGTGTCGCTCTTGCCGCCATCTTCCTTGGGCTTGGAGCCGGCATCCTGCTGCTGGCCGCCTTCGCCCCAGACCGGTTGGGACTGCTGCGACTGCTCGTTGGTGGTTGCGCTGCCGATCTCCTCCTCGCGCTTCTTGTTGTTCTCGTCGAGGATTTCCTTGGCCGACTTGCCGTCGATGCCTTCGTCCTTCTTCTGCTCGGCTTCCTTGCCGCTGTCGATGTTCTCGGCGATCGCCGCATCGAGGGCGCCGGTGTTCTCGCTCAGGCGGTCGAACACCTGATCGATGAGCTGCTGGGTGGTCTGGCTGGTGTTGCTGTTGGCGAGGATGCGCCGGATCTCGGCCCGCTGGGCATCCATCAAGGCGTCGAGCGAATCGATCCTGGTCTTCTGCTTCGAAATGACGTCGAGGACGTCCTCCAGTCTGCGCATGATCGTCTCCATTCTTCGGGTAAGCCGGCCGAACTCAATGTTCAACTGGTGGTCAATGTGGTCGCTGAGACGCTGCTCGATCTGTCTCGCAGCCTCAGCCCGCTGCTCGCCAGGGTCTACAATAAAACCGCCCATCGGGCGGCGGACGCCGCTAAAGGTTCGCATGATGCCTAACTCCGTAGCGGGCGATCAGTTCAATTCGCGTGGATTACTTCCGCTTCTCCCACCGATGCAGCAGGAACGAATAAGCTATAGCCCAATAGTTCTCGCTCGTCAGCAACAGCATGAAGCGGGTCATCGGGTCAGCCTTTCGAGTTCGGCCGCGGCCACCTCAGCGCGCAGCAACAGCACATCACGGTAGAGTTCGCGGAGGGTTTTGCGGCGCTGGATCACCATCATGTCCGCGCCCTTCGGGCCGCGATGGCCGCTCTGATCCGCCGCTTCTCGTTCCACTCGCTGATGCCCACGATCGGGAGAACGATCGCCATGACAGCGAGGCCGAACGCGAACAGCGCAAGCAGCCCCATGATCGGCCACCCGAGCAACCACCCGAAGGTCCAGGCCGAGGACCAGTCGAAGTGAGGCCCGACAAACAGCGCATGGAGCATGGCGCCGATGCCGAGGTAGATCGCTAGTCCGATCAGGGCCATGATTCTCATTGCTTTGGCTCCTCCATCGGCTTGGTGTCCCACCATTTGTTCGGGGCATTGGGCCACTCGGGCACCTCAAACATCTCGTAGCCGCCCTCGCCACTCGCGCGAAGGAAATCCAACGCGACCAGCGCCGTTTCTCGATCACGGATCGAGAGGAGGGGTGGCGAATGGCCCTCGTATCCGCCATTCCGCGCGATCACGTAAACGCTCATTGCTTGGCTTCCTTCTGTCGGCGGTACCATGTCCGGCGGCTGACGCCTTCAGCCTCCCAAGGCTTCGTTGCCATCAGCGTCTTGTCGGCGTCCCTCGCCAAGGGCTTTTTGAACTCTCGCGGGACCGGTGGCGCTGGCCGGGGTGCCATAAGCGGTTGTTTGCCGTTGCCGGCCTCACCGCGAGAGATGGGAATAGGGGCCGCAGGGCCATTTCTGGGTTCCGGCTGTCTGGCCTTATTAGGTGCCACCCTGCGCGAACCTTGCGGCTCGCTTTTCTCAGACGAGGGGCAGCCACCTAGCCGGTGCCGCTCGCCGCATATCTTGCATTTCGATAATTCCATGTGGCACAGGATGGCACAGCACGGCACACCCTGCAAGCCTATTCGTCTTCCTCGTCCTCGCCTTCAGGCCCGACCAGCGCCAGCATCTCCGGCGGCAGCCCCATCTGCTCGACCAGCGACCGCAGCTCTTGGTGCAGCTCGCCATCCGACATGCGGGCGAAGTCGCCTACGCCGCCGATCTCGGTGCGCTGGATGAACATGCCCAGATCCGAGCCGATCAGCTTCAGTGACACCGCCGCAGCCGCATGATCCGGCTTGCCGTACCGCGGATTCCCGTTCTTATCCCGCAGGAAGTCCCCATCCCGGGTGTACAGCGGATGCCCACGCATGGCCGCCAGTGCGTTGTGCTTCAGGTGGCGGATAACCCACGCCCGGTCGATTGCGGCCTCTGAGACGCTCTGCGCAGCGATCTGGCGCTCGGTGTGCGCGCGCTCGGCGATGATCTCGGCGATCCTGGCCTTCATTTCCGGCCGATTGAACAACCGCGACGCGCTGGCGCCGTCGTATTTCAGGCCTCCGGCGCGCATTGCCTCCTTCTGGGTCTGAGCTCCACCAGCCATTGCCATGGCGCACAGCTCCCACTTGTTGTTCTTCAGGGCAGGCATTTGGATGTTTCAGGGTTCCGTTTTGGTCTACTTGATCACAACCATGGACAGCGGCTCTAGGACCATACAACGGGACTTAGTCACGGCTTCAGGGTCCAGATATCGTAGATGTGGCAATAGTCGTAAAGCGCCGGGTCCGGGATGCTACCGCTGTCGATCGCTTCCTGGCGGGTGATGGTCGCCTTGGGCTTGGGGCGAGACAGGTCGATCCGCTTGTAGGGCGATCGGTTGCTGATGGGTTCGGCGTCAGGGGCGATCACAGCAGCACCATGGCCGGGTTGAGGAAATAGACCATCTGCGGGTGAGCGAGGATGGCCTCCGGTGTCTCCTTGACGAAAATGTTGCCGCGGGTGAGGCCGACCTCGGTCCACCCTCCAGGGGAGAGGCGCTCCATGTACAGGATGGCTTGCGGGGCGATATAGACATCGATGCCCTTCTGGCTGGTCAGCTTCAGCATGGCTTGTGCGCCTCCATCATCTTGGTCGCGAGCCGCAGGCTCTGCTCGACGATCTGCCATTCCCTGTCATTGAGTTCGAGCGGCCGAGCCGCGGCTCCGAACAGCATCACCGTCTTGCGGTGCGTCGCCACCCGCTTTGCCAAGATCGCCGTGATCAGCGGCGAAGTGATCTCGCCGTGCTTCACCATACCTTGATGACCTTGAGCAGATCGTTGTTGATGAAATTGACACCGGTCTCTTGGTTGCGCGCCACGCTGAACTGGACCTCGAAGCCTTCCTTGCGCGCCTCCTCCATGAGGTCAACCACCTCCTCCATCAGGTTGAGCATCTGGGACTTGATCTTGCGGGCACGCTTGCCTTCACTGGATTCGATGGTGAAAGTGTTGCTGGTTTCGTCGGTCATGCTGCGCGCTCCGGTGTTAGCATCTGCGTAACGATGGCCTTGCTGGCCGGCGGGAGACTGTATCCCAAACCCCAGTGGGTCTGGATCTCAATTCCGAATTTGGCGACCTTTTTCCGGATCTTGCAAATGAAGACATCAACGATCTTCAGACTTGGCTCCTCGTCAACCGTGACCCGATCGGAGTAGAGGGCGTCCATCAGTTGAGCTTTAGTCGCGCGCTCACGCTTCATCAGGAAACCCAACATTTTCTCTTCGCTACTGGTGAGGGCCATAATGGTGGGAGCAGAGAAGTAGTACCCCGAACGATGCTCAAGAGCGCGCAATTTCTCCCGCAGTTCAGCGTTCTCGTTTTCCAGGCTCTTGACATATTCGTCACGCAATGCGTCGGACATTTCCAACCTTCTCTCCCCACCGGGCGACTAGGGCCTTCCACAGTGAAATTCGAGCAATCTTAGCGTGGCTCATGGCGGATCGGACGCCGGCCTCGCCGTCGATTCGAATGATACGAGACAGCTTTTCCTGATCAACTCCGCGGTGGCTGACACACAGCAGATGCGCCGTCGCCTTAATGTGAGCAGCCAGGATCGGGGCCAGTTTGGCCGCGACAAGAACCTCCAAGACCTGCCGAGCCATACTGACGCCGCGCAGATTCACCAATTGCCGGATGGTTCCGATTGCCATCGTGTCGCCCTCAGCCGTGACCGACGACTGGTTTGTAACGCGCAGCCGGACATTTGCCTTCCTGCACACCGCGGCGATCTCCAATGCATTCTCGTCTCCTGACGCAAGAAGGGCATTGTAGATATCGAGAGGGGCTACCGTGATGCGATCGGTATTAAGCCCGACGAATGCTCGCGCTCGCTCCGGTATTGCCTCGGCGCTGACGATAAAAACCGGGATTTCCGGGATATTCAGGGTCGCCGCGACGATCGCAGTGTGCTGCCCGTCAATGAGATGGAGTTGGTCGCCGGCGCGGACTGCATTCGGCAGCTTCATGCGGCTCCACGAGAATTGGCGGATCATTTTGTTTATCAATTGCCCTGAACGCCGGCCAAGGTCTCGCTGGTAGGTGCCGTCGACATACAGGTCCGTAGGGGCCACCCACTCCACGGTCGGTCGTGGTCCGAGATCAGGCGTCTTGACACCAGGATGCGGGATCGGGGCGATGCGGCGGAGAGTCATAGGTTGTGAGCCACCTTGGCTTTGTCGAGCGCTGCGGTGATGACCTTGCGGGCCTTGGCCACATCCTCGTTGCGAACCGACAGGAAGATTGTGGTCTTGGTCCGGTTGGCGCGCGGCACCGACGGCGATGTGATCTGCTCCTCGATGTCGGACAGTTCGATGTTGTCGAGGCCGAGCGGCTCCAGGTCGAACTTGATCGCGCTGAGATGCGCCAGTTCGGCCTCCAGCATGTCCGGATTCCACCGGCCGCCTTGCGGGAGCGAATTGTCCGCCAGCCTCAGCGCCTTTGCCTGATCCTCGGTGAGGTGGCCCAGCTTGATGACGGGGATTTTCTCCATCTCCAGCTGCTGGGCCGCCAGCAGCCTGCCGTGGCCGGCGACGAGCACACCCTTGGCGTCGACCAGCACCGGGTTGACGAACCCGAACTGCTTGATTGACGCGGCGAGCTGGCCCACCTGCAGGTCAGGATGGATCTTGGCGTTGCCAGCATACGGCAGCACGCGATCGATATCCCACTGCTCGACCTTGACCGTCGGGTTAGCGCTTTTTGGCATTCTTCGTAGCCTTCGCTTTGGGGAGAACGACAGGGCCGGCACGGCGCGCGTTCTCGATCATTCCGATCAATGCCGCGCCCTCGATCGGGGCGCCGTACTGGCCATAACCGAAAAACCGATCTGACGGGATGTCGATGGTGTGGTAGCAGGCGTTGCCGTCGACCATCCACATCAGTTGGACCGTCACCGACATCGGATAGTCCATGTTCGGCTCGTGCTGAATGCCGCGCGAGGTGTCCGAGGTCGGGTTGTCGATCGCCATCATGGCCTCCTGAAAGGGGCGGCGGCCGGACGCATCACCAATCCGGCCGCCGGGAGCGCTGGGCTTTTCTGGGGGCAGGGCCGCCCATGCGCTCGATGATTCTTGTGACAGATACGCGAAGATCAGTCAACCTACCGTTTACGATTTACAGATCCACATGCCGTTCTTGTGTCGGTAGGTGGCCCACTTCACGTTGGCCTCTTTCGAGACCTTCTTGGCGTCCTGCGATCGCGTGACCATCTTGCCGTCAATCATGGCTGATTCGTACACCGGTTCGCCATGGTGCAGCACCCGGCCGTGGAGAGGTCCGCCTTCGCATGTTCCGCTGAAGAGGCTCATCAATCTTCGTCAGCGTCATCGTCTGAAAAAACGCGGTCCTTGACGTTCGGCAGGCTTTCCTTGCCGTACTGCACCAGTAGGTTCAGCCCTCGGACAATCTGCTCTGCGTCGAATTTGGCGTAGCCATTCCGACCTAGATCGTCGTTGGTGTGGGCAACCGTTCGGAACGTATCGGGGCGCATATCCGTGACCCAGTAGGTAATGGACCCGTCGTCCATGTCCTCCCGCTCGACTTCGTATGGAGACATCGGATGGTAGGTTTTGCGAAGCGGGCGGACTCTCCTCGGCAAGCGGATAATGTTGCTCATGCCTCCTCCTTGTGCCCGGGGTCCGGGCTGTGGTCGAAATCGTATCCGCTCCACTGCGGGAAGGTCGGCAGCGACCCGAACATCAGCCAGTTCGATTCGATCAGCCACAGCAGCCGCGCGATGTAGAGAGGCACCGGATCTCCGGCGTTCTCCAGGCGCTTCACCCGCAGTTCGTCGTTGCGGTCGGTGCCGGTGTAGCCGATCACCCGCGCCATCTGCAGGCGGTCCATGCCGAGGCGCCGGCGCAGCTCTCTCATTTCGGATCCGGTCACTGCTGCACCATCTGGCTCTGCAGCACCTTGGCCACCTCGTGCCAGAACCGCGAATCGGTCGGGTTCATGGCGAAGTGGTCCGACGTCAGGCGCTCGGCCGCGCGGCGCGCGAGATCAGGGTCGCCGCACTGGTCGATCATGCGCTTGGCCATCTCGGCCGGCTCCGGGTTTCTCACGCCGTCCTCCTGAAGGTATCGGTCCACGTCGAAATGTCGGTGAGGACGCCCTCTTCCTCGCGGGGCAGGCCGCGCTCGTCGCGCCACTGCAGGCGCTCTGACTGGGCGCGCTCAAGGCACCACGCGAGGGCCTGACGGTGATAGCTGGGGGGAGGATTTGGTCCACCCCACTCGCTGCAGGCGCGGGTCTCGGCGCGGGCAACAACCCGGAGAGAATCGATCTCTCCGGTCTCGGTGTCGATCATCGGAATGTAGGCCATTTTTCCAACCCTCAACAAGCGCACAGCAGGATTCCGTTCGGGCCGGGCGTTAGGTCGCGCTCGTAGACGAACAGGCGCCGACCGGCCAACTGGAACGAAAAGCCACGGCCCAGCGGGGCGTCATCAACAATGCGGATGAGGGTGGCGCGGACAACCTTTTCTGCGCTCATCAACTCAAGACGGTACTTCGAACCTTCGGCAAGAACCGGTCGGTCGATTGTCGGGATATTGGTCATGAATAAATCTCCAGAGCCCCAATGGCTCGACCCGGAATAGATCATATCCCGGGCCGGGTGTCAACTACACGCTTACTGATTTTTCCCCCTTGAATGAATTTGGATCAGAAAGATGCGGTCCTCCCAAGGTGGTGTAACCGAGGAGCGGACCCCAATACTGGGCCATCGCCCGACCGACTTGGTCGTCGGTCTTGCTGCGTTTTTCCTCGCGATCCTCCGACGGACCCATGAGCCACACCTCCTGCTTCGGCGGCGGGTCATAGCTCGACTTGGCGCGCTCCCGCGGCAGCTTCGGCAGGTTGTATAGCCGCAGGCCGGTCGCCTTCTGGAAGGGGGAACCAAACCACCACGGATGCACGAACTGGTCAGCCCGGTGGCCGATGATCTCCGCGGCATATTCATGCATGATCGGGTTCTCGACCGCACGAAGCGGGATGTGATCCGCCTCGCAAAACAGCTTGTAGAACTCGCAGCCCTCCTCCATCGACTTCCATCGATCTGGATCCACGCCGTTCTCTTTCCGGCCGCCTTTGTAGAGCCAGCGGACACCGGCATTCGTCAGGAAGGTACAGTCGGGGTGGGCAATAATACCGCCCCAGTGCCGCTCCAGCACCTTCCTGACGTCCATTTGCAAGTGAGGGCCCGGACGGCGGGTCGGATACAAATCGCAACTGATTGCGTTGTAGCCGGCCGCTATCATGGCATCGCGGACAACCCCGCTGCGCTCGCATGCGATCAACCAAGTATCACTATCTTTGGCCATCTTAATTCCTTTTGAAATATGTGGTGAGAGTGGGTAGAACAAATCGCCCTCGGCGTTCAGCGCCTTGCGCCGGGCCTTGATGCCAGCGGCGCGCACCGGCGCGTCGTATCGGTTATGACAGCCTTGGCAGGCATGCAGTAGGTTGGCATCGTCGCAGTTCTCCGGCTGGTGGTCGAGGTGCATGACGGTGAGGACGATCTTCGGGCCCTCGATGTCATCGATCGGCATTCCGTTCCAGGCGCCGCAGCGGTCCCCCGATCTGAGCGCCGCCGCTTGGCCCACAATGCGGCTTGCCGCACTGCCCGGTGCACTCGCATCGATTCCCCGAGCGCGCGCGGATCCGAGGGACCACTACCTTCGTCCAGTCCTTCGGATACCGCGCTTTGTTTTCCGGTCGAATCGGCATTGTCACTCCAAAAAGTTGGGGAGGGCGCTGGTAGCCGCCCTCCCCGAGGTCCCTACAAGGCAACCCCGAAATCCTCGGCCAGACCGGCCCAACCCATCTTCTCGGCGCATACCGGGCCAATGCCGCGCAGGCGCCACTTCGACTTCAGGGTGGCATTGCAGACGCAGCAGATGCCGGTCTCTTGGCCGTAGACCTTGGCGGCATCGGCTGGATCGGCGACGAACTTCAGCACCTGAGCCTTGCGGTTTTCGTCGCACTCGCGAGAGGCCAGAAACTGGCCGTTCGAGATCTTGCCGAGGTAGGTCTGGCCAGCCTTCACGTAGAGCGCGCCGGCGTTCTTTGAATCAGCCTTGGCTGGGCTGATCGTCATGCCGCCGATCGTGATCTTCGGGTTGCGGATCGAAACGCCAGGGGCCTTAGCGGCGGCATAGGCACGGGCCTTGTCGAAGGCGGCCTTGAGCCGATCAATGCCAGCCGTATCGACCTGCGGGGCGTTCTGGATGCGCTCGGCGCGCTCAGCAGCCTTTGCTGCATCCTTCTCAGCCAAGCGCGTGCAGGTGTCCAGCTGGCGATCGGTGAGGTCCCCGAAGCGGACGACTGCGTCATACATCTTGGCGGCGAAGTCGAACGATTCGCGCTTGGTCACAATCCATGCAGCAGCTACCGGCTGCTGAGCCGCGAAGTCGGACCACGTCTGTTCGGCCTTGGTGGCGGAGCGGGAGGCCTTCTGCTCGCGGGTCTTAGCGCGGGCCTCCGGCGAGGTCTTGAAGGTGAACTTGCCCTCGCCCTTGCAGGCGAAGCACGGGCCCAACTGGCGGCCGGCGTAGCTCGTGAACTTGCCGGTGCCGCGGCATTTGGTGCACTTTTCCTCGAAGCGCTCGACGGCGCCCTTGAACTCGATGGCGTTCTCACGAACCGGTGCGGTGCGGACCGGGCCGGTATCGCCGGTGAACAGATTGTCCAGGCTGTCGTTCAGTTCCTTCATCGGAGGTCTCCCAAGAGCCCCAGTGGCTCTGACCCGGTTATGGCACAGTCGCCAGTTGCGTGTCAACAGCCTGTTTACTGACCCTCTCCCGGATCGCCGCCATGTGCTCCGGCGAGAACAGGTGCCCGCGGTACTTCAGGTCGAACCGGTCGAGGATGTCCTGGGGCACATGGCAGCCGTCCTTGCCGGGCTCAGGACCCCACGATTTGCTCCAAACCCAATTGTTTGACCACGCCAGCAGCGTGTTGGCCCAATCCTTCCGGGTGGCGCGCTC
>Ga0247798_1000007_pt1 | contig 30676 bp, 24 predicted proteins | sample UWRJS197509C6_FD_179929 | JGI IMG/M metagenome (GOLD analysis project Ga0247798, IMG submission 179929) | Soil microbial communities from Arlington Agricultural Research Station in Wisconsin, United States - UWRJ-S197-509C-6 | ecosystem: Environmental > Terrestrial > Soil > Agricultural land... | reverse complement strand
GGCCTGGCGTCATCAAGAGAACGAGGGCGGTCGAGGCGAGGACCCAAGCGGTGTCGGCGGCGTTCATGTCGTGCCCGCGAAACTAGCGACGCCAGGCGTCCTGGCCAAATCCACTTCGGCCAGGGCCTACCCAGGCTCGCGCCTAGAGCGGGTCAAGCAGCAAAGTGTCCGGCCCGCTTCACTTCACGACGGTCTCGAAGCACTCGATGTTGGTCTCGACCCGAAAGTTCGACTCGAGCGTCTGGCGCTCGGCGTGGAAAATATCCATGTCGTACTTGTTGCCCGGCGCAATGCCGAGGGTCGCCGCTTGGTTGTCGAAGTTGATCGTCCCCTGCATCGGCTCGTGCACGCCGCCGAGGTCGAGAGCGAGCTTCTTGTTGACGAACACCCAGAGATCGTCGTCTCCACGGAAGGTGAAGAGCTGGCCCTGCTCGTAGGTGAAGCTGACGTGAGCTTCGGTGGTGAAATGGTAGTTATGCTGGTAGGTCGGCGTGTTGCCGAACCCCAGGTTGTCCAGTGGGAAAAAGGCGCTGCTATCGTAGACGCCATCGACCAGCGCGAGCTCGCCCGGGACCTCCATGTTCGCCGCGCTCGTCGTGTACCACTGGCCGAAATTCGCGGCGCTCTCGATCACGTCCGGCGGTACCCAGCCCCAGTCCCAATCGACGCAGCCCGTCACCTGCTGCACGACGGGCGGTGTGTTCATCGCGTTGCGTTCGGGCGCGAGCGTGCGCTTCTGCCCAAGGCCAGGATTGGCGATGGTGGCGTTGAAGACTGGCTTGTCGTCGGTGCCGAGGGCGGTGGCCACCAGGTTACAACCGGCTTCGTTGAGCCCCTTGTACGCGGCGTTGCCCTTCATGGAGCCTTCCCCGTACTCGCCACTGGGCCAATTGGTGCCGCCCGCCGGGTACACCGCCGAGAGCTCGAAGTCCTTCGGTCCACCGTCTGCGAAGCTCTTGAAGTCGCGAAACGTCACGGGCAATACGGTGGCGCAGGCGGCCGCTCCGCCCGTGCTGCCGAGGTCGCTGCCGAGATCGGCGCTCAAATCCGTGCTCAAATCGGAGCCGCTGTTGCCTCCTGTGCCCGGGCCAATGATGGAACCGCCGGTGCCAGTACTGGCACCGGAGCTCGAATCGGCCGAGCCGCCGCCACTGCCACCCGAGGGCAACGAGCCTGCGGAGCAAGCCAGAGAAACCGCCACAGGCAGGGCGGAATAAGCGATCAAGCGCAAGTTCATGGTCGAAATCTTCTCCTCAGGTCGAGCGCCCCAAGCTTTCGGAACGCACACACGACAGATGCGGAAGATCTAGCACAGCACGGTTCAGCGCACGGACGATTGTGGTCCAGCTAGAACCCTTTCCCGATCGAGCCGACCGAAATTTTCCTGCGCTAGCGCCACGCTTGACCGCGACCGCTCGCGAACGCCAGAACCCCGCGCACTTCGCATGAGCCTCCCCCCCACCGTCCCCCCCGACCCAGGCGACCGCGCCGACCCAGGCGATCGCGCACGAGTCAGCGCTGCGGGGCGGGGCGGCATCGCCATCTTGGCCGCCAAGCTCTATTTCGTCCTGATCGGCCTCGTCCAACAAATCGCTCTCAAAGCCGTGCTCGGCCTCGCCGGCTACGGCGCTTACTCGACGGCCCAGGCCGTGGCGAGCATCACCTACAACCCGGTGGTGCAAGCGTCGATTCAAGGTGTGAGTCGCACCCTGGCCGCGGCCGACGCGGACCAACGCCCGACGCTGCTCCGCCAAACACTGCGCTTGCATGCTGTCTGGGCCGCTGTCCTCGGGGCTCTGTTCTTCGCCGGGGCTGGGCCCTTGGCCCGTCTGCTCGGAGCGCAGCACCTGATCGGTTCGATTCGCATCCTGGCGATCGTGGTCTTGGTCTACGGCCTCTACGCGCCGCTCATCGGCGCCTTGAACGGCCAAAAACGCTTTCTCTCGCAAGCGTTCCTCGACGTCGCAGCGGCGACCTTGCGCACGCTCGGATTACTCTTGGGCGCGTGGCTGTTCATCCGCAGTCGCGGGCAAAAGGACACCGGCGCCGTGGAGGCGGCCAACCTCGGGTTCGTCTTGGCCAGCCTGGCGATTCTGTTGATTGCGGTGAGCATCACCGGCCTCGGACGGCATGGGCCGCGCATCTTGACCAGCCGCAAGTACGCGGCGTTCACCCTGCCCGTTCTCGGTGGGCAGTTTCTGCTCAACCTGCTGTTCCAAGCGGACTCCTTGCTCTTGCGCCGCTTTCTGGGCGAGGCAGCACTCGGCCAGGGCCTCGGGCCCGAGGCGGCCGACCCACTGGTGGGAGCGTACCGCGCGGCGCAGATGTTCTGCTTTCTGCCGTATCAGCTGCTGATGAGCGTCACCTTCATCCTGTTTCCCCTGCTGGCGGAGGCCAAGGGGCGCAAGCAGGATGCGGAGGTACAGCGCCTGGTGCGCGGTGGCTTGCGACTCGGCACCATCGCCACCGGGGCCATGGTGGCCGCCCTGCTCGCCGCGCCCCAAGGTCTGATCGGGCTGGTGTACGGTGTCGACGCGGCAGTACTCGGCGCGCCCGCCATGCGTCCACTTGCCGTGGGGCTCGGCGCCTTCGCGCTCGTCGGGCTCATCACCTCCGCACTCAATAGTCTCGGACAGCCGGGAGCGAGCTTGAAGGTCACGGCGCTGGCGACCGTGCTCGTCGTTGGCTTCTGCTTCGCTGCCGGCTGGCGCGGAGCATTCGGCGCTCAGATGCTCGTGCAGATGGCTTTCGCCACCTCGGCCGCGCTGATCATCGCCTGCGCCATCAGCCAGGGAATGCTGCGCAAGCACGTTGGTGCCAGCCTGGCTTTCAAGAGCCTGGTGCGCACCGCGCTGGCCGTCGCCGGCTCCGCCTTCGGCATCTCCCAGCTGGTCGGTTGGCTAAACTGGCAGGGCGCCGCATGCGCCCTGCTCGCGGCAGGGCTGTCCGTCGTCGTCTATTTGCTGCTGCTCGTAGCGACCCGCGAACTCGATCGTCGGGACCTCACGCAACTCGGTGCACTGCTGGGCCGACCTGGCCCGCGCTAATGCTCAATGCGCCCTAGCGTCACCCGGCGCGATGGCCTCACGAACGAAGAGCTCCTCGAGCGTCTCGTGCCGGGGCGTGACCTCCTCCACCTCCACGCCGCACGAAAGCGCCTTGCTCAAGAGCGGCGCGACCAGGTGGCGACCCTCGATTTCCACGCGCAAGCGGCCACCGGCCACCTTCAGCTCGTAGCCGTGCTCCTGGCAGTAATTGGACAGCTCCTCGCTGTGGGCGCCGAGCACGACACTGACTCGCTGGGACTCGGACTTCAGTAAGTCATCCAGCTTCCCCGAGACCACGACCCGTCCACGTCGTAAAATGACCACCCGGTCACAAAGCGTCTCCACATCGCCGAGGATATGCGTAGAGAAAAAGATGGTCCGGCCAGCGCGGCGCTCCTCCACGATCAGGTCCTTGACCTCCTTGCGACCGATCGGATCGAGGCCGCTCATCGGCTCGTCCAAGATGAGCAGCTCCGGATCGGCAACCAGAGCTGCGGCAAGACCGGTGCGTTGCAGCATGCCCTTCGACAGACGGCGCGCGGGACGATCGGCGGCGTAGAGCACGCCGGTCCGCTCCAGCACCTGACGGGTGCGATCGCGCAGCGCAGCGCCCCTCAGGCCCGAGAGCCGACCACACATTTCGACGAATTCCTGCGGCGTGAGGTAGGGGTAGATGTAAGGATTCTCGGGCAAAAAGCCGATCTTCTGCCGAGCCCGCGCGCTCGGCACCGCCTCACCCAAGAGCGTCGCCGTCCCCGCCGTCGGGCGGATCAACCCCGTGAGCATCTTGATGGTGGTGGTCTTGCCCGCCCCATTCGGACCCAGGAAGCCGAAGATATCGCCCGCGGGGACCGAGAAGCTGATGCCTTGCACGGCGTGCACGTCCTTGCGCGTCAGGCCAAGGCGGAAGCGTTTCTCCAGGTTGGTCGCGACAATGAGCTCGGAAGGCATGGGGAACTTTCGGCGGGGGGGCTTTTCGGAGTTGCCCCGATCGATGATAGAGATCCGAACTGATTCCTTCCATGGCTCAGCTCACGTCCTGGACACGCCTCTGGATCCTGACCGGCCTGCTCGCAGGGGCCCCCAAGGTCTTGGCGCAGGAGGAAGACCTCCCACCGCCGCCGCCCCCTCCGCCGCCGGCTGCCACGGCTCCGCCCGCGCCCGCGCCCGCCCCGGCCGCCGCCCCGGGCGGCGAGCCAGTTGCCCCTGCAGACAGCGACCCGTACGCGTCGGATCCCGCGCTGAGCGATCCGTACGCCTCCGATCCGTACGCGTCGGGCGAAACGACCACCGCGGATCCGTACGCTCCGACCGTCGACCCGGGCGAAGAGACAGCCAAAGCAGTCGACACGGACTACGAAGCCTACGCGCGCAAATCCGCCCTGCGCACGCACTCGACGCTCACGGGCTCCACCGGGCTCTTGCGCATTCGAGAAGCCGGTGGCGGGCCCGCTGGCAGCTTCCGCATGAGCTTGCAGGCCGGCATGAACGCCATGGGAGGATTCCTATGCACGGAGTCTACCCCGTGCCCCGATCCCACCACGGGAGTGCCGGAAGAGCCCGATTCGTCGCAACGCTTCGACACACGTCTGACCTTGGCGGTCACGCCGCTGGCCTTCCTCGAAGCCTTCGCCGGCATGCGCAGCAGCGCGACCAGCAACTCACTCAGCCAGCCGACCGTGCTGCAGGTAGTGGGCGACTGGAATCTGGGCGTCAAAGCCTTTCTGCCAACCAAGGCGGACCGCATCTACTCCTTCGGCGGTGAGATGGACCTGTTCCTGCTCAACGGCTTGGGTGCCGTCGGCTTCGATGGGGGCGCCACCAGCTTCACGCTGCGCGCTCTCGGTAGCTTGGATTTCACGTCCAAGACCGATGAAAAAGCGCGCCTTCCCCTGCGCTTTCACACCAACTTTGCCTATCAAGTCAACAACTCGGCGAACGTCCTCAAAGACTTCGAAACGACCGACCCCGGTCAGGGCGGACGCGGCCGCCCCGTCGAACGGCCCGTGCGCTACGGCCTCGGCATTTCCCGCGTCGACGCATTCGAGATTGGTCTGGGTGCCGAGTTCGTCAACAAGTGGGTCCGGCCCTACCTCGAGTGGATGATCGAGATGCCCGTCAATCGACAGGGCTACATCTGTAACGTCATGAGTGCGCAAAGCCGCGGTGACCTGTGCCTCGGCAGAGCAGCCGGGTTCAACAGCTCGCCCAGCCGCCTCACCTTGGGAGCGGTAGGCTACCCCTGGCAGGAAACGGGCCTTTCGCTGTCCTTCGCCGTCGACATCGGCACTGGTGGCACCACGGTGTTTCTCGAGGAAACGACGCCCGAGGCCCCGTACACGGTTTGGCTCGGCGTGGCCTATGCGGTCGACGTCGTGCCACCCAAGCTGCCAGAACTGGAGCTGACGCCACCTACCATGCGCCGCTTCGCGCTCGGTCGCGTCGTCGACGAAAAATCCGGGCTGCCCATCGGTGACGCAAAGCTCCGCTTCGTCGGCGATCAGCTGACCGGCATGATCGCTGGCCCGGCGGGCACCTTCAAGTCGCAGGACCTGCCCCCCGGGACCTACGAACTCAAGGTCGAAGCGGAGGGCTACAACGAGGGAGCGTGCAAGATCACGATCCCCGAAACCGCCACTCCCCCTGCTCCGGCAACTGCCGCGTCGGCAACCAGCGCCGGTGCTCCCGCGGAGCAGGCCGATGCAGGGACGCCCACGCCGGCAAGCGAACAGCCGGGCGATGCCGGCGCAGACGCCGATGCCAAGGACCAAACCGCGAAAGCCGACACCGCCGCGGGTCAGCCAGCAGTCGAGACGCCTCCCCAGCCCCAGACTCCCTATTTGACGGAGCACGGCGAGGTGCTCGTGCCCGTCGTTTGTGCGCTCAAAGAGCTGCCCCAGGTCGCCACGGTGACCGGCCTTATCGTGGACGCACGGAGCGGTGCTCCCGTGGCCGACGCTGCCATCACCGTCACGGACAAGCTCGGACGTTCGCTCAAACTCGACGTGGACGGTCAGGGGGCCTTCCAGTTCCGCAACGTGCCGCTCGGCCCAGCGCATCTGACCGCGCGTGCCCCCGGCTACCTGGCGACGGTGAGCGAGATCTCCATCGCGCGGCGCGGCGACGTGAGTGCGAACCTGGTGATGAACAAGCTCCCCACCAAGCTGGGCATCACCGTCAGCAAGAGCGAGCTGGTGTTCAGTCAGCCGATCACGTTCATCGCACAGACCGCTGAGGTTGCCGTGGAGTCGATGACCGTGATCGAAGAGCTGGCCTACGTTTTGGAGCAGCACCCGGAGGTCGCCATGGTCGAAGTGCAGGTGCACACCGACGACGCCGGCTCGGCCGCGTATCAACGGCGCGTGTCGCAGGACAGAGCCGACAAGATCAAGCTCCTCTTGACCCGCCTGGGCGTGGCACCGTCGCGCCTGAGCGCAAAGGGCTACGGACCGGATCAACCGCTTTCGCCCAACGTGTCGGAGGCCAACCGCGCGCGCAATCGGCGGGTCCAGGTCGTCATTGGCGGGACGCCGCCGGACGCGCTCGGCATCTGAGGCCTGCCCGCTCGGCGTCTGAGGCGTGTGCGCTCGGCAGCTGAGGACTGCTAGCCCGAGCGCGCGAGGGCGCTCGAGCTCGGGTAGCTAGGCGGGGTCTGATCCGCCGCGCTCGGACTGGGTCTGCTCGGGCGGGGTCTGCTCGGGCGGGGTCTGCTCGGGCGGGGTCTGCTCGCTCGCCGCTTGCTCGCCCGACACATCGGCCTCGCCCTCCAGGGTGGCGGCGCGAACTCGGTCGTCCTCCTGGATCTCGGCCAGTACGGCGTCGATGCGGGCCCGGTGATCCGCTCCCTGGTCGTAGAAGAACTTGAGCTCCGGCATGCGTCGCATCTTGAGCACCGGACCCAGGGACGCACGCAGGCCTTTGGCCATGGCGTTTACGGCACGCATGATGCCATGGCGAGCCGGCTCATCCAGCGCACTGAGCGAACGAATGCCGACTCGGATCAAGCCGAGATCGGACGACAGCTCGACCGTCTCGATGTAGACGGATGCGAGTCGCGGATCCCTGGCCTGCCGAGCGATCTCGGTGCCCAGGTGCTTGCGAATGGTCCCCGCCATTCGTTCTTTGCGATGAGAGGGGCCTGGCATACCGCAAAAGTGGGCGCAGGGGCCGGAAAGGCCCCTGACACCCGGCTCAGAGGCTCTGCTTGACCTCTTCGGTGTCGAAGACGTGGATGATGTCGCCCACGTTCGGCTCGGCGGTGGTTTCGAGCGAGATACCGCACTCGAAGCCGTCCTTCACTTCGCGGACGTCGTCCTTGAAGCGCTTGAGTCCGGTGATCTTGCCTTCCCAGATGATCTTGCCGGCGCGTTCGAGCCGCGCGCCAACTCCGCGCCTGATCATGCCGTCGATCACCATCGAGCCGCATACCGTGCCGGCCTTGCTGATGCGGAACAGCTGGCGAATCTCCGCCTTGCCCAGCGCCTTCTCCACGAGTTTCGGCGCGAGCAAGCCTTCCATGGCCATGCGCACGTCGTCTAAGACGTTGTAGATGATCGAATACTGACGAATCTGGATGCCTTCGCGATGCGCGACGGCTGCGGCCTTGCCGGCTGGCTTGGAGTTGAAGCCCACGATGAGGGCCCCCGCAGCCACTGCCAGGTTCACGTCGTTTTCCGTGATCGCTCCGGCCGCCTGCAGCACGATGATGACGCGCACCTTCTCGGTCGAGAGCTGTAGCAGCGATTCCGCCACTGCCTCGGCCGACCCAGCCACGTCCGCTTTGACGATGACCTTCAGCTCGAGCTGGTCGGCCTCCGCCATCAACTTGGCAATCTCCTCGAGCGATCGAGGTTTATTGCCGGCGGACGGTGCCAGGCTGCGCCGCTCGCGGACCCGCCGCGTGTCGGCGATCTCCTGAGCCGTCTTCAAATCTTTGACGACGTACACCTGGTCGCCGGCGCGCGGCACCTCGGAAAGGCCAATGATCGCGACGGGGTCGGACGGACCAGCCGACTTCAGCATACGACCAGCCCAATCCTGCATGGCGCGCACCTTGCCGAACCCGGCGCCGGCGAGCACGACGTCGCCAGGACGGAGCGTGCCCTCCTGGACGAGGACGGTCGCGACGGGGCCACGACCCCGATCGAGTTGCGCCTCGATCACGAGGCCCGAGCCAGCCTTGTCCGGATTGGCCCGGAGCTCCAGCATTTCTGCTTGGAGCACCAGCTTGTCGAGCAGCTCCGGGAGTCCCGCCTTGGTGTGAGCCGAAACCTCGCAGAAGAGCGTCGTACCGCCCCACTCCTCCGGCACCAGTCCCTGGTCGGACAGCTCGCGACGCACGCGCTCGGGCTGTGCATCCGGCTTGTCGCACTTGTTGATGGCCACCACGATGGGCACGCCCGCCGACTGCGCGTGCACGATCGCCTCTTTGGTCTGCGGCATGACGCCGTCGTCGGCAGCGACGACGAGCACCACGAGATCCGTAGCCTGAGCGCCGCGGGCGCGCATCTGGGAGAAGGCGGCGTGGCCCGGGGTGTCGAGGAAGGTGACCTTCCCGCGCGGCGTCTCGACCGAATAGGCGCCGATGTGCTGCGTGATGCCGCCGGCTTCGCCCGACACCACGTTGGTGCTGCGCAAAGCATCGAGCAAGCTGGTCTTGCCATGGTCGACGTGACCCATGACGGTCACGACCGGTGGCCGTGACTTGAGGTCTTCCTCGCTGTCGGGATCGGTATCGAAGCCCTGCGCCTTCTGCAGCTGCTCCTCTTCGCTCACCGCGACGTCTTCAACCTCCCAGCCGAACTCCGCGGCCACGATCTTGGCCGTATCCGCATCGAGCGTGCTGTTGATGTTGATCCCGGTCATGCCCAGGGACAGCAGCTTGCGTAGGACGTCCGTGGACTTGACGCCCATGTTGCCGGCCAGCGTTTGCAGGTTGACCGTCTCCTCGATGCGCACGACCTTCTTATGGGCCGCACGCTCTTTGGTGACGGGCGCGCCAAGGCGACCTCGAGAGAAGGAGCCAATGCCACGACTCTTGCCACCAGGACCACCCGGTCGTCCGGGCGGCATGCTCCGTCCGCCAGGTCCGCCACCAGGACGACCGCCACCTGGGCGTCCGGGTGCGGGTGCCTTGGCGTCGTATTGGACACGCCGTTGGCCAGGGCGATGGTTGGTCATCGGCACACCGGGCCGACCCTCCCAGACTTCGACGCCTCGCTTGATCGCTTGCGGTGCCACGGCCACAGGACCGGCAGGCGCTACCGCTGGGACCGAGCCATTCGACCCAGCAGTGCCATTGGACACTGCCGCGCTCGAAGTCGGCGGAGCCGGTGCCACCACTGGGGCGCTCTGCACCGGGAGTTGCTGGGCGGCTGGCGAAGCAGCTGCACGCGGAGACTCGTGCTCGCTCGGAGCTGCGCGCGAGTCGGCATGCGAACCAACATCGTTCCCTGCTGGCGCAGAGGTCGATGCTCCGCCACCGGCGCCGCTGACTGCAGCAGTTGCACTGCTCGCAGCCGTCGGTGCCTCGCCTCGAGCGGCTTCGCTCCTACCCGCGGCAGGCTCTTCCTCGCGCTCGTGGCTCGTGGGGAGAGATTGCACTTCGGCATGCTGCGCGTGAGTCGACACCGCATGAGTCGACGGCGACTGCGCGTGAGTCGACTGAGCATGAGTCGACTGAGCAGGAGCCGGCGACGCCGGAGCCGACTGAGCGACGGGCGCATTCGGCGCGGCCTCCGCGGTCGGTCGACGCACGACGGGCGCAACGCGGCGGACAACGGTCGGCGAGCCGGACGCCAGGCCCGTTGGCGCAGCGGGCGACGGCGAATCGGCGGACCCGGTCGGCGACGAAGCAGTGCGAGCCGTGGCTACGGCCGCTTCTTCAGTCACTCCTTCATCCGTGCGACGTCGGCGTACGACACGACCCTGCGTGCCCTCCGCTGGCGCGCCAGCCGTGGCTGTAGCAGCCACACCCGAACCAGCCTTGGCTGAACCAGTCGCAGCAGAACCACCCTTGCCGAGGTGCTTCTTGATGCGATCTTCATCTTCTGTTCTGAGGACGCTCATATGATTTTTCACGTCCTGAACCCCCAGGGTCTCCAGAACCCCGAGCAGGGACTTGTTATCGAGTCCGAGATCGCGCGCCACCTCGTAGACGCGCCGCTTTGCGCTCATTCAACCTCCGAATGCCCGCCGTTCGGCGAGCGAGACTTCCCTCGTACCTCTGGCGCCGCGTCAAATGCGGCGTCCGAAGCCCGAAGGGCCAAGGCGATAGCGCCAAAAAGCCGCTGAGCCAAGCGCTCATCGAGGATCGCGAGCACTGCGATTTCAGGCCGGCCACAAAGCGCGCCCAGACGCTCCTTTGTGCCCCATGCGACGGCTCGGCCCGAGCGCACCATTTGCTCGACTTCCGGCAGCGAGGCCGCCGCCTGTGCGTCTTGGGCGACAACCAGCCTCCGGGCGTCCCCCCTTTTGACGGCGGCCTGCACCGGGCTCGCCCCCAGCGCCAGGCGCCCTTCACGACGGATGGCCCCCAGGAGCTGCGCGGCACGGTGCTGTGCCGCCTCGGCCAAAAGCTCGAGCAATGCCTTGCGGTCGGCGCTCACCTCTTGGCGAAAGCTGCGGCTCAGCGCCGTCGGCAAGCCGCGCAGGCACTCACGACTCGTGTGCGTCCAGGCGCCGCGACCGAAACTGCGTCCGAGCAGATCCGGCGCGACCTGCCCCTCGGGACCGAGGACCCAGCGCACCAGGTGCTCCGGATCATCGGCCTTTCGGCACGAGGCGCAGGTACGAGCCTTCACGGAGAGCTCCGTCGTAATCAGCCGGCTTCTCCGGAGGCGCTCGCGGTGTCCGCCGACGCCGCTTCGAGGCGAGCCGCTGCGGCCGCTCGCGCGCGGGCGATCTCGGGCAGCTCGTGCTCCAAGAAATGCCGCGCTGCTTCTTGTACTTGCCTGGCCTTCTTGGCGCCGAGGCCCGAGCGCACCGCGAGCCGCTCCGGGTCTTCTTCGGCCACTTCGCGCACGTTCCGGTAGTTCGACTCCTCGAGCAGCTGAAGCGTTCGCATGCCGATGCCAGCGACGAAGCGCAGCTTTTCGCGCTCGGTGAGCGGCACGGTACCGCTCGAAGCAGCGCGGATGCGCTCGCCACGCAAGCGCTCCATGGCGCTCTCGGCGTTCGCACGCAGTGTCGCGGCTTGTTCGGCCGAATTGACCCCGTCGACGAACGTGAGTTCCTCGTCGGTTGCCTCGGCAACCTCTTCCAAGGCCCGGAAACCAAGGCGATAGAAGGCGCGCGCCATATCCTCGCTCACGCCTTCGATCTCGCGCAGTGCGCCCAGCGAGTCTTCCTCGATCTGCTTGAACTTGCTCTCGCTGATGATGTCGAGCTTCCAGCCCGTGAGCTGGGCCGCAAGCCGAACGTTCTGACCTTTGCGGCCGATCGCCAAGCTGAGCTTCTCGTCGGGAACGACGAGCTCCATGCGATGGTCGGCTTCGTCGACGATGACCTTGTTCACCTCGGCCGGCTGGATCGCGTTGATGATGTAGCGAGCGGGATCCTCGTCGTAGGGCACGATGTCGATCTTCTCGCCGCGGAGTTCCTGCACGACGGCCTGCACGCGCGAACCCTTGATGCCCACGCACGCGCCCACCGCGTCCACGTCCGCACTACGGGAGGTCACGGCAATCTTGCTGCGCGACCCAGCCTCGCGCGCCACACCCACGACCGACACGATGCCCTCGTAGATCTCGGGCACCTCGGACTCGAAGAGTTTCTCCACGAGCTGCGGACTGCTGCGACTCAAGATGATCATGTTGCCGCGTGCCTCGCGGTCGATGTTCTTGAGGTACGCCATGATGCGGTCACCCGGGCGGAAGGTTTCACGCGGGGTCTGCTCGCGAGCCGGCAATACTGCCTCGGTCTTGCCGAGGTCCACGATGATGTTGTGGCCGCGCTCGAAGCGATGAACGATGCCGCGGATCAGCTGACCCTGGCGATCCTTGTACTCCTCGAAAATGATGTCGCGCTCTGCGTCGCGCACACGCTGCAGCAGGACTTGCTTGGCGGTTTGCGCCGCGATTCGTCCGAAGGTGCTTCGCGCCTGCGCCATGTCGAGCAGGTCGCCGTATTCCTTGTCTTGCTGCTTGGCTGCCTCGGAGTCCTTGGGGTGCCAGAACACCTGAAACCCCAGCTCCTCGCCGACGTTGGCTTCGAGCCCGTATTTCTCGGCTTCTTCGACCGAAATCTCTTTCTCCGTTTCGGAGACCTCTGGCACGACGGTCATGTACTGGAAGAGATCGATCGTGCCGGTCTCTTCGTTCAAGCGTGCTTCGAGTTCGCGATTGATCCCGAAGGCAGCTTGCGCCGCCTTGAGGATGGCCGCCTCCATGGTCTCGACGAGAACCTGTCGGTTGAGGCCTTTCTCTCGTGAAACCTGATCGATTGCTTCAAGTAGCGTGGGATCTGCCATGATTCATTTGCTCCGTGCCTTACGCGGATGACCTCCGCCGGGAAATTTGCGGGCAGGCCGAGCAGCCTTCGCGGCACTGCCCTTGCTGGCCATCTTGCCCTTGTTCGCACCGCCGCCCGCGTTCCATTCGAACACCAGGCGTGCGCTGAGAATGTCGGTGTGCAGCACGGATACCGTGCCTTGCTCCGTCTCGACGGCAATCTGTCCGTCGTCGGTCACACCGAACAGATTGCCGCGCAGTACTTTTTGCCCGGCAAACCCGGCCTGGGTCAACGGTGACCGCAGCTTGAGCTTCGCCAGTTGGCCGGCAAAACGGCGATAGTCGTCGAGCGTGTGGAGCGGCCGATCGAGCCCCGGTGACCCCACTTCGAGGCGGTAATTCGCCGAGCGGATCACGTCCACCACGTCCAGGGCAACCGACAAGTCGCGCGAGATCTCCGAACAGAGATCGACGGTAATGCCGGCACCCGGCAGGCGAGCATCGGGCTTCTCGATCGTGAGTTCGAGCACATGACCCTTGTTGTCCGTACGCCAGATCAACTCCACTCCTGCGACGTGATGTGCGCGCAGGATCGGCACAACCACTTCGAGGAGCCGGGCCTCGTCGAGGCCGGGGAGTTTCGTGAAACTAACGGTCATAAAAAAACCGGACTCCCCTACGGGGGCCCGGCCGGGTCACCCAAATTGTGAGCGGAACCCTAGTCGAAGGCCCCTAGCCCTGCAAGTCACGGAGCGCCGCGGGGCCCCCAAGCCGCAGAAAAAGGCTGGACTGTGGGACTTGGGGCCAGCGCCAACCCCGCTCCGACGGCCGGGATGTAAAAAGCGACATTTCTTCATTTTTTTTGCACGCGAGCGAGCGCTCTACAGGCTGGGTCCGCCTGTACGCTCGAGGGGTGACGTCCGCGCCCGTTCTCGCTGCCCAGACCATGAGCCTCGATGATGGCCTGGGACCCGTGCACCTGGCCTACCTCGCCGCCATGGTGCTCTTACCCGCCAGGCTGGTGATCATCCTGCGCGCTGCCCGGGAAGTGCCGCGACTGCACCAGCGAGTTCGAGACTGGCTCGCCGGCGACGGAGCCAATCTCGAGGACGCGCTCCGGCGAAGCTCGAACCCTTACGCCGAACTCGTACGCCTGCTGAGTGGTGCGGCACGGGGCGGACGACATGGTCTCGAGGCAACCCTGGAGCGTGCCGGACGCAAGTCCAAGCAGCGCGCAGCCCGTGGGCAGGCACTCGATGCCGCATCTCTTCTGCTGCTACTCGGCCTCACCCTCACCGGCGGCCCGTCGGTGCTCGGACAAGGCGCCCTGTGGAGCGCCACGTCCCTCGGCCTGGTGCTGGTCACCACCATGATCGGTCGCGCTACTTTGCAGCGGCATTTGGCGTCCGCCATCCCGGAGCTCGGGGAGCTCTTGCGCCACCGCGCGCGCTCGCCCTCGCTGACCGGCTTGTGCGCATTCTGCGGAGCGGAGGTCGACCCGGTGCCGGTCGAGGTCGACCAGGACGGCGTACCGACCCGCGTCGTGGGCGCGCTCTGCCGGAATTGCGGCAAGCTGGTGGCGTCCGTGCGGCCGAGCTAGCGCCCGGGCCTTCCGTGTCATAATGGAGCCGACCGAAATGGACGATCCGCGCCTGGCCGACCAAAATAGTCGCGCCTACTACGACGAGTTTTCCAGGACTTACGAGGCGAAGCGCGGTTCGCCCAAAGGCGCCGGCTACCATGATCTGCTGGACCACCTGGAGGCGAGCTACGTGGCCCGCTTCGGCAGCGGTCGCGACGTGCTGGAAGTCGGCTGCGGCACGGGGCTCGTGCTGTCCCGCATCGCGGACTTCGCCCAAGCGGCCAAGGGGGTCGACCTTTCCCCGGGCATGCTCGAGCTCGCGAAAAAACGCGGTCTCGACGTGGTCGAAGGCTCGGCGACCAGCCTCCCCTTTCCCGATCGCTCGTTCGACGTCACCTGCTCGTTCAAGGTGCTGGCGCACGTCCCGGGCATCGAGCAAGCGCTATCCGAAATGGCGCGCGTGACCCGGCCGGGCGGCGTGATCCTGGCCGAATTCTACAACCCGCACAGTTTGCGCGGGCTGCTGCGCCGCATCGGTCCCGCTCGAACCATTGGACGGGCCCGGCGCGAGGACGACGTGTTCACGCGCTTCGACTCGCCGTCGCGAACGCGAACGCTCACACCCCCGGGCTGCCGGTTCTTGGGCGCCCGCGGCGTGCGCATCCTGACGCCCTTCGCCGGCCTTTTGGATGTCCCGCTCTTGGGCCGAGCACTCTACCGGGCAGAAGAGGTGCTCGCCGACGGTCCGCTGAAGGGGCTGGCCGGCTTCTACATCGCCGCCTATCGGAAGGACGATCCGTGAACGAGGCGCACGCGCCTGTGGCCGTCGCCGATCGCCCGACCAGCTGGTGGAAGGGCGCGCTGGAGCGCCGAGCGCTGCGCATGCACGACGAATACGTCGACCTCAGCCAGCCCACGCTGTTGTCCTCGGAAACCGAGCGGCGCGCTGCCATCAAATTCTTCAACGCCGCGCTCCGTGCCGAAGAATCCGGCTTGCGACAAGCACACGAGCTGGCAGCCGAAGTCGCCGCCTGGGACCCGGACCTGGCCACTGTGCTGCGGCTTTATGGCCTCGAAGAGGGCTGGCATCGAGAGCTCATCACGGCCTACCTGGAGCACCTGGGAGGCACGGTGCAGCCGATGGGACGAACGACCCGGCTCCTCTATGGCCTCTACGCCCGAGCGCGGCGTATGGAAACGATCGTTCTCTTGAATCTCATGTTCGAGACGATCGGCGCCACCACCTACCGCATGGCGCTCCGCCACGTCACCTATCCGTCGGCGCGCCACATGCTGACCATCCTCACGCGCGACGAATCGTTCCACGTCCCGCTGAACGTGCATTTCCTGAAGCGCGTTCGAGCGCGCAATCCGCGGGCATTTCGCCGCCTGCGCCCCATCTTCCAACTGACGTTCTTCGGCCTCTTGCTGCTGCCTTGGGCCAGTCGCCCCAAGGCGCAGGCATTCGACCACATCGAGCGCGCCGACCTGTGCCGGGCCTATGCCGAGCAACTGGGCCGCGTATTTGCCGGCGAGCCCGAGCTTGGTCTGGCGCCGTCCCGTTGGCTGCTGCGCCTGTTCGGCGTGCATCCGCGCGACCTCGGCAGTGGTGGGGCCAGCAGCACCTCGGCGCTGGCGGCCGAGTACGCAGAGGACCGCAGCGAGGTCGAGATCACCGCGCTCTAGGCAGTTTAGTGCCTGGACAGCGCAGTGTCTCGGCATGGCCGCGGCGGGGCCGCGCAGGGTGCCGAAGAGAGACTGGGCTAGAACGAACCGCGCAGGCCCAGCGACGCGCCCTTGTCGCTGACGCTCGCCGTCGGCACGATGCGCAGGGCTCGGGCCGAGGGTCCGCTTTGGGAGCGAGGCGGCTCGAGCCCCACGGGGAGCGGGCGCTTGCGCACCGCGAGCACCCGCTCGGGCTCGAACTTCAGATTGGCCTCGACGATGCCCAAGGCCGTAACGCCCACCAGGGCGAAGGTCGCAGCGACGGCGAGTGTCGCCATCGCGTCGTAGTTCAGGCGCACTTCGGCTGGGATGGGCTGATGGGCCTGCGCGTAGGTAACGGCATCGCTGTACGCGTCGGCATGCAAAGCCGCGGCGGTGACCAAGGTGGCACCGAGCAACACCTCGCTGACGGCGAAAACGGCCCCCAAGGTCTCGTTGCCGTTCTGGAACTGGCCCGCACCGAAGGGCAGCATGGCAATCGCACGCGACTGGCGAACGATGACCGTCTCCTCGGACGCGAGCTTGTAGAGCAGGTCCTCCTGCTCGACTTTCTTCCGCTGAGCTGCGGCGGCCTCGTCGGCCTGCCGGCGGAGCTCCACCAGCTGCTCCTGCTCGCGCTTGGCAATCAGGGCCTCGACCTCGTCGCGAACCTCGAGGAACAGGCTCACCACTGGCGGCGGAAAGGTCAGGCTGTCGGGCGCCGACATCAGCGGATTTGCCACGAGCGCGGCCCGCAGGGCCGTGCGAGCCGCCTCGCGATTGCCCGCCAAGAGCGAACAGGATGCGAAGTACAGGCGACCGCGTTCAATCACACCCGCGTCTCGAAACGGGGACGGACCTTTGGGATCCAGGAGCACTGCCAGTTCGCTGGTACAGAGTTCGTACTCACCGGCCATGTAGAGCTCGACCAGCTGCTCGAGTTCGACTGGATCGCTCAGACGCGCGCGTGAAGCGGGTGGGCGCGCCTCCTGGGTTGCCGCAGGGGGCAAACGATCGTCGGTCTGGCCATGGGCAAGCGTCGCAGCGAACAGCGCGACCAAGACGCTGCTGATGCGCGCCCATGTCACGCCGGAAGGGTAGCGAGCCCCTCGCGGTCGCCTTCCGTTTCGGCGATGCCTGGCGTTCGAGTTCATCAATCTGAAAAGGCCAACTAGGGTCAGGCGACCGCTAAGGCCAGGTCAGCGTGAAGGTTCGTCCGGGGCGGAGGCCCACGTCAACTCGTTTTGGTGGATCCGAAGAACCCGAGGGCGGGACGACCGTACAGGTAAGGTCGCGCGCCGGCCGATCCATCGGAATCGTTTGCGAACTGCCCGCCGCAATGACTTCCCCCAGCCCGCAGCTGGCGTGACTGCCGCCGGGTGCAGACAGTCGCAGTGTGGCCGCCTTGAACTGAATGACCCCGCGCACGATTTGGGCGTCCTCGCCCGGCACGACGTCGATCGTCATCGGCGGGGGCGCCTCGCAACAGTCGCTATTGGGCGGGACGAACTCGAACGTGTGGGGGCCAAAGGACAGCGAGTGCACCTGAAACCACGGCTCCAGCTGGCCATCGATGCGGACCCGGGCGTTCTGGGGACCGACGACCGGCGTCCGAACCAAGCGGACACCTTCGGGCACGGCCCGGGCCGGTTTGGCGAGCTGCGGGCGGTGGGGCACCGTCGACATGGGCTCTTTCGGCGGCGCGACGACGGGGGCTTCGGCGACCTGAGCGGGACGACCCTGGGGCAAAAGGGGGCCGACGGGCTTGTCCTTGGGCCTCGAAACTGGCGCCTTCGGCTTGCCGATGACCAGCCGCGGCTGCGTCAGCGCAGAAAGCCCCAGGTAGACGACCGCGCCACTCGTCGCCAAAAGCAGGAGCGCCGCCAGCCCGCGCGCCGCGCGCCTGCGCAGCCGCCCACGTCGCGCCAAGCCCGCCACCTCGGCGAGCAGCTCGGTGTCGTCAGGCCGGTAGGCGAGGGCACGGTTGAAGCACGCCGCTGCCTGCATCACGTCGCCGCTGTCGCGCGCTTCGGCACCCCGCGCGGAGATGCGCTCGACGATGTGCTGCTTGTGATGCTTGGCGTAGCCTTCGGGGTCCAGCAGAAACCGACTGATCTCCGCCCGCGGGTCCGTGATGCCGACCGCCGCGAGCTCCACCTCGAGCGCCGCGACGAAGGCCTGGGCGCTCTGAAATCGGTCGGCAGGCTCGCGAGCAAGCGCGCGGGCCACGATGCGACCGTAGCCAGCGCCCACCAGCGGCCGGACGCGTTCCGCAGGCAGGAACGTGCCATCCAAGACCCGCCGCAAGACTTGCGCCGGATTCTGGCCTTCGAACGGCAGAGATCCGGTGAGCATCTCGTACAAGAGCACGCCCGCGCCGAAGACATCGGCGCGCGCATCGACGTCGCCGCCCTCGATTTGCTCCGGTGCCATGTGGGCCGGCGAACCGAGCACCTGCCCGGTGTGGGTGACGCCCTGCGCGTCGAGCAGTTTGGCGATGCCGAAGTCCGTCAGCTTCACACGCGCCATCGCATGCGCGCCATCCGAGCCACCGTCGAGCTTGAGCAGCACGTTCTCTGGCTTGACGTCACGGTGAACCACGCCGTTGCGATGGGCTTGCCCGAGGGCGTCGCAGACTTCACGGGTGATCGCAGCCGCGATCTCCGGGGGAAAGGGGCCGGCCTCCCGCAAGCGCTGGCGCAACGTGACGCCCTCGACGAACTCGACGACCAGATAGCGCTCGCTCTCGTCGTCGGCCGAAACGTCGTACACCTCGACGATGTTGGGGTGCTTGAGCTTGGCAACCGCCAAGGCCTCGCTCGCGAAGCGCTTGGCAACCTCGGGGTTCTCGCGCAGGTGGCGGTGAATGACCTTGATCGCAACGTCGCGCCCGAGCCGACGATCGCGAGCGCGGTACACGGTGGCCATGCCACCGTGCCCGAGTTCGCCAAGCAGTTCGTACTTGGCGAGCTTCAACTCGCTATCGGCTGCTGGAATCAAGATCGCATGCTTTCGCCGGTGACTACTCGGCCCCCCCGGGCGCGTGGCAGACGCGCCACGGAATTGTCGATATGGCAGCATAGCGAAAGGCAGGCCTGGCTGGTAAGCCTCCCGAAAATGACGACCACGACCCATGGATTTGGCCGATCTTCACAGGGGATAGCCACGCTCGGCGGACGCCCCATCCCCGAATTGCTCGAAGAATCCGGGGTGGCGACCCCAGCGTACTTTTACGACCTGTCTGGTATCCGGGACCGAATCCGTCGCCTCGAGGCAGCGTTCGGGGCGGCTCCCCATCTCACTGCCTACGCCATCAAGGCCAACAGCGCCGGCACCATCGTTCGCACCCTGATCGACGCAGGCGCTGGCATCGACGCCGTATCGGGCGGCGAACTCGAGCTCTGTCAGCGACTGGGCCTCGCGCCGCGAAAAGTCGTTCTGAGTGGCGTGGCCAAGCTCGATCTCGAAATCGATCAATCCCTGCGCGCGGACATCCTGGCCATCCAGGCCGAAAGCGTGGAGGAACTGACGCGCATCGAAGCCCGCGCCCAGGCACTGGGCACCGTGGCGCGCGTCTCCCTCCGCGTGAACCCAGCGGTGGAGATCGACTCTCACGCCCACGTCTCGACGGGCCACGACAAGGCCAAGTTCGGCATTCTGGGGCGAGACCTCGGCGCTGCCTTCGACAAGGTCCAGCACACGCAACATCTGAAGCTGGTTGGGGTCTCGACGCATGTCGGATCCATGCTGAAGGCAACCGACCCCTACCTGGAATCGGCACGTGTCGTGTGCGACGCCGCGCGCGAGGCGCTCGCTCGCGGCCATCAGCTCGAATACGTGGATTTCGGCGGCGGCTACGGCATCGACTACGGACCAGGCGCCTTGCCCGAGCCCGCCAGCTACGTCACGGCGGCTCTCCGCTATCTGGCCGAACGCGGCCTGGGGCACCTGATGCTCGTCGTCGAGCCTGGCCGCAGTATGGTGGGTCCATTCGGTATCCTCATCGCGCGCGTCGTCCAGGAGAAACAGAGCGGCGGAGCGGAGGACGAGCGGCGTTGGCTGATGATCGACGCTGGCATGAACGACCTACTTCGCCCGGCACTCTATCAGGCGGTTCATCGCATCGAACCCATGCTCACCGCGCCCGGCGGCATCCCGCGGCGGGTGGTCGGGCCCGTCTGCGAGAGCACCGATGACTTCGGAGAGTTCGACTTCGCTGCGGTGCCCGAGTTGGTGGTGATTCGAGATACCGGTGCCTACGGCTTCACCATGGCGAGCGAATACAACGGTCGCGCGCTGCCGGCGGAGGTATTCGTAGACGACGGCCGCGTGGTGCACGTGAGCCCGAGCCCGGGCGTGGAGAATTGGATCGCCCGACGGCTCCGCGCTTGACCGGTCGAACCAGCAGCCAGCCCCCAGCGCCGCCGCAACGCGCTCGTTCGAGGGCGGCCCAAATGACGCTGCCTAGATGATGCTGCCTAGATGACGCTGCGCCGACGACGCGTCGTGTCGGCACGCACCGAACTCGCCGCGCCGCTGCTCGACGGTGGCGCGTCGGTCTTGCGACCCCGCCGAGACGGAGGAGTGGAGCGCGCGTAGTGCACCTCGCCACCCTGAAGGATCTCTACGCCCAGCGTCCGGCAGCGACGCGACAGCTTGTCGAGGTCCACGCCTGCAGCCACCAGAAGTCCGCTGGGCGGGGAAGGATTGACGAACAGGTCGGCGGTGGAACGCCGCGTCGACAGCATGCGTCGTACCTCGGGATCGTCAATCCAGATGAACCCCGCGGCTTCGACGAATTCGGCCCGTCCAAGCACCGTACTGGCTTGGGTCAGCTGGCGCTCGATCGGGTCGGGCAAGGTGGCGATTGCCTCGAGCCGGGTGCGCAAGATGGCCGGATCGAGCCCGGTGCCAATCGCGAGCGCAAGCGTGCGTGGTGTCAGGATCAGGTCGAGATCACCCTCGACGTTGCCAACCTCGGTCAAGGCATTGAGTTCCATGACGTGAGCTAGGCGAGCGGCATTGCCGACACGCAGAGTCTGACTGTCGATGAACTTGCCGCCGCCGTCGTCGGTGCTCAGAGCGTGCCCCGCGAGCCAAGCCCGACCGCGCGGAGTGATGCGTAGCATCGGCCCCACCACCCGATCGCCTTCATCCGGCTCGGCCAAGTCCACCACCCCGAGTACGGGCAGCGTTTCGAGCGCCATGCGCCGAGCAATCTCGATCGGTTCGGCCAGCTCGATGCCCAGCTTCTGCGCCTGCTTCTGCAGAAGTCGGGTGAGTCCCGGTGTGCGCCCGTCGGCCGCCAGGTACTGCGCAAAGGCGCCCCAGGGTGCCCATTGACCGTCGCCCAGCTCCTGCAAGGCCTCGACCACGATGGAGCGCACGACGCCGACGGCGCCTGCCTCACGCGCTTCGCCCTGAACGCGCAAGAGTTCACCGTTGGGCCGTGACTCGTCCCAGGCCGCCCCGCGCCGCCAAACCTTGTAGAGCAGGTGGCCGACCTCGCCGAGTCGAAGCGCGCCGGGGGGCGCGTCGGCAGTCAGCGATGCCTCGCCCCAGAGTCCCGCGATACGACTGAGCGCCGAGGTGAGGGCGATGCTGTCCGGGCTCCGCCCGAAGCGCGTCGACATCTTGGAGATCAGCGATTTGGGCGTGCCCACGCCGGGCCGGATCTCACCCTCGCCCGATTGCACGGCCATGGCGAGCCCGACGGCAAGCGGCGTGAGGTCGTGCGCGAAGCGAGCCCGCTGCGGGATGTAGTCCTCGCGTGCGACTTGATCGCGGATCCGGCGGCGCAGCTCCTCGCGCTCGGCCAGGCGTTCGGCACCAACCAGTAGCGCGACCTCGGTCGGGATGATGTGCCGATTCGGGTGGACGGGAACCAAGAATCCACGGCGCTCGAGCGAGAACCCAACGCCACGCCGGGACGGCGTCGCACCGGCGGCACCGCGCAACCGCACCGGTTCGCGCTCCATCTCCAGGAGCTCCTCGGTGTCGACCTCGCCGCCCACTTCTTCCACCGAATGCAAAAGCTTCCGCTCTTGCGGGGGCAGGTTTTGCAGTTCGGTCGACAGCTTCTCCGGCGTCGTGAGGACCACGAAAGCGTCCTCCAGCGCGAGGGACAGCGGCGGAGCGGCCGTACGACCCAGGTAGTGGGAGGCGATCGAAGTCGCGACCTCCTGGCTCACCTGCGAGAGAAGCGCCCGAGCCGAGCGGGTGTCCTCACCCGACCAGCTCTTCAGCTGGAGCATGAAGGCGATGGGCAGGCAGAGCTCAACGCCGCCGCGTGTCGAAACGGGCGCACCAGCGAATTGGCAATGGAACACCAGACCGCGCGCGAGCAAGAGGTCGAGCCCGGGCGGCGGCGCATCCACGCGCAAGCGCCCGCCAGCCTCAGCCATGCGAAACATCAGTTCCGCGGCCTGGTGCCCGAGTCGGGCGGGATCCCGCAGTTCGGCCGAGAGCAGCAGCGCTCGCGCCACCTGGGCCGGAACGTCGATGCGCTTGGCCGGATCCACCGCTACGTCGATGCGACGCACCAGGCTGGCGAACTCCTTCTTCGGGAGGGATCGAAGGATCTGAACCAGGCCAATGGCCTGACCTTCATCCTTGAATTCGAGGTCGGGAGATTCTTCTGACACAGGTGGACTCAGGAGCGGGGTGCCGGGAATCGTACCCGGGAGTCAAGGTGTGCCCGCCGGTCGGCACAGCCTGACCCGAGTGGGCGGGAGCTTCAGGCAAGGGTAGTCCTCAGCAAAGCTCAACCGACGGCTCCTGTCCAGGGAAACGAGCGCCGGGGCGGCGGCCCCGGGTAGGATTGTCGGCCGAGTCGACTCAGTCGTCGATTGGCCGGCGGACTGGTTTTCGCGACAGCGGCGAAACTGTTTCGCGGACTATTTTCGCGCGCTCTTTTTTCGAGCGATTTCGCGAGCCGGTTTTTTCGAGCCTTTTCGCGAGCCCTTCGTGGCCCGGCTTCGGACGGATGCCGCGCCCTGCTATTCCGCAGGCTGCACTCCCATGATTCTGCGCGATCCCGTCCATGGCCTGGTTTCCTTCGAAGCGGCCGAAGAGCGCATCGTCCCGCTGCTTTTGGGCACGGCCGAGGTCCAACGCCTGCGGCGGATCAAGCAGCTGGGCCTGACGTCCCTGGCCTACCCCGGTGCCGACCACACCAGGTTTTCTCACGCGATTGGCACCGCGCACATCATGTCGCGCCTGCTTGCCCGCATTCGCGACCTGCACGGCACCCTGCCCCCCGAACACCGCCTGACCAGCACCCACGCCGTCGAAGCCCTGGCAGCCGCGCTCCTGCACGACGTGGGTCACGGACCGTTCTCGCACTTGTTCGAAGAATCGATGCCGGACGGACCGCGCCACGAAATCTGGTCGTCCCGCATCGTCCTGGACGAGACGACCGAGGTGCACCACGTGCTCGCCGCATGGGATCCGGCGCTTCCCGGCCGCGTGGAGGCCTTGATTCATGGTCGGCACGAGCTCACCTACTTGGCGCGCGCGGTCAGCGGCACCTTCGACGTGGATCGCTGCGACTACCTGCTGCGTGACGCGCATTTCACCGGCGTGAGCTACGGCGCCTTCGACTTGGACTGGCTGCTGCGTTCGTTCTGCCTCGCCCAAGCAAAAACCTCGCACGCCCCTGCCCTGGCCATCGACGGGACCAAGGGCCTGCCAGCCATCGAGTCGTTCATCTTGGCCCGCCTGTTCATGTTTCAGCAGGTCTATTTTCACAAGGCCAGCCGCGCGAGCGAGCACCTGCTCTCGAGGATTCTGGCGCGCGTGCAGCAGCTGCTGCGCGAGGGTCGAGCGGTTCCGGGAACTCCGGCTGCCATCGAAAACGTGGCGCGCACTTTTGACACCAGCCTTTCGTCGTACCTGGAGCTCGACGATGCGAGCCTGTGGACCGCGCTGTCGCAGTATCGCAAAAGTGAGGATCGCATCTTGTCCGACCTGACGGGGCGTCTCTTCACGCGCCAGCTGCTCAAGACCATCGATCTCTACGGAGACCACGCCACGCCCGAGGGGCAGGAGCAGTGCCTGGCCGCAGCGACGGCCTTTGCACAGGAGCAGGGGCTCAGCCCGGAGTATTACGTGGGGCTCGACAGCCCGTCCGTCATCCCGTTCGACCCCAAGAGCGATCCCATCACCGTCGTCTTCCCCGACGGCAGCGAGCGACCACCGGGCGACGTCTCGTTCTTGCTCGGACGGCTGCACGGTGAGGTCCTTTCGCGACCACGCATCATCATCCCCGTGGAGATCCGAGCCCGGGTCTACGACTGGCTAGGAAGGGCGCCTGTGAGTTCCCCAGCGCGGGGGCTCGCGTGAAGCGGCTGCTCGAGGCGCTCTTTGCTCTTGGTCTCCTCTCGGGCGCTGGCGTGGCCCACGCCGAGGAGACGGACACCACCGCCCATGGTCCCGAGCCGCTGTCGGATGCGCTCGAACGAGGAGGGAACGGAGACGGCGTCTACGGCCGCTTCGACGCCGATTTCGGGCTCTCGGTCGGTGCCGGATTCGAGGCTGCTCCGGCTGCGGGCGTCGTTCGCCCGGGCGCAATGGCTACCCTGCGCTTCTATCAGTCGGCGGGACTGAACGTGGCGTTTGTGCAGGCGGTCGCCGAAGGCGACCCACTCGAGCGCAGCTTGTCGCCGACGCTCGTGATCGAGCCGCTCTTCCTGCTTCGCTGGTCGAACGATGACGAGTGGGGTCGGGCTTTCTGGGATCTGGCGTTCGACTCGCTCTCGGTCTCGCTGGGCGCGGTCATCGCCGAGCCGCGGGGCGGCACGTTCGGTGATGCGGCTGGCTTTCGACTCGGACTGGGTGCCGGACTGCCCCTCCTGGCCAAGGCCGGCGGCCCTTGGCTTCGCCTGGGAGGACGCATGGACACGGGGGTCGCTGCAGACGTCGTCGGCTCCTTTTGGGCGAACCTGGAATGGCAGTGGTTCCTGGGCGGCGGCGCGTCCGACTGACCCCGCCAGCGCGCGGGCTCGCCTCCTCCAGGTGTCCAGGCTATTCCGATTCGCCCTGGATGCGCTCCATCACGGCGCTGCGTTCGCGCACGAGGTACTCGCGCACCGCACGATCCAGGCGAGCGTCGCCGAACCAATGCAGGCTCCTGGTCGGCGTCGGCGCGAAACCGCGCCCTTCCTTGTGTTCACCGCCCGCTCCGGGTTGAAACGACGACAGGTCGAGCCGTAGCGTTTCTTCGATGCCCCGATAGAGGCACACGTTGAAATGCAGAAAGGGCACGTCGGAAAGTGCCCCCCAATAGCGTCCATACAAGGCCTTTTGGCCGATCAAGTTGAAGGCTCCGCCCAGCACCTGCCCGTCGTCACAAGGTAGCCCCGGGGACGCAACGGGGGACGAGCCCCGGTTGGGGCGCGACGCAAGCACGAGTTGGACCGCCTCGGGCATGCTGGCGAACACCGCTTCGAAGAACGGCAGGTTGAGGTAGCGCCGGCCCCAGACGTACTTGTCCACCGTGGTGAGGTAGAGTTCGTAGGCCAGCCGCGCGCGACTCTCGTCGAGCTCGGTTCCGGTAAGACTTCGGATCTCGATCCCGCCTTGCTCCAGGCTGCGGCGCTCACGCCGGATTGCCGTGCGTCGCTTGGAGGGGAACGAGGCCAGATAGTCCTCGAAGCTGCGCTGATCGCCGCGATGATACTGGAACTGCACGCCGAGCCGGGAGGCCCATCCCCGCGCTTCGAGTGCATCGGCCTGCTGGTCGTCCGGGAAGAGCACATGGACCGAGCCGATGCCGAGCTCGGCGGCGCGCTGGGGCAACGTGGCAGCCAAAAGGTCCCAAATGCGCTCTCGATCCGTCGCAGCGATCCCGCGACGAAAGAGCAGACGAGGACCACTCGTAGGCGTGAACGGAACGGCCAGCACGAGCTTCGGGTAGTAGCGCACCCCGAGCCGTGCCTCGGCGAACTCGGCGAACGCCTGGTCGAACACGAATTCGCCCATGGAGTGCGCCTTCAGATAGGCGGGCGCAACGGCCAATGTGTCGCCGGCGACCGACAGAACGCGCACATGGCGCGGGAGCCAGCCGGTTTTCCCACCAACGGTCCCGCTGCGTTCGAACGCGGAGAGCCATTCGAAACGCAGGAACGGAAACTCCACCGGACCTTCGAGGTCTGCCCACACGCTAGCGCCGATTTCTGCAAGCGAATCGGAGAAGGCTAGGGACAGCTCCCCTAGCGACACAGGGCGTTCCACGCGAGCGCGGACTCACCGTCCACCGCTGCCTCTGCCATGTTGGCCAAGAAGCGTGCACAGGCCCGCTCGCCTTTCTCGTCCTGACCCTCGCGTGCGCGTGCCAGCCCCGAGAGCCCCTCGAGGACCGCTTCTCGCGAGCGACCAACGGCAGCGTAGGCAACTGCGAGCGCGAGAGCCGCTCGACAGCGAGCGGACGGACTCCCGCTCTGAACCTGCTCCTGGGCCTCGCGCAAGCGCCGGATCGCGTCGCCGCTGCGCCCCTGCAAGAGCTCCGTCATGGCAAACAGCCGTTCGGTGGCGGGGCTCGGCGGACCGGCATTGACCCGCTCTGCTAGCCTCGCCAAGGCCTCGGGGGAGCGGTCCTTGAGCGCCTGCGCCAGGGCCGACGGGAAGGTGCTGTCGGACTCGCGGCCAACCGCTTCGGTGGCTCCGGCCAAACGCTCCCGTTGCTCCGCGCGTGCCCGGGTAGTGGGTTCGAAGTCGAAGTCGCCGAGCGGCAAGTTCAGCGAGGGAGACGGCGGCACCGAGCCGGTGTCCTTGAATGGATGCTCCGGATCGAGAATGAGTGCGTCCACCTCGGGACGTCCGGGGCGCCGGCCGGCCTCACCGATGCTGCCGATACGCCCATCGCAAGCCTTCACGAGCGAGGGCTCCACGAGCACTTCGCCGGGTCGCGCCAGTTCCGACAGTTGAGCAGCGCGGGTCATCACCGCGCCGGTGACGAGCGCCAGCCGCGGGCTCTCGTAGATGACGTTCAAGTGCCCGTGTGCAAGGCCGCTCGCGAGCTCGGGGAAGAGCGGCGCATCCACCAGGAAGTCGATGGCGTCGTACAGTGCATCCCAGGGGAAATCGATCGCCAGCACCCGATCTCCGAAACCAACGACTCGCCCGCCGAGCGCGGTCGCCCGTTCGAACAGCGGCGGAGCCAGTTCGGACCACTTTTGAGCGGCATCTTGCTGCCCGTCCGCACCCGCGACGGCAGCGGCGCCACCGGAGCTGGCAGGCGCATCCGGGTCCATCGATGGGCTGAAGCGCACCTGCACGACGATCCGTCTGCCCGTGCTCCCGCCGTTCATCGCAAAGGCAGGATGCCACGCGCCGCAAGGAGAGCAAAGGCGCGCCAGGCCGGCGCGGAAGTCCCGGGCAAGCTGCGGCGGACCCGCTTGCCCTGACGAGCCCCTAGCGGTTGGCCACGTGCACGGCTTGCCCGATCGAAGCGGCCGCAGCCTCCATCAACGCCTCACCCAGGGTCGGGTGCGGGTGGATGGTCATGGCCATGTCTTCCGCCGTCGTCGCCATCTCGAGTGCCAGTGCGCCTTCGCTGATCAGGTCGCTGGCAGAAGGCCCGACGATGTGAATGCCCACGATGCGGCCACTGGCCGTGTCGGTGACGACCTTCACGAAGCCATCCGTCTCGGCGATGCTCATCGCACGGCCGAGCACCGAAAACGGGAAACGTCCCACCTTCGCGTTCAGCCCGCGCTCCTTGGCCTGCTCGAGCGTCAAGCCGACCGTCGCAATCTCCGGATCGGTGAACACGATGCCCGGCACCGTGACCCAATCCTTGGCGCCATGATGGCCGGCGATGACCTCGGCAGCGACCTCACCCTCCTTCGACGCCTTGTGAGCGAGCATCGGCGCTCCACTCACGTCGCCAATGGCGTAGATGCCGGGCACGTTGGTCTCACACTTCTCGCTAGTGGGGACGAATCCGCGCTGATCGATGGTGACGCCGACTTCCTCGAGGCCGATACCGCGGGAGCGCGGCTTCATGCCCACTGCAACCAGCACCTGGTCGCATTCGATGACCTCGGTCTTGCCAGCGATGACCACGTTGACGCGCGCGCCGCCTCCGGGCTTCTTCTCGATACTCTCGGCCCGTGCCGACTTGAGGATCGTCCCCCCGTGCTTGGTGATGTTGCGCTCGACGATCTTCACGCAGTCGCCGTCGATGCCCGGGAGTAGTCCGGCCGTCAGCTCGACGACGGTCAGCTTCGCCCCGAAGGACTGATAGACCATACCGAGTTCGAGGCCGATCACGCCGCCGCCCACCACGACCAGGTGGCCCGGGATCTTGCGCAGACTCACGGCCTCGCGTGCCCCAATCACCGTTTGGCCATCGAACTCGAAGCCGGGGACCTGAATCGTTGCCGAGCCCGTGGCCACGACGATGGCTTTGCTCGCTACGACGCGGCGCTTGCCGCCGGCCTTCTCCGTCACTTCGATCGTATTGGCGGAGACCAGCTTGCCGCGACCCTCGATGATGGTCGCGCCGTTGGCCTTGAGCAGCGAGCGCACGCCGCCGGTGAGTTTCTTGACGATGCCGTCCTTCCACTCCTGCATCTTGGGCGGGTCGACCTTGAGCCCGCCCACCTCGATGCCGTGAGCCCCCATCTTCTGCGCCTTGTCGTAGAAATGCGCGTTGGCGATCAGTGCCTTGGAGGGGATACAGCCCCAGTTCAGGCAAACGCCGCCGTACTCTTCTTCCTCGATGCAAGCCGTCTTGATTCCGAGTTGTGCCAAGCGAATGGCACAGACGTAGCCGCCCGGGCCTCCGCCCAAAACGATGGCTTCGAACTGATCCGACATGTGCTTTCCCCTAGCCGACGACAAGGCGTCTGCAAAGAGGCGTTTTCCTCAGCAGGCCGGCGGAGCCGGCCCATCCGACAGCGCCAAGAGCGCCTGCTTGAGCACGTCCTGATCGACCAGCTCCGCGCGGTCCTCGAGCAGGGTGAGGTGACGGCGGAGGTCCACCAGGCCCGCCTCGCCTGCCGCCTCCACGGCCAGAGTGCGCGTCAGCCAGCGCCGACTGCGCAGGCCACGCAGAATCGCCCGGGCAGCGCGCGGCTCGCCCAAGCGGGCCAGCGCGGCGCGGATCGGCCAACGGTAGGGGTCGATCGAGATGCCGAACCAGCCAAGGCCACGACGGCGAAGAATCGGAACGGCCGCTTGGATCCCACGCTGCGCGCACAAGCCAATGGCGCGGCGCTCGTCAGCCGCTTCCGATCCGCGGAGGCGACCGGCAAGGAGATCCAAGACGTGCGCCACGCCAACGTCGAGTCCGAGCGTGAGCGCTTCGATCTCGGCGGCTAGAGCAACTCGGGCCGCTCCGTCGGCAGCGCCCTGCCGGAGCAGCGCCTCGACGGCGGGGTCCAGCGGTCGGCCTGCGGTCAGATGTTGGGCGGCCAGCCGCACACCGAGCTCCCGGATCTCGGCATCCTGATCGCTGGCCGCAGCCAGGATTTCACTCCTGGCGCCGTCGTGCAGCAATCCGGCCACCGCCGCCAGCGCCTGGTAGCGGATGGCGGCATCTCCGGCGCGCGTCAGGCCGAGGAGTCGTCCTTCCACCTCCCGGTCGCCGTCGCGCGCCAGCTCCCCGAGCGCAAGCACCACCATCTGGCGCACGCGCAAGTCCGCGTCGGCGAGCAAGGTCAGCAGCGTCGGGAGCGCCTCCTTCGCCTCCAGGTCCGCGAGCGCGACGACGGCAGTTCGCCTGACCACCGGGGAACTATCCGACAGAGCGGTGATCAGCAGGGTGATGCGCTCGGGGGCGTCGGGTCCGTGCCCTTGCTGGCCCAGGTCACGGGCTGCATCGGCGCGGACCTCCGCCTTGGCGCTCGACAGATCCCGCCGGGCAGCTTCGAGGGTGCGGGGCAAGGGCGCAATCTGAAACATCCGAGAACCAGCTCAAGCGGCGACTTCGGGCACGAGCGGGGAGATCCGCGGTCGCGCGGCTCTAGCCGCCGTCGCCACCCACGCCAGCGCCCGACGAGCCAGCGCCCGACGAGCCAGCGCCGCCGCCGAGACCGTCCGAGCTGGGCCCCTGGCAAACGTTTTCCGAAACGCCGGACAAGAGGTCGACGTCGACGTTGCCTGCCGTCTCTGGCACCAGGCAAACCTTGGTCGACGATGGCGGTTTCTGAATCACCTCGGCTGCCCAGGGATCGTCTTCCGCGAGGTCGATGCACAGGTAGCCGTCGCGACAGTCCTTGTCCTTGGTGCAAGGCTTCATGCAGAAGGATCGCGCGAAGGGTGAAGGCCGGCCCTCGTCGGCGCAGCCGGTGACGAGCGACGGCGCGGCACCAAACGTCACGCAGATCCCTTCGTCCTTGGGGCAGCTCTCGGGCGTGCAGTTGAACTGGGTGCAATAGCCGCCCACCTGGGTCGTGTCGCACACGCGATCGCCGACCTGCGAGCAGTCCGCATCGTTTTGGCAGTCGTCACCAATCTTCGGTAAGCACCCGACCGAGCTCAAGGACAGCGCGCCGAGCACGACAGCGCGCCGCCAGCTGGCGAGCGCTCGCGCTCCTGGCTGCTCGGGCGCCGGCACTTTCCTGCCCTGGGTCGCGAGCGAGATCATGGCCGCGGGACCTTACTCGCCCAAGGCCGTCGGGCAAGCCCCCGGGCAGGTCGGTGAAGTACCTGAAACCGCTTGGATAGTCCGCTCTGCTCGTCAGGGCAGGAGCCGGGGCCGGAAGCGCAGTTCCCTTGCCGCATCCTGGCCGACCTCCTACGATTACGGGGACGTGCGTGAACATTTCGAGCAGCCTGACCCGAGTTGGGCAAGAAGAGCGAAGGGCGGCCTGGCCGCGTTGCTCCTCGTTCCGCTCACGGCATGTTCCGTTGCCGCCGAGGCGGATGCGCTGGCCGAGGAGCACCTG
>Ga0247798_1000006_pt1 | contig 34132 bp, 33 predicted proteins | sample UWRJS197509C6_FD_179929 | JGI IMG/M metagenome (GOLD analysis project Ga0247798, IMG submission 179929) | Soil microbial communities from Arlington Agricultural Research Station in Wisconsin, United States - UWRJ-S197-509C-6 | ecosystem: Environmental > Terrestrial > Soil > Agricultural land... | reverse complement strand
CATTACCTCTAAAGGCAATTAATTTCTGAGATTGATTCATAAATTAAACTGTTTTAAATTGGATAAAGGATTGGAGTTAAATACTCGAAATCCACATCACGCCCAGATATTTGTCCTTCTGAAATATCAAAGCTTTCTTTAGTTGCGAAACAACCTCTAACGCTTGCGAAAATTTCAAACTTAGGATAAATGATTCCAGTGTTTGGGTCTCTATAGTCTTTAACTTTTTTCATGATATCAATCTGAACTCCGTTCTCTTGTAAAAGTACAGTATCCACAAATTGTTGTAAATTACTAACGTTTCTAAGCAGAGCTTGTTTGATAAGTTCGTCTTGGTTGTTGAATGTGATAGTGTAAAATCCGCAAGACAAAGTTCCGCTCCATTTTAAGGCTGGAAGTTCAGAGTTTGTTAACTCTCCAATTCCTTGTACGCTTCCTCGTTGTATGCTTTCATTGACACGTATGTTCTTCATTTTTCCAACCGCTATTCCGTTGACCTTAATTACGGCAAGCGGTGCTGTCATTACTTTAGGCATGATTTTCTCTTTTATTGGTTAATAAATAATTATGCGTTCAAATTAGCCTCTAACATAAATCCAGTGATAAACAATTTATTTATCGGTGAATTAGGAACAAAGGAATATTGGATATTATAGTAATCCTGAACCAATTGCACCGTAACGTTAGTGAAACTGATTATCAGGTTGTCTTGATTTGACGAAGCGGTTTTTGAGAAAAGTTTTCCTTCCACAAACGCCTTAACATCTTCGGGAGTATTGATACCAATATTACTTCCAACGAATAAAGGTCTCATCTCCAAAATAAGCTCCTTATTCAATTGACCTGCAATTCTCATGATTGAAATCTCTGGCGAAGTTCCGTCAGGATTAATCATATTCAAATTGTTTTGTAATGTATTTATTCCTTGGTTTACAACGTTCCCGATTCCAGGCACTGTTCGGTTATGAATAACTCCAGCAAGCAATGCTTTCTCTCTCTCCTTTTGTCCTAAAGGGTGATTAAACTCTTTAATTTTTAAGGCTTTAAACGTCAATGGAACTTGAGGCTCTAAACCACCTAAACGGCCAACGACATTTGCCGCATGATAGATAGAGTCCAATTTTTCTTTTTTCTGTGTAAATTGATTGTAACGATTCTCTCCAGAGTGGACAACGATAACCGAAGTATCATTATAGAATTTTGCAACCTCGATACTTGAATTTGGAGAGCCAGAGAATTTGGTTTCATCTTTTCCTCCTCCGATTATTAAAAACTTGTCGAACTCGGCAGTGTTTTTAATATGGTTCAAAAGTTTCAAGTTTATAACCCCTCTCGCTTCATCACCCCAACAGTCTGAAAGTATAAAGGAGTTTTGAAGCTCTCTAATATCCTCAAGCACCTTATCTAAATCAAAAGCGTTGTAAAAAGAAGTTCCGTTCCAAGCTAAATGCAACATAGCCTGAGCAGTTGCGTCGGCTGGAAGAATGTCTCCATTACCAATTTGCAAATAGTCAGGGTCTAATTCAAAAAGTTTGTTGAAATTGAAATCTGTTTTCGCCCACTGAATCAGTTCGTCTATATTACTAAAATCTGCCGATGTTGCAACTAGGTTTGGAATTGATTGAGTGGGAGTTAAGTTGTTTATCGAATTTCCACCAGCTGTATAACCAGCAAACGTTCCTTCAAAGAACTCAATAACGTACTTAGCTGGGTCATCGTCAGATACTCTCATTTTGGAGCCGTAGCCAGTAGCTAAATTCAAGCCAGGCACGTACCCAGTAAAAGCAGTCGGAGTACCAGTTTCAACTAAAACAGTTCCACTATAAGAGATGACCTTTGTAGTAGGAAGAACGTTTCTGGCAGAATACAAAATCATGGAAGTTCCTTGAATAGTCGCAGTATATCCAGAAGTCCCACCATTTATAGAATCAGTTATTCCCTGTAAGGCTTCAGACACAGAGTTTGTTAAAAGAGTAAAATTTCCGATTATGGTTGCATCCACATTTATTATTATCGTGTTTGCTGGAATAATCGTAGCTGATTGGAATCTGATAGTGGCTGTCCCCAAAGTCTCATCCGTATAGCCGTTTCCAACCTCTCCTTCGTTTTTACAAAGAAACTTTACATTTCCTCCACTTGCTCCTGACTCAAAATCGTAAGTGATCTGAGCAGGCATTGTAGTTGCAGCTCTAACTATTCCGACTTGCGCTGGGCCAGGTGCGCCGTTTAATGGATTGAAAATATAATCCGCTAAATCATAAAACAATCCCCCTTTAACGAATCCTTTGAAATCGTTAACATCCTCAAACGAATAGACAGAATTGATACCATTTGCGAAAAATCCATTTATTCCACTTCCTCCTCCCCATTGCTTACCCTTTCCAGTATCTATAATGAGAACGTTACCAAAGGCAAATGCACTTGGTTTGGCTGGAATACCACTCTTCACTTGAGCGTACACGCCAGGCTCAATGACTTTCTTTCCATTAAAATTTACAACTGTTGGCATATCAAATTATTTTAAAGTTCAAAATTATTTTTCGATTTCTTTCTTTGTTTTAGCAACGCCAATAGCTGGAGTTGGAGGCGTTGTATATGGAGAGTGATCAAAATTAATTGTACCCTTCAATAACAAGAACCATTCACGCTCTTTCTTTTCTTCTTGACCAAAAAGTCGGTTAACAATTGCTGTATCAACACTGTTAAATTTGTTTTTCGAGGCGAATTCAGATGCTTTCATAACGTTGTTTTTAATTTATTTAATAATAACTGTTTTACGGTATAAAAATTTATGATGTAGGATTTATCATCTCGCCAGTAATCTTAAATTTTTTAACCAATTTTCTATAAAAGAATCCTGAAACATTGACTTCATAAACAAAATTTAACATCAAACTTCTATGGAAAATATGAGTTGGAATTAAATCGCTTTGTACGTTTAAATCCTGACCGCTCGGTTTCGGAAGCATTAATCCATACATCTCCAAATGTGAATTCAAGGCTAGTAAGGAAGCCTTCAAAAGATTGTAGATTAATATTACCTCAAACGTATTTTCAGAAGTTATAAGCATATTGTACGTAGCCTCATATTTTTGAGTGAAGATAGGTTTGAAATCAGTAGCTACATCTGGGTCAGCTACATTATAGATATAATTTTTTCCATCCTCATCCGCTCCTAAAGTAGTTGGGTGTCCAGTCTCAGCTGGAAGTAAGATATGAATTGAGCCTAAATTTGCAACCTCCAAATTATATCCCATATTTACCGAAGGCGATTTTTTGACAAACGTTTCTTTGGCTTGTTCGAAATAATTAAACTCTTCAAAATTCAATAAGTCTCCATTTATATCTTTCCCAAATATATCCCAAAGGATAGTTTGTTCAGGGTCTGTAGCAGCCTCAAAATCATCCTTAACTAATTTAAAAATAATATTTAGTGTTTTGTAAAGAATTACCTCTGGCATTATTATGCCTGGCGTGCTAGTTTCCATACCCCATATTTTTTAAGATTATATCAACGTTATTCTCAGCTAGAGTTTGTATGTCTGTTTCTTGAATCGCTTTTTTCATTAAATTTCTGGCTTGAATACCTTTATGAATCCAAGAATTAGCGTCAGAGTTTTCACTTACTCTCCTGAATGAAACGTATGTGTTTTGAGTAGTTTTACCATAGACACCTGTCTTTTTGACCATCCCCTGATAAATACTCGCCTTATGTTTATATTCTGGAATAGTTCTCGTTGGTAATACGATAGCCTTTCTTGAAGAAGGAATATCGAAAGGCGATGGGATTTCTCCTTTTCTCAAAGGTTCATTATGCATCTTTCCTTTCATTTGGTCGTAAACCTCTTGAGGCATGATTCCTGAAAATGCAGCATTCTCCCCTACTATGCCAGGCGTTCCGTGTCTGAATGGAATCGTTAAATACCAACTCATTGTAACGTTTCCGTTCTTATCCGTTTTAACAGAATATTTTACCTTACTTGATTTCGAGAATCCTTCTTTCATATCGAAAGCAGAACAACCTAGCTCTACCATGTTTGGTAATTTTCCTGTAAGAACTATGGATTTAGAGAATTTTGAGTGGCTAATGATTTGCAGATTATTGATATACTCGTTACGTGTTGATTTCAGCTCGTTAGTAGCCTGTAATTGCCAGTTTCTATAAATTTCCTCCGTAACTCTCTCCACCGTATCTTCAACTATAAAATCGGCTGTATTCGTTGGAAAATTAAATTCCTGAATTAGCTCGTCGATGTTTAAATCTATATTCATGGCGCTTAGTTTTCAATCAATCTGTTTTCTTCCTCATATTTCATATTATCAAACAAGTAGTGAGCTTTTCTTGCTAATCCTGCAACTGGCATTTCCTTAAGAACTTCCTCAGGCATTAAACAACCTTTCTCCCTAACTTTTGTAATATCTCTATTCATATCGATTATATGATAAGTCATATGATGTCTGTAGCGTGCGGATATTACTGGCTCTGGTTTAGAAGAAATTGAAGCTGATAGGATTATTTTGGATTCCTTCTCTATTGTATAATCTGTATCTTTCACTAATTTTTTCAAAGGGGTCTTATCTGAATCAAATAGGAAAATGTCTTCAATCTCAATTATTGGATATTCGAAAAATCCAATCTTTTGTCCCGCTATTTCTCTCACTCTAATAATCTCGTTGTAATATCCTTCGACATCTTTCAAGATTATTCTATCCATAAATGCAAGTTTGTCCGTAGCTCTCGCTGTTATTCTAGCAGTTCCCGAAGTAGTTTTGGTCCAGTTCTCATATTTGACATCGGCTTTTATTCCTTGTATGGCTACTCTGGTTTCTGAACGGTCTGTAAAAATCCAACCTATTCCTAAACAGTTATTGCAAGATGGAAGAGCTTGCCCCGCACCCTTAACTGCGCACGGACAGCGATAGGCTCTATCTAACCAAACATCATATCCTTTATCAAATACTAAAGCGTTGAATCTCTGTGTTTCGAAACGCACTTGAAATTCTGCTGGCTCTGCGGGAGTAACAGTTGCGGTTGCTCTCTTTTGAAAATTTTCTCCACCCATGATTTCTATTTTTTAAACTACACGGAACATTATTCCAAGATACTCAGCTTTCAAATCCTTAACGGATTGTTCAAGCTCAGATTTGTATTGGTCGACACGTCCACTGAAAGCTCCCTTACCACCTGATTTTGTAGTACTGTAAGTTTGGGAAATTCCATCAAGAGATACGGACTGATTTCCAATACCTGGTCCATAAAGTAAGTCTCCAATAATAGCTAACATTTGAATTGCGGCATGTTTACCGATAGCGTCAATAATATCAATAGGAATTTCGTCAGCCTCCCATCCAGTTCCGTAATTAGCTTTCCAATAGTTAGGAATATAGCCTGCTCCAAAATACCCTAAAGCGGGTGATAACCCAGAGTATACAACGGAGTAAGCATTTTGCTCAGCTGGCCCTTTTGTATTTGGGATTATGTGCATATTTCGGAAATTAACAGGGTCGTTTCCATTTTTTATTGATAACCAATTCTCTGGATACGTAATCTGAATGATATCATTTATCCTTCCTTCTAGTAGTTTTGGAACTACGATTGGATAAACAGTTCTAATATATCCCCACTGATGAAACTCTTGTCGGTTGAAATCCTGTTCTTCTATAATTAATTGTTTTTGAAGTTTTATAGACAGAACATTCTCGATATACTTTTGCGCAGCAGCAATTTTTTGTTTTATTGTTTCTTGACTTATTCTACCGCCTGTGGCTGGGAAACATATAGGAATACCAGACAAGTACAGGTTCTGTAAATCGGAAGGGCTCAATACAAGCCCTTCGTTTTTACTATATTCTATTGTCAAAGTCAATGTAGTCATTGCCTATTGTTTTATAGTTTTCAAAACAAAATTGATTAGTAATCCTTTTTTGGATAAAAACTTGGAGTATTGCTCTTCTGGAACCTCTTGACTTTTCAAGATTTCAACGATGTCGTCGATTTCCATTTTTTGCAAGTCCTCTTTTGTGATAGTGTCGTCCTCCTCGTCCTCTTCAGAATCTTCATTCTCGTCTTCATCTTCGTCGTCTCCTTCTTCTCCACCTTCATCCTCGTCCTCAGAGTCATTTCCAGAATCTTCATCCTCGTTAGCTCCCTTATTCCCTTCATCCTCGTCTTCATCGCTGGAATCGGCTTTCTTTTCTTTTTCAGCTAATTCGTAACCTGAACCGACAAGGAGTAAACCTGCAACCTCTTGACTTACCTTAATGATTCCTTTTTTGCTAATCTTTGTAGCTCCGATAATTGGCAATTTAATTGTCTGACCGTGAAGTGCAACTTTAGTCACTTTTAATTTGATTTGATTGTCCATTGTTTAAAAATTTAGTTAATATTAAAAATGGTTGGAAATTTTCACCTCCAACCATCCTGTTATCTAAAACTTTGTTTCTCGGTTATGCCCCGATATTTATGATTCTTGATACTTTTTTAGGAGCATACAAGAACGGTGTTCCGTATAAAAGAATCATAAAACGATACGCTGGAGCAAGCAACGCTAAATCCATTTTCATTAACGGAGCTAATTGTGCAAATTCCACAACTTCGTTATCCATTTGGAAAAGAATCGCTTGGTCTGTATCAGGCATGAATCTGTTTCTATCTCTAACAGAACCCGCAGCACCTCCGTCATAACCTGCAACGGCTTGAGCTTTGGAAATAGTGTAAAGAGGATAGAAAACAACATTCGAACCAGAAGCGCTTGCGGCATCTTTTGTACTTCTATAGATAGTATAAGAAGTTGCTGGGTTTGTTCCTCCTCCGTCAACGAAAGCAACGTCAACAGAACCTCCAGCCACAATTGCAGAAGCCGCAGCATCTACAGCGATTGCAGATTCACCGTAACGGTTTGTTGCAGTAACTCCGAAGAAATAAGAACCAGCGTCAGTCGCAGTCCAAAGTCCAGAAGCATCGGAAGCCACAGGAGTGGAGTCAACCCCAGTTACTGCTGGAGGAGCTAATGGAGATGTTGCGGCAGCATTGTATTTTTTCGCTGTTTTCTTGTTGAAGAAAATATCCCAGTTCAATCCAATATTACCGAATTGAGACTCAAAAGATTTTACTCTTTGACCCATTACCCCGTCAGTAAGAGCGACAGTGTTCGGTTGGATGAATTTGTTACCGTAGAAATTTTGAACGAATTTAGAAAGAACGGCTGGAGGTGCAAACAGCTCGTTTCCTAAACCGAAGTTTTGAACGATTCCATTTGCAGAATTTTCAATGTCTTTCTCAGTCAATGAAGCTCCACGAAGGTCGATTACAACGTCAGATGCGAAATACTCATCTAAGCTAGTGTAACCGCTCTCTTTTTGGTGTTGAGCTAAGAAACCATTAAATTCTTGAGGAACCAAAGATTCATCTCCGAAGTATAATGATTTGTTCAATTGACGTAAAATCCAAAGAGTACCGTTTTTGATTTCTCTTTCAACGATATTGCCCACGTTAGTGTTTACCAAAGTCATTGGGTGAGAAACTGATTTCACAACTCCCATGAATTTAACTAACTGAGCCTTTCTGATGTAAAGAGAATCCTCTTCAGAAGGTAATTCCCCTTCATTGTAAAAACCTCCTCTTTGAGAACCGTAATCAGCTAACTGATTGTATTCTTCAACGGTGTTATACGCTGCTTTTTTAGGGATTTCTTTCCAAAGCTTGATATCGCTTTCTTTGAAAGTGATGTGTTTTAGATTTTTATCTAAAGATTCTACTTTCAATGGCGCACCTGATGCATTTGTCAAGTTTGTGGTTTCTCTACCCGTAATTGACCCCGCTTCAAGTGCTTTTTGCAGTTGGTTCAATTCTTCCATAGAAGAACCACCAAAGGTTGCAGATTGATTGTGTCCTGCGCTGTTTGCATAATCTTGCAAATTTAATCCTGTGTTCATTTTCAAGTATGTTTTAAGTTAAATATATTTACCGATTACTGTACGATTGTAATGCCGTTTTCCTCTTTTAAGATTCTTACGGTTTCTGGAGAGATTTCTCCTGACGCCTCAAATGAGATAGTAGCTTTACTCATGGCTTCATTAAAGCCTTTTGCGAAAGTCTTTTTATCCAAGACATCTAAGATTGCCGCCTTGTTACGGCTTACACTGAGAACATTGCTATTCGCTTTCTCAATTTGTTCAGGTTTTTCTTCAAACCTTTCGGCAAATCCTTTAACGATTGATTTACGTGGAGCGGGTGCGGAGCCAAAATTTTCAAATTTCTCCATAAACCCTTTAATGATTTCAGATTGCTCTTCGATCATTTGAGATTGGTTATTGAAAATTTCCAATTGATTATCTACTTGAGATTTCAACAATTGGTTTTCATCCAAAACAGCTTTAACAAGAACTCCCAAGGCTCGGTTTTCAATAGAGTTTTGAGCTTTAGCTTTCAGAATTTCTTTAGATAAAGTAAGATACAAACCTTTTGACTCTCCAAGCCCAGCGATAGCTTTAGCTTTTTCAAGTTTTTCTGTTTTGTCATCCGCTTCTTCTAATTCATCGCTATTGCCTTTTTCAACTTTCTTCTTGTCAGAATAGTTTTCTGCTTGAATCTTGTCGGCAACTTTCTTTGAATCTTCATCCACTTCTTCCTCTTCATCATCCTCGTCAGAGTCATCGTCTGCTTTGGCTTTTTGAAGGAATGGATTTTGTTCACTTACCTCTAAACCTAAAGCACCAAATGCTTTTTCAAGTTTGTCTTCGTTTATTGTACCATTTTTCATACCTTGATCAATTATTGTTAGTAGTGTAAAAACTTTTTTAGCCTTTTCAATATTAATATCTGAAAATGTATCAAAAATTTTATCGTAGGCACTATCTTCATCCAAATTTATTATTTCGAATTTGGATTTCTTTATGCTCAAAGAGGTTGGAACTAATTTTTTAGGGTGTTTATCAAGCGATTCTTTTATTATGGATTTACCGCTTTTGGTATTCAATCCACTGCCTTCTGCTTCTGAGTCGTCTCCTTCTGAGCTTTCTCCTTCCGTTCCTTCGGCTTCAACGAATCCTTTAATGATTTGTGCAAATGTTTTACCGTTCTTAGGCATATGAGTTATTGCTAAACCTGTAATATTTGCTTTCTTGATTTTTTTGTAAAGGGCGTCATCTTCGTCATCGCTCTGTCTTTCGATAACCTCTCCTTCAATGGAAAATCCTAACCTTCTGGTGTTGCTATCTTTTTCGAGAATCTCAGCGGTTTCATAAATTTCTCTCGCTATCTCTGAACTAGGATAAAGAAGACACTCAACATAAAATCCTTCGGGGCGTATCTCAGCGATGGTCGGCTCTCCGACTATCATCTTTGGTTTATTTTTTACTCCATGGTGCCAATTTACTAAACCAGTGGACATAAAATCGTCAACCACAAATCCGTTAGGGTCTAAAAACTCTCCATCCGCATCCTCGTCAGCAGTCGAAGCAATACCGCCCATTTTCATGACGGTCTTTCCTTCTTTATCAACTGCCTTCTCGATAGTGGCTTGGGTATAGAATTTGAATTTTTCTGAAACCATGATTATTAAATATTAGTTTCACTAATAATAGCTGAGTAAAATTAATTACAGTTCCAAAATTCCAATATCCATTCTATTGGTAAATAAGAAATCATAAAATGTATCTAATTTACTGTTAGCATCTTTCGACTTGAATTGTCCTTCAGTTATTCCTTTATCTGAAAGAAACGCTAGGAACTTTTGGTTGTAAAAATTAACTTTTTCGCAAAGATAAATTTTTTCTTGATAGTGCTTCGGAAGCTCTACAAATAAATTGTGTTTTTGGCACTCCTTCAAGAAAACCTCCTGTTCATTTATATCCATTATAGGAAACTTATATTTAAATGGTATAAGCGTTGGATTTTCGTCAAATAGTATCTTAGTATTATTATTGCTACTTATTCGATTAAATAGCACTTCAAGGCTCTTAACCTGCTCTTCAACCGATAGAGTTTCATCGAATATTATATAGTTTGTGTCCATGTCTTTTAATTAAAATCTTTTACAATAACTTTATTCCTATTCAGGATAACGCAGAAATCAGTGTTTCCTCCCCATCCGTTCTTTTGTATGATAGCATCATAACCTTTTATGGCAGCGTAGTAGCCTCTGAACTCCCCACCAGGCTTTTTAGCTATCGTAGCCATAACAGAATTTAAAGTTGAAGCTCCGTTAGTTTTTGTTTGGTTTACAGTATCGGATAAAGTTTTGATATTTTTCTCCGCTGCAACAGTATCAACTTTGTTTTGTTGTAATACTGGGTTGTCTCTATTCTCTAATGCGACTTTTTCAGATACTTTTTTATTCACATTGTGAAAATGCTCTTTCAAGACAAACTCTTTCAAAAGTTTATATTGATAGTTGTAAGTATTCAAATAAGCGTTTTTCTGTTTTAAGGCGTTCAAATCCTCAGAGAAATTTTTATTCAAAATAAAGCTATTTCCCGAAGGAAGGACAAAGTTGTAATTTACATCGTCTAATTTTTCAATCTTTCCGTTTATGCTATTCATTATTGGCCCAAAGTATTTCAAAATCTTTTCGAATTTGAATTTGCTCGTGTCCGCATAAACTACTTCTGGTTTGGAAGATTTTAGAACATTATAAGTTTTTTCATTCCAACCTAATTCCGCTTTAACATCGGATTCAATTTGCTCCTCTATTTTTTGTTTGTCTAATTTAAGCTTGTTAAGATTTTCAACCGCATCGTTGTAATCTTTCTTAACTTTTTTGTATTCATCTCCGAAGAACTCTTCAGCCATCATGTCGTCTAATTCGTTACCATCGACAATTTTCATATCTTTAGTAAGAATTATATCCATTATATTTGAATCTTCATAATCCGCATAATTTTTCAATACAAGATTATAATCTCCATTCGACTTATCTCTGTTTCTCGGCTTATTTACTGCACCGTAAATTCCCGCTCCATACATCGCTTGTTTTCCATAGAAACAATGTTCTGAAGTGGTAAAGTCTTCCATTAAGGCTCTTGCACTTTTATTATTGTAGTTTGTTAAACCTCTATTGACTAAAATGTTTTCCTTATCAGCTAACAAAGTATCAAAAGTATTTTTATCAACTACAGTAGGAGTACCGTCAAAACCTCTCATTTTAGCTATCTGAGAAAGGAAAATCCAACCTTCTACATCGTTAACTGCAAATAAGTCATTCTTACAGGCTTTCATGGCTTTATCTAATTCCTTATCAGTTAACTCTCGGTATGGGTCTTTTGGAATATTTGCATTAGTAAGTCTCATATCCAAACTAGCGATTCTCATTGACATTTTAGTCTTCAAATCGACATCCTCTATCAAATTCAAAATCTTAGATTTATTCTTAATGATTTTTGATATTTGAGAATTTATTTTATTTTGAGTAATCTCTGGAGCAAGGTGAGGATTATTAACAAGCATACTTTCTATCTCGTCCACATCATCTGTGAAATGAGCGCCTTTATCTCTCCCCTGAGCTGAAAATCTCAAACCTCCTCCGTTATCAACTCTGTAGATAGTATCATTGTCGTTATCGACTAAAATATTATCGTTTTTGTAAATATCCCAGTTTGCCAATAAACAGTCTAAAACGTAATGTTCCGTAATGTCTTCCAAATACTGGTCGTCCATTATGTTATTTACAGGAGTTGTATTTGGGATAAATTTAGAAAGCATGGTATATTGACCGTTCTCCTCATAAAGCTTTACCGTAGGAACCTCAGCACCCATTACCTTATACAAACAATTGGTCAAAAATTCCTCTTTCACGTGATCTGCCGTAGCTCCTTTTTTAGCCACAAAAAGATTACCGCTCGCATCCTCCATAAGAACTGCCCCAGTCGAACCCCCTAATTTAGTTTTGAAAGTTAAATCGGAAGTAAGAGTGGGGAAATCTTGGGTATCAAAAAGAGTGTCTAAATTTACTTTGGTATTGCTTTGAGCTGATTTAGGTTGTTTGTTTGCTACTCTCCAATCTAACTTTCCTGATTTACCAATTTGTTTAACGACATAAAGAACTCCATCCTGAGTTTTAGTCTCTCCTAAAACTAAGGCTTTCATCAACCTCTGGTCGTTATCTACTTTGTTTTTAAAATTATTGAAAGTTTTAGCCTTAATAATTTTATATACCGAATCTTCCACGAAGTTAGTTCTCCATTTGAAAATATTGCTCTGTTTGATTAAAGAGGAATCACTTAAGATTCCATCTGCAACTTGCGCTGACGTCTCCTCAAGTGATTTCAATAACCTTTTCTTTAAATCGCTCATATTAGTCCAAATTAAGGATTTCCACTGCTTTCTCTATAGCATCTTTTTTGGGGTTGTAACCTTCCCCTTTTATCAAAGAGGCTTTCACTTTTTTCTTCCAGTCTATTCCTGCGCCAAAAAGCATTTTACCCATAACAGGGTCGTTTTTAATAAATTCTTTGGCGTTATCCGCAGCTCTTTTTTGCTCTAACATTTCCTTCATTGAACGAACGTTAAATTTAGCTGGGTCAATATCAGCAATATTTTCTTTCAATATTTGGAATACTTCCTCACGCTCTTGGATATCATCCGCTTTATTTGGAAGTCTATCGACACCAGTAATCGGCATGTTATGTTTCAATTTATCGATAAAGAAAAGCTGTTCTTTTTTGGTAAAGTAAATGTCTTTCTTCAACGCTCTGGAATAAATAGCGTTCAAGTTTTCGTCTTTGGTTAACTGCGCTTGAGACATATTCGTTAGGAATAATATTTTTCCTGTAAATTCAAAGGGGTCGATATTACCTGCCCCAGTAGATTTTTTACCAACGATTCTTTTTCCAGATGAAGCTGTCGCTTTTTTCAAAAGTCCGAAAGTCTCAGGAGTTTTTAAAATATTATCGGTATCATCGAATACAATCGTTTTTCCGTTATGTTCTTTTAAAAGAGAGGCTAATTGAGGGGCAGAGGTAATTTCTGGTGCCTCAACGTAATCGTAGTCACTGTCACCAGGTGTATCGGTATCAGGGTCAAACGGTTTTTTATTTAGAGCCTTAGCAACTAAATGTAGATTATAAGTTTTTCCAACTCCCGCTCCTCCCGAAGCAATCATCAATGGAGATTCAGTTCTAAGAAACTGAGCGTATAAAGCATTCAAATCCCATATTTCCTCTTCTGGATTCATGTAGTTAGGGTCTTTTGCTTTTTCCTGTGTAACAAAATTATCATATTCGATACGTTGTTTTTTTGTAGCCTTTGACCAATCTGAAAATCCAAATCTCTTTTTAATGAATTCAGGGTCTTTCCAATCCACTTCCTCGTCATCATCTGAAGCAGAGGCAGTAGGGTCTAATTTGAAGTTAGATTTTTGGCCAACCCCAAAAGCTTGTTTCATCGCTCCGTATTTTCCAGTATTCAAATCAATATCAGAAACATCCTCGCCTCTCTCTACTAATTCATCATACGCAGTTTGACGTAAGTTTGGGTCATTACCAGGTTTTTTGGCGAATTTTTTTAAATCAGCAGCAGACGATTTTTTCAAGTGCGCTACTAATTTGGCGTGAGCCCCACCATCGCCAGTAGCATCGGCAACAACTACTTTTGGGCCAGCGCCTCCGCTTCCTGCCTGTTTACTAATTCTCCAGTCAAACTTTCCTGGTTTTGTTTCACTCCAGATAAGCGTTCTACCAGCGCTATCAATTTTGGTATCTCCAACTTGTTTAACCGCAGCTTTCTGGATTATGTCTTTAAGATTTTCACTAATTTTTTTCATTTCATTTAGTATTTTAGTTGTTACCGATAAAATGATAATAGCTGTCTATTTCATCAAATCTGGCAATTCTTTATATCCGAAAAATTTTGTCATCACTTCCATAGAATCTTTTTGGATTTTTGGAGTTGATTGCCCCTTATCTAATTCCCTCTTAATCCTTTTAGGTTTTTTAATAAAGCCGATGATTTGTTTCATATTAGCATCTGGGTCAAGAATTGATTTAGCTAATTTGAAATTATGCAAAGTGTCTTTCAAATATTGACTCTCAGTCATACTCATCGCCTTATTCAGATACATGGCAAAATCCTTCGGAGTTACGTCATATGGAATATAAATCGCCTTAAGATTTTTGAATATAAAATCATTCTCTATTTCGTCTTTTCTGTAATTTCTTAGAATTGGATAGCATCCGTTCGCTATCGCCTCAATTATAAATCCGTTCAAATGTACGTTTACATATTTAGCGTAATGAGAACAGAAGCTTGGGTCTATTGCGAATTTGGAATTTTGCAATAAGTAATTTATTTCTTCATTATTTATAACTCCAAGATATTCCATCCCATATTTCTCCGCTCTCTGGAAAATACTAAGCCCAATCTCATCTTCTTTACAATCGGGGTCGGTTTTCTTCGATACGGTATATTTTGGCTTTTGTTTAGATTTATCCTCAGTCATCATGTAATATAGCTCTATTCCACTCCCAGCAACAAAACAAGTTCTCCCTTTTTTTACGTATGGGATTGCCGTTAAAAGGTCTTCCATTCTCTTCATAGATTTCCAAATATGAGCTGAGAAGAAATCGACTTGTCTAGCCTCTTTGCTTTTTACTTTTAGTTTCGTTGGTAGCTTTCGAGAATCTAAATTTAAGAATCTTGGAATATCAAAAACCTCGCAAGCTTGATAACCTGTAATGTGAACGCACTCCATGAAAGATATTTTTTTCTTAAGGAAGTTAGTCCAAGAATTTCTCAAATCATAATACCCATCGTGAATAGTTAGGACTTGTTTTGTCGACTTCGGTAAATCAAAATATTCATGCCACCAGTTAAATCCTTTCGCAGCAGAAGTTTTAGTTGGAACGAAACTCCAAATTATTAAATCTACATCCTCAACGGATTTCTTAAACGCTTCTACAGAATTTTTATCCAACGCTGGAAAGACATTCTTGTAAGGCTCTAATAACCATCCATAATACGGATTACTCCAATAGCCTGTTATCTCTGAACGTGAATAGCCTCCGTTTTGACTTTTAACCTCTAATTTTCGTTGAAAACTTTCATCCTCTAGGCTTTTAACCTTTTTCGTATAATTAGGCAAGGACAGCGATGTTTTATAATCTAAAATGATTATATCCACATCGTGCCCTTGTTTCTTTAGTGCCTCGAATTTAGTTTCAATATGTTGTATTATCCCGCCATACTTAGCAAGAGAAAATGTACAAAATCTTATTTTCATGTCCGTATCTTATAAAATTGTTCTGGTAACTTTTTATCGATGTAACCTTTCTCAAAAAACAACAAACTTCTTTGAGTCTTATAAATTTGATAAGATAGCTGAAATTTCATTTCATGTTCTTCCTCGTTAAAATATTCACTTTCCAATTCGAAGTTATATGAAGTCACATCTTTTAAGTCTAACGCTGTTTTGCGTTTATAAGAGTGCGGAAAATCTCTGTAGAATATATCAGCTAAATTTCCCAAGCAATGTCTAACAAACCAGTGCATTGGATGTCCAACTCCTAAAGGGATTATTATCTGATACCTTTCACTCTTGTAAGCCTTAACAATTTCTCTCAATATAGTTCTCAACTCCTTCAAAAATTCCTTTCCGTATCTCTCGATTAAAATTCGATGACAATTATTCCAAGAGAAAGTTCTATGAATCTTGTAATAGTGATAATAACTATCATCTTCATAATCTAATCCTAAATTAATGTAACCAACTCCGAAAAATTTACATAATTCTTCATCCTCGCTAACTCGCTTCGCATTTCCTCCTTCTACAGTCAAAACCTTTACATCTTTGTAATCCGAACTATTAAATAAATATTTGCTAGCAGAAAACAGTATGTCGTCTGAATGAGGCTGAATTAGGAGTATTTTTTGTTTGTTTTTCATATTGGTGTGCATTCGTTTTCGTTCTCTTCCAAGAGTAATATATTTTTACTCTCTATTATTAAAAACATCTCATCATTATCGAAAGTATCTTTGAAACAGCGCCAGTGATCTTTCAGGCTATAATGTATGAAAATATTTTTATCGGTATTATTCTGAATCCCTAAAGAATCCAAATAAACATCAAAATCAACCTCAAGAACTATGTTAAATAATTTTTTATGTTTTTTACTCTTCCAAGCTAGAGCAGACAATAAAACTCCGTTATCTGAATTTCCAATTGGAGGATTTCTCAAAGAACATCCTATGTCAATCGTGGTTAATTTTCGGTGCTTTCCCATCGTCAAGAATTTTAATTGTTAAAACAAAAAATCCCTTACTCGATTATTAAAACTTTGATACGCAAAATACAAGATTCCAGTTCTTCTTCAAATCTATTTCGAAAGGCGAAATATCAAATCCATTCTCTTTTAATGTATTCTTCATTTCGTTAAATTCTTTATAACCGTTCTTTAAATCCCCATTAATATCGAATGGATAATCAAATGAAACCTGTTCGATATTCTTCCAGTACTTTTTCTTAATCGCTCTTACACAATCAGTTTCTACCCCCTTAATGTCGAATTTTATTTTGTTTGGCTTATAAGTCTTGATTAGTTCGTTAATATTATCGCAGTTTACTTCGATTGATTGTCTCTCAGCAGAATTTTGTTTTACTGAATACGCACCTGGGATTAATCCGCAGTTTAGCTTTATTGTTTTTGAATCATCCGCTACGACTGCTGACTCCAATAAAACTACATTTTTAATCTTATTCTTTTTGATATTCATTCTAGCGATTTTACAATTTACGTGACCAGGTTCAACCGCTATTACCTTTTCAACTTTATCGTAGATATCCAAGAAGAAACAGCCTATATTAGCACCAAGGTCTAGGACTACATCACCTTCCTCGAAAGTCATTCCTTTCTTCTTGTAGGCATTACTTTTAAAAGCCTCTCCAACAATCTGAACTTCGTTTGGAACGTTCTTTCTGAAATAGCAGGTTTTTCCATCTTTCTCTACCGTTCCGATTTCGTAATTTTCCAAAACTCCGTCAAACTTCAAATGTTCTTCCATTAGCGTTCTTAATTCCATCTGTTTCGAAAACGCTGTAAACTCTCTCGATTGTATATTGGAGAAGGTTGGAATGTTTGATTCTAAATCCAAATTATCCATATCCGCATAACTCTCTAAAGATTCCAAGAAAATTAACCTTTCTGTGTTTTCCATATTAGTTCTTCGGCTTCCCGCAAAACCTCTCAAAAATTTCAGCTTAACCTCAAAATTATCACTGTCGCCAGCTCCCTTTTTATATAAGGAAATTAGAATATATCCATTTTTGGAAATCTCTACTTTTCTGTCTTTCTGTATAACATCAAAATCTCTGAAGTGCTTCTGTAAATTTTTCATAATTTATTCCGTAATTGTTATTTTTACTTTTGAATTTCTCTTAACTCCTTGTGTATTTCTAACTAAGATATATTGGTGTTTGTCATCGCTCCAAACTGTGTTCGGTGGAATCGGGTGTAGAATACTTCTAGCCCATGGGTGAGCTGGACCAACTACTGGTAATTGCTCTGAACGTCCAATATTAGTTCCGTTCGCCATTAACTCTTGAATTGTATATTCGACAGGTTTTTCGTGAGGCGTTCCGTAGTTCTTTTCACAGTGTTTACAAACCCCATCGAAAGTTTGCTTGTAAACCAAAACATCCTCTCCGTAAGTATCTATTATTTGAGCTATTCTGCCATGAGCGTATGCTTCTTGCATAGTGTAATCTGCTATTCTGGAGAAGTCTCTTGCAGTGTCTTCTGTTAAATCTCTTAAAATCGAGGCTAATTGTTGAGCCGATTTTCCTTGTTCTACTGCTTTTTGGGTTGCAGTTTTCATTTTTTGTTTCAAAAGATTTTGCTCTCTCAGATTAAGAGAAAGAATTTGATTTGTAAAGTTGTTTTTGTATCGGCTTCCTAAACCAGAAAGGTCGGAGTAATTTCTTGTTTTGAGAAAATCTAGCGTAGCTTTATTTTGAACGCTCATCGGTTTTTCTAACTGCTTATTCATCCATTTCTCGAAATCCTTAGTTGAGGACTTGTATGACTTTTTTCCTCCTAGATATTCAGAATACATCCCAAAGAAGAACATTCTTTGAATATCGTTAGTAACCGTTAAATCATCTAAATCGATTCCATTAAGTTTCAAGATAAATTTATCATAGTCAGAAAGATAGTCTATTCCCAGAGTTGAGCCGATAAAGACAGCCTGATTCTTGGAAAAGATTTCTATCATCTTCTGTATTTGCTTGCTACTGAAATTCATTATCGTTCAACTTTAAAATTTCTATACTCGTTTTTCCAATACATTTTGCATAGCTGTGAGAATAATCCCTCAAAATATCTTTAAATGTAGGCTCGGTGGGCTCTTTTACGTGCCTGTTCTGCTTAATACTCGCAATCTTAGCTATAACTTTATCACTTTGCCTTAATATAGCCTTATTTTGCTTGGATTTAGCCTCCTCATCTTCTTTTTTGCTTTTCATTCTTATCCTCTTTACCCTTTCTTACAGCTGAATACCATAAGGTCAAGGAAATTACCGTTGATAAAGTCATTACGCCTATAAATATGTATCCAGCTGTAGTCATGGGGATTTTAGATTTTAGTTAGCTTTTTTAATCGCTTTCTTTTTGAAGTTCTTGATACTTTCGATTTTCTTACCAGCGGTTGGTGCGGTAGGAATTTCTGGAAGTGGGGCTATGGATTTTTCTTCCTTAACTCCTTCGGTTTCAGAAGAGTCATCCTCATCTTCCTCCTCCTCTTCACCTTCTTCATCTTCTTCCTCTTGTCCGTTGCTTAAATCAACTTCCATTTTTAAAACCGAAGCTTCATCAGTCGTTTCTTTTAAAATCCGATTCTCTTCTTCAAGTTCAGCAATCTTTGCATCTTTTTCCTCGTTCAATACTATTTGCTGTTCAGCAAGTTGCATGATTCTTAGAATGTTTTGCTTTGTCTCGATAACCGCTGGAATTTCCTCCATAGTTAAAAGATTACTTCTGTACGCTGCATCGAATACAATTGCGATGTTCTGAATAATTTGCTCGTTTTGCATTTTTAATTATAATTTAGTTAAACATTTAAAATTACTATAACTCTGAAGCTTTAGCGATGACTTTAGTTCTATAAATTTTTCGCCAAACTTCTTTTATCGATTCCGATATGTTTTTCCATTCAATATGCTTATCTCCATTCGCATTTATCGAAGTATAGATAAATCTGTCCTCTAAGGTTTGAGGTGTTTTTGCATCATTGTCCATCTTTTTATTTTTAATAGGTTAATAAAATTATAAACTCTGAAACAGAAAACAATGTTTATTTTTTCTTCTCTACTTTTTTATCTACTTTGGTGGAATCAGTTACAGTCTTTTTGTAATTTACGGAAGGCGAAAAATGTAGGTGCAGTTTACAACCCATGAAAGATAGTAAAATCAAAACGATTAATATTTTTGCTGTCTTTTTCATTTTGTTTTATTTAGATACTTAAAGTCCAAAATACTGCTGATTCCGTTCCTGAGCTATTTATATACTCCAGAGATAAAACTACCAATCCACTTCCAGAACTCTTGCCGAAAGATAGCCAAGATGCATAAGAATTTGGTCCAATCATTTCTCCGTCACCTGGTGCCGTATTAAAGTTAACACTCACACTTCCTGAATAAACCATGAGTCTGGCAGCGCCTGAAAATCCAACAATCGGATAAACTGGTGGGATAGAAGCAAGAGAAAATAATATGGTTTGCGAAGTATGTATATTGTTTATCCTTATACTGCTATTAAAAGTGTAACCACTTCTGATATTAGAACCCACGGCAGCTGGCGCAATACCATTTCCGACACCTGGTATATCAAGCGTGAACGTTCCTCCAGTAGTTACGGTTGTTTTCATCGGCAAGTCATTTGAAAAAGCAACGCCTAAAGGATTTGCTGGAGAATATATACCCCTGATATGATACGTATAAGTCGTGTTTGCTGATCTGCCTGGGTCTGTAAATGTATAAGTGGTATTAGATACTGTTGATACTAAAACATTATCTCTATAGACTTGAAAATTCACTAATCCTGTATGGTCTCCGTATAAACTCCAAGAGAATTGTAATGAACTGGAAGTTATTGTGCCAGGTGTCAAAACAAACCCGTTTGAAGGTTTATTACAATTAACAATCTCCATTATAACTCCCGCTGAACTAATCCTATAGGAATCTGTGCTTGTAGTACCAGGAACTATCGCATCGCCAACTAATACACCCCAAAAATTATTTCCTCCATTAAATGTAAATAGTCCATCTTCATCTGTATAAATTACTTGTCCAACTAACATAGGCATAAGAGTTGACATATATAACGTTTGTATGGCTGAAGTAGTATTATCAGTCTGACAAGAAAGGGCACCAGTTGATTTTGGAAAACTTGTAAAGTATCTATAATACATTTGCACAAAACCAGTTGCCCAAACGCTTTTAGGTATTAATTGATTATCAGCATATGCAGTTAAATTATCAGTTTTCAAATTATATTTTGTAGTAGCTTCTAATTTAGTCATACACTGATTACTGCTACCGTGAGATTGTCCCGCCTTAAGAGGAAAACCTGCTGTAGCAGCAACCGCTTGGGTCACCATTTGATTTGAGGCTAAATCGCTAAATAAGGACATCTTGCAATTTTTTAAATTTCGCTTCTAATTCAGCCACTTTGGCGATTAGGACTTGTATATAATTAACGGTCAAAAGTCCGTCAGTAGCTTCGGTGACTGCGTTTGGTATGTATTTTTTAACCTCTTGGGCCAAATATCCAATCTGAACTCTAGCATCCTTAGTTTTATCCTTCCAATTAAAAGATACTGCTTTTAATTCGCTTGGGTCGTTGTGAACTGGTTTAACTATATTTTTCAATCTTTTATCTGAAGAAGTGAAGAACCCTGTAGCAGTGATAGCTCCAGATGTCCAAATTCCATCTCCTAGAATTGTTTTGGCAGCTCCCGCTAAAGCAACATACATTCCCCAACCCGAAAGTTTACCAGTTCCCCAAAAACTATGCTCAGAATATCCTATTCCATACATATTCCCAGAACCTATAAATGTAGTATCACTTGGTAAATAAGCAGAACCAATAACGTATATAGGATTTGATTTTGTTCTGTTATCTCCGACATTATTATAAGTTCCTATCATAGTTCCAGCGACAGATGTGCTTCTAGCTATATTACCAGACATAGTTCCTCCCGCTAGTGGAAGAGCGTTCGTTGCGTTAGCTACGGTTTGAGATGCTACATTGGAAGAATCGATTACAGTTTTCCAAGCAGACCATCCAGAGTCAGTTGCAGTTCCAATAGGCGTTCCCCTAAATTTCATTCCTCCTCCTTGTCTATCTATAGTTAATTGTTGACGTCCATCGCCTGAATTCATATTCAACGTAGTGGTATAATGATATCCAGAATCTGGGGTTTCTTCTCTATAAACACCACCTGGTCCAACCGTTCTCAAATTAGCTCCTGAATTAGTAGTTAAGTTATTAGATGTAGTGGCGCTGGAAGCGTTTCCACTTAAATTACCTACTACCGCAGTCACACTTATATACCCAGATGCATCACGATTTACAATTGTGCTAGCTGTATTAGACGAAGATGCTTGCATTCCATCTAATAAATCTGCATCCAATCCTGAACTAGCTCCATCGTTTCTCGAAGTCCAAACTTGCCCCCATCCTGAATCCCAAACGCCTCCAACTTTACTTCTGGTAAATAAGGTACCATTCATATTAAATACTAATTGGTTGGCGTATGCGGCATTACTATTTGTTGCGAATTGAATCCCTTGCCCCCAGTTTGCGGCACTCGGTTGGTTTGTAGTTGTAGTTGCTGAAGCCTCAATAATTTTGTAGCCAGTAGGAGTATTAAAGTCAGTTACTAACGTTTTGCTGTTAGCCATATCGGTATAATAAGAACCGTGTTGCCCATCCAACATATCCGCATTTAAGTTAGCTACTACGGTTGTCGATGTAACTACTAATGGCGCTGTTCCTGAAGCTATGGAAGAAGTGAACTGAGGCGATTGAACTGTTCCTAAGAAAAGTGTATTACCATTTCTCAGAATATCGACTAAAGCAGTGTTAGCTCTACTCAATCTGAATCCTAATAATCCTAATTTTGTTCCAGCGAAATCTGCGCCTGTAGTATCTCTTCTGATATCCAATACCATATCCGCAGAGGCGTTATCCTCATGAGAACCCGCTGAAAGATATAAGCCGACACCTGCCGCTGTATTATTACCTCTACCAGTTAAAATTGGCGCTCCTCCAGAACTTGTAATTGAGAATGAACTAAGTCCTTGATTAATCATGTTATAAGAAGAAGTCGCACCAACCGTGATACTTAATTTACCTACGGCAGTTGCATCCGTTCCTCCTATATTGACATCGCCATCCGCATATACAGTCATTAATCTGGAAGTAAAATTATTAATTCCAAGAATAGGTCTTGTTATGGCAAGTTGCGCTGTTGCACCAGCATTATCCAATCTCCTTCCTTCTATTATGTTTAATGGAACCGCTCCTGTATCTGCATTAATAGCAACCTGAGTTAACATTCCGTGTGACATATCAGGAGTGACTGAATAAGCGGTGGTAGCATAACCAGCTAATGTATTTCCAGCTAAATTTTGTTGTGTGAACGCTATACCTTGTTGCATTGTAATCCCCGAAGTAGGAATGACATTTGCATATGCCTGTATTAATCTAGTATTATTTGCTCCAAAAATTTCAACGTTTGCTAACGTAGGATTATTTGTTCCAAAACCAGTTTTACCGTTATAATGTATAAACATTCTATCCGCTGACAATGCTCCAGTTCTGAAAGAGATTCCTGAGCTTGTGGTTGAAGAGGCGTTTGTTATTACTAGGTTTTTAGAAAAAGCAGAGCTTCGTATAAAAGTATCATAAGCATCTCCGAATGAAGCGGCAGTGACATAAGTTGGATTATTTATACCCATTGTTAATCCAGCTGTATTTGAAGTATCGCTGTTAACTATGGATATATTTGTTTGATAAGCTGAATTTGTATTTCTTAAAGTTACGGTTGGGTCAGTAGTGGAATTATTCTGAACAAAGAGCCTTGGAGAGCCAGTTGTCGGATTTCCACCGATGAATACATTTCCGTTTCTCCAAATATCAACTAATGGTATCCCTAATCTTCCAAATCTAAAACCAACGCTGTCGTATGTTGTAAAATCTGTATTATCATTCTTTCTTATGTTTAATTCGAAATCTGGATTACCAGCAGTGTTTTCTATGGTGGCTCCTAAAAGATATAAACCATGTGCCGCAGTATTAGATTTACCAATTATAGAAGGTATTTGATTTGCCCCAGTTGTTATATTTCCAAATGATATACTTCCATTAGCCTGAGCTGGAAGATTCATAAGAGGAGCGGAGCCAGTAACAATATCTAATTTACCAACCATTGCCGCTGTTCCTATTCCTACAGCTCCAGCGAAATAGTTTGGAGCTGTTCCCGCCATATGGGTATTCCAGTTGTTAGTTCCTGACGCTGGTATGTTTCCTTTAAATCCGTAATTTTGAGATGCTCCAATTAAAGAGGCTTCTGCAATGTACCCATATTGAGCCGTAACTGTCGAACCTGCTCCGAACGTTCCTTGACCAGCGTGATTATGTATTAAATTAGTTAAATTAAATGTTGCTGCCGCAGTATTTGCTACCGTTCTATGCAAGTATGCTGCCGTTACGACATCTGATTGTATTGTCGCTTGATTTAATAATCCGTAAGATGTAGCATTTCCTGTTATATTACCCGCTATATAACTAATAACATTTATGGCTGGAGCGATGTTAAGCGCAAATATTCCATTTATTCTAGTATCATCATCTAAAGTTATTAAACTTCCAGTATCAGTTATTTTAGAATTTACAAATGAACTTGTCGTTCCATATTTCGGCAATACGTTTACAGTCCCAACGCTTCCGATTGTAGCGAATGTAGAGTTATCGTATGATATTACTCCCGCTGTAGATTTTACATATCCAGTTCCTTGAAGTGCATCTTGTTTTCCTTTAAATGTCGCCCAGTCAGCTGTAGAAAGAACTCCTCTAGCTGTAGCGGAAGCAGTTGGAACGTTTAAAGTTATCACTGGAGTTGAGGAGCCTGTAGCGACAGAGCTACTAAGATCAGTTCCAGTAGTTCCTAATGTTAAAGGAGCAACTGAAGATACCGTTCCAGCTCCAATTGCAGTTCTAAATGCAGCGGAGTCAAGAGCCGATACCGTATTGTCTGCATTTACCCTTAAGAATCTAACGGCAGATGGGTCAGGAAGAATGAAAAGGTTTTGCCCTACGATTGTGCCTCCTAGAGAAGAACGTCCTGTAGCAGGGAATAAACCAGTGGAACCTCCATCCCATTGATTTCTCTCTGAGTAAGCTGTATTCCAATTCGCTGAGTTATCCGTAATATAGGATATTACTCCAGCAGTCGACTTAACTATACCAGTTCCAGCCAATCCAGCTTGTTTTGAATTCCAATCGGTGATCTGAGCTTGAGTGGCGTGTTGGTATGTCGGATTATCATTTTTTCCTGAAAGTAAATCGTGACTTGTAACTCCTGTTATAGAACTTGAACTTGTAGAAGTAGCAGGTTGGTAGTAGAAGTCGTTTGAGTCATTCATTTGAGAACCGTTTGTTGCAGTTCCCGCTCTTAAGAAAAATTTACCTAACACTATTGTATCCCCAGCTGGTAGTATATCAGGGAACACTACTGAATTTAATCCAGCTAATGCGTCATCCCTATTCGCAAAGATTGCATTAACTCCAAACTGTGGAACGTTGGAAGTAGATGCTTTTACTTGTATTATCAAAGTTCCTGTTACTGAAACAAGAAGTCTATAAACTTGATATGATGTATTTCCTACAGCTCCCGCTCCGACTACCCCAGCAGAAGTATAATATTGAGTTGGGTTTATCGTAGTACTAGTGGCAATGGAAACTGCTAATGATGTAACGTTTGGTAACATCAAAAGGAATTGCATTGGCGTTAAATTAGGACTATCTGGAACTGATAAGTAGTTAGGGTCATATTTATTGTTTGCGTAGTTAATAGAGTTTTTTGAAAAAACTACTCCTTTATTCCCGAAGGATATTGATGCTGCCCCACTCCAAGCTAACGTTCCCGCTCCAGATACATTTCTATCCTTTTCAGTAGGATTATTGTAAGCTATGTCTGGAATATACTTAGCAGAAACAATTGTATAAAGTCCTCCAGAATTTTGAACTATTAAACGTGCCATATAACAAACATCGGAGTCATATACTTTCGATGTTCTGTAAACCGAAGTTCCAACCTTATCTAAAGCGACATAAAATATTCCCCTAGTATTTGCCGCCAAAGGCGTATTTGTCGCATTAGCTATAAAAGTTCTAGTGCCTAAATAAACTATTGAGTTAGTCAAGAAGTTATTAGGAACATCTGGAAGAATATCGTTAACAAATATTATACCATCGCAAGCTGTTATTGTTAAGGTATTTGCTGGAGCGATAGTTAATGTCGCTACGTCAACGTCAGTTCTAACTAAACCTGTTTGGTATAAATCTTTTGCGTTAATCTTATTTATTTTGTACCCATTCAATATATTACTCTCGGTTTGGTCTAGCTGAGCTTGAACCGTTGCCCCTGTAAGATTTACTGAGTGAGGAACCGCAGGTGTTTTGGCGGCTGTAGTCTGATGAGGATTATTTAGATTGGCGATATGAGCATTTAAGTTTCCTGTAATTGCCGCATCTTGAGAATCTACATACGTTTTATCAGCCTTAAGATTCAGAGCTGTTTGAGTCGCTGTACTTATAGGCTTGTTTAAATCCGAAGTATTATCAACGTTCCCTAGTCCAACTGCCGCCTTATTTAAAAGTTGCCATGTTTTATCTCCTCTCCAGTATTGAGTGTTTGCTCCCCCTACGATTGTTGGCTCTTTTAAAGCTAATCCTGGCACGGTAACATTATCATATGTTCCGCTTATATCTCCAGCCAGTTTTATTACTCCCGCCTGAGTTGGGGTAGCATTATAGATTATAGGCACTATTATGGAAATATCCCCAGAGCCTAAAAGTGATTCACCATTTAAGGTCTTGATATTAGTTCCGCTGACTAAGGTGACTTGTTTTGTAGCAAGCCCAGCGTTAACTGCCGTTACAGTAGGAAACTTTTGATTTGTTACATCTGTAGCTAAACTATTTTGCTTGTTGACTTTATCCTCTTTAGTGTTGGAAAGATTATTCAACGCATCAGATAACCCAAGTATATCGGTAATTGAATAATCTTCAATCTGTTCGTGAGGTATTTTATAAGTTCCTTCCATGATTTATACTGCTTTTAGGTAATATGCTATAACCAAATACGGCATATCTACAAAATTAGGGTCTAAAGGTAAATTACTAAGGAAGTAATGAGCCTCGCCATCAACGAAATAAAATGCTTGTCTTTCCAAGTCTCCTGCTGGTATGGAATCGATGTTTCTTCTTACGTTAGTATTAATAGACTCATTAACGAATCCAGAGTACTTAATCACCTCTGTAGCTGCTGGAATCGTGAATAGAGTGGCGTCACCGACTAAGTTAGGAGTTAAACCAGAAAAACATTGTCTATATATTATTCTACCATCTATCCATCTGTGAACCGTGGCTACTTCTGAAGTTGAAAACTCCTCAGCGTACTCCAGTAAAATATTTTGCACCGTAGTTGAAACCGTAGCTCCTTCCACTATAATTATTACATACTCTAGCGGTGGAATTACATCAGTTACTGTTACGGTCTTATTTGCAAAATCCGCATTATAAACTCTATCGGATAAAACTTGTCCGTTTGTAGCTACCAAAATAACTCTTGAAAATGATGCTGGTATTGTGAATGTTTGACCGCCATCTGAAATAAACTCGTATCGGTTTGTTACCGCTCCACCACCTCCTCCTGTTATTGGAATCCATTCCGAAGTAACCACGCTGTAAATCTTTTGGACTTGTTCGCTTAGATTACTATCATACCAAATCATCTTCTTATTAGTTGGAGGCGTAGTATTTACGTGGATAGCTTGAACCATCCCAAGATTCTTTGTACCTCTTATTTCTTGTTCTCCTGCCATGACTTTTATTTTTCAAGATTATTAATGAATGATTTTATGAATGGGTTATTACTTCCTTCCTCATCGTCCTCATCTTCGTCATAAGAAAGGAATGGATTTATGTCCTCCTCGCCTCCCATTCCTCCTTGCATTTGATTTTGTTGAGCTTGTTGCTGAGCCATCATCTTAGCTTGGGTATATGTAGGATTCAGAATAATATCTCCACCTTCTATATCTTTCATGTTAAACACGGCTCTAGTTTCGTTTATGGTTTGGAAATTTGTCAATTTCTTAATCTCCATTTCCAGCTCCTCCTCGATAGTAGTTCCATTCAAACCACAAAATAAAAGCTCATAGTCATCGTTCAGCTGAGAAACGATATATTTGTTTATTTTTCTTTGTAAGAATTTCAAGATTGGATATAAACCTTTATCTTTGGAATTTTTTACCTTATTATCTCCACCGCTCTCGAACATTGAAGATGAACCAGTACTGTTACTGATATTGAAGCCAATCTCGTTAGGGTCTATCGAATAAATTGCACAGGCAACTTTTATAAGAAACTCCATCCAAGCATTATACTCCATGTCTCGGTTATTTTTCTGCAAATCTATCCAATCTATATCTGCATCAACTATCGGAGTTTTCCAGGCATTTTGCACGCCTTGAATCATACCGTTCCATTGTTGTCTGAAAGCAGATAGTTCTTTTTCGTTAACTTGCCCTTTAACTCTCAATAAACCTTTAGGAGCAGAACCCTGACTGAAAAACCTTCTGTTATATTCCTCAGCCCAAAGCATAGAAGTAACAGTTGTTACAAGTTCTTCTAACTCCGACATTCCATATCCTACGTTGTAAACATTAGTAGTAGGATTTCGAACCCCGAAGCAAAGCTCCCATGGATAAAATTCTGATTCTACAACTCCATTAAAAATTTGTACGTAGTTTGGATAATAGCCTTGCCTTGGAACTCTTTTTCCATCTCCTTTCTTTTCGTAGTATTCATCATCATATGAATCTGCTATTCTGTAAGTTGAAGCGTCAGTAGCAAAGAACTCGTATGGGCGTCCAGCCTTATCCCTAACAATCTCGAAAGTCATTTGGTCGTATGTTAAACTATCATCGACTATCTTACGAATAAAGGTTTCAAAATCATCATGCTCCCAATCTACACCTGTTCCACAGTTCATAATGAAATCCTTAATTTCATCCATTACTTTCTGTTCTTCTTTGGTAGGTTTTCTTTTAGCATCCTCGCCTGTTTTGAGTTTCTTACGAATAATGAACCCAGTTGAGTACTTATCCGCTTGAGGCTCTGCGAAATCTGCTATCTGATTTTTTCTTGTTTTAATGATGGCGTTGATAACTGGCGTCTTAGCCATGTTTTTCAAAGTTGCATAACTGATTGAAAAAGGCTTATCTTTATACCCGAAGGACTGATTGAAATCTAGCGGGTCAATGATATAGGATTTCTTTTCAGAATCAGTTCTGTTTTCTATTCCTTGTATAATCTTGTGAGCCTTTAAAATGTCAGTTGGCGATGAAGATTCCATCGCCTTTCTTAGTAAAATCTGTTTTTTGATAGATAGTTTTGACATTACTAATTCAACTCTATCTAAATCTGTTGATATCTCTGACATAGCGATTTATTTTTAACCAATAAATTATTTTTGAGCAGGCTTTTGCGTCGTTTTTTTAATGGCGGGTTTATTTTTAGCAGCCAAGTTTTGAGCTTCCTTTTTCTCAGTAGCTTCATCCTTACCTCTGTCCTCTAACTCCTTTTTGGCGAACTCTATTAAAGCGGGGTCATTCTTTTTATTAGATATGAATTTCTTAAGAGTATCTGAAGATGTTGCCGCCAAATGACCTTGAATAACAGCAGGGTCGTGCGCTGTTTTTTCCTTCGGGTCGTCAGGCTTGTTTTTAGAAGGCTTTGGGGCTGCCGGCTTTTCTTCTTGAGCTCCTCCATATGTTTTACCAACTCTCCCTAGCTTCTGATTCTGAGCATTGTCTGCATATACTGCTTTCTCAAATACATCGTCTAAATCTGAAAATCCTTTAAGAATGTTAAGTTTTCGGCTTGCATGATTCTCTTGAATGGAATCTCTTATCTCGTCTTTCATGGCTCCTTAGATTATTTCTTCTTCAACAGGTGGTATTCTGGTTACCGTAAAATCAGCCGAAACTGTATCAAGGTATTCAGAAATTTTTGTTTCGAAGTCGTGAATAGTTTGTCCAACTTGAAATGGAAAGTTAGTGATTCCGTTATCGTTGTTAAACTCAATAAGAGTATCGATAAAATCATCCAAAACAGTTTGTTTTCCTTCCTCTGCGATTCTAGTCTGAAATGACGCCTCATCTATTCCTAGAACCTCTGCTCCAATCTCAGTGAATTTAGATAGTATGGCTTTTTCAGATAAACCGATACAGTCATATTTATTCCATTTTTCTGAGAAATCAATAGTATGAATTACTTCAGTCTGTTCTCGAACCAACGAAGTTTTGATATGGTAGAATACTTCAGAATCTACCGCTCCAACTATCACAAATGTGAATATTTTGTTAATATTACTCATTTTGTTTCTATTTAATTTTTCCGTTTCAATTTTTCTTAGAAATAATAGTTGGAAGGAAGGTCTTAAATTTTATTCAATAAAAAAACAGTTTCATATATTATTTATGTTTTTCCGCTTTTTTAGGCGTGAATTTGCTTCTTTGTTTACCAATCCCAACTTGCATTTTCCAATATTTCTGGAACTCACATAACCACATTTCTATCTGATGCAAAGTTACCTTCTCATTTAAAATATCTGGGCAAATGTAAACTTGTGCTTTTTGGTTATATCCTAGATATTTGAAATCTCCAAATTTAGCTAAATATGTTGGTGCTATGTCTCTCAAATAATAAATCGCTGCCAACTTTTCCTTATTAGTTTTTCTATTTGGAAATATCAATCTTATTCCCGCCTCGCATCCTGGTCCAACATTAGTATAATCGTCTTGGTCGAAATCCATAAGTTCAACTCCAGTATATCTCGGAACATACGTGAAATCTTGATAGAACTCGTGAGCCATGAAATTCGATACCGAAGGGAGCGTCAACAATAATTTTATGATTTCATCTGGGTCTCCTGCTTCCTCCAACGTTCTTGATATTTTAGGAACCAATTTATGGAGCATCGGGATTACCTTAAATGCGAAACACTCATCCCTAGTCTTTTCAGGACAGGCTTGAGAGTTTGTTAGATAAGCGTTTGTAAATGGGTTCCCTCCGATAGCTCTATATGCTTCCATGAGAGCTTTTAATTCCAGAGGTCTGAATTTATTATATCGTGGAATCATTCCAACGAAACTGAAATCTTCAGCTCCATCCTCGTCAGCCTCTTTCGTAAATTCCTCTATGAATGTGAAAAACTCAGGCTGATTAAAGAATCTAAAGAACATCATTTTCCAAATTAGCTCCGTTCTATTCTTTTCCACTTTAATGATATGATTTATTTGGAATTGGGAATTTCTATCAAGCTCCCGATAGACATTTGTGAATTTGTAATCTCTTAAAAACTTATCGTCAGTCCATGGCGCTTCTCTCTTTAAAATGTTTCTTTTGTACCAGATTTTCTGTCTCTCGTACATTGTTTGGAAAAACAAATATAAATTATCATCACAAACATCTAAGCTTTCATCTGGAAGAATCTTAGCAATTTCCTTGTTACTCTCTAAATATCCCATAACTAAATTATTTTCTGTTAATATAAAAACGTTTGTAACCGCTAAGAATGAGAACCCTTGCGGTTGTAATTGTGATAGTCTCTTTAAACCTTACGTCATAATAAACATCTTTACTGCTAGAATACACTAAAATAAATGGTGTATCGCCAATTAAAAGTAGTTTAACGAGTTTCTTTAAAGGTGTACTAATTTTCCGTTGTAAGGTCGCTTGGTTTAGCTTCTCCTTGATTTCCTTTTTCCAATTCATAAAATGGTTTATTATAAACACTCCAAATCTTTAGTCTTATTTCGCCTTTCTTATTGTAAACGATGTTGAAATCAAAATGTATCGTATCGCCTACTTTATGAGCGCCTTTATTATTTCCAAAGTAATTCGTTATCACTCTGTAGTTGTTAGGGTGTTCGACATTTTCCGAAATATAAAACGATAGCGATTGTCCTGAATAAAGCATCTCTATCTTTATTTCCAAATACTTGTACTTATCAGAAATTTTAATATCTGAAATGTACTTAATTACTCCTTTAGCCTTAAATGTTTGTAGTATCATAATCTTTATTATTTTATTACGGTAACTTTGGGAAATAAAAAAACTCTCCGTGAAGAGAGTTTTTCGAATTAACTAACTAACTAAAATCTAAAATCCAAAGTCAAGCATTTGTCTTGCCGTTAGTTTATAAGATTTCTTATCATCGAGATTTCTCAAAAGAAGGTTAACAGTATCAAGCTCTTTTTTACAATCTCTAAATTTATAAACTAAATCATTCCACTCACGATGTTCGTTACAACACTCTTGCGTAAGAGTACCAGTTTCCGTATCGCTCAGCTTAACAGTTTTGGAGCCGTGGCAGTCGTCTGGCATATAAGTCATATCCCAACGATACGTTTTATAAGTCATATCCTCAGAACCGTAACCGTTTTCAGTAGGAACGTAAACTTGATTTGCCTCAGCCGCATTTAGCTTAATCTGGAGAGCGTTCAACTTAGCAGTCTCCTCTTGGACTACTCCTTGAAGTTTGTCTTTAATCTCGGCTCCAGTTTTAGCGAAACTCAAATCAAGATTTCCGTAGTTGACTGTGTCGTGTATAACTCCTTTCTCAATAGAATCAGAATCTTCATCATCTGAGTCGATAGCTTTCTTGATACTATTATACTCCTCATCATATTTTTGATAAGCAGTTTTCTTAGTCTTATCTTCATTACCTTGAGCATCCCATTTTCCTTCGTCATGCTTATGTTTAGGCAATCCAGCTATGTTTCTGTAAACATCCTCCGTTCCAAAATAGCTGGCTGACGCTGTTCTTCCTGAACTTCCTTTTTTACTGACTACATCTTTATAGTGATTAAAAACGGCTTTTGCTGCTTCTTTGGCCTCCTCTTTTGTAAAGTTTTTTTTAATGCCTTCTACAAGTCTATTTCTTTCTTTGTCGCTCGCATTATTAAAATCAATAACAGAAATATCTTTTCCAGAGCCTGTTTTTAAACCAGTACTTTTAAGATACTTCGAGGTCAATGGCTTCTCATCAGAATCTTTTTCACTATCTGAATCTGGGTCGTATATTCCTTGTCTATGATAATTTTCCATCCAAGTGTCGGCTTCTTTTTTGTACTCCTCGTCAGTATATTTCTTACCATAAACCTCTTCATGTCTTTTTCTAACAGCGGGAGTCATATTATGTTCGTACAACTTTTTGAATTCATCTGTTTTCTGCCATTTTGCGTAAGCAGCATCTAAATCCTTTTTTGCTTGAACTTTTTTATTATGAGCCTCCGCTCCAGAATTATCATCCTCTTTACCGAATTTATTACCAACTCGTCCAAGCTTTCTGTTTTGAGCGTTATCAGCATAAACTCCTTTTTCTATCTCATTCTGATTCGACTTTCCCTCATCTTCAAGATTTGCTTTTTCTAGTGAGTCTTGGCTATCCTCCTCCCCCTCGCTTTTAGCTTTCTCAATTGGAAGAACTAAAACGCTAATGATTTTTCCATCCTCAGTTTCCACTGGAACAGCTTTTAAAAGAGAAACTTGATTTCTCATGTTCTCTAAAATCGATGCTACTTCCTCAGTGTCGTTGAAGCTTCCTTTAACGATATCACCGCCTGTAATCTCATAAACTTCTCTAATCCAATTCTCCACTACAGCTTTTTCGAAAACTTGGAACTTCTCAGCTGGATAGCTTAAGTTGAATTGAGTTTCAGAAATACCTTTATCGATGTTTGTGAAAACAGACTTGTTTAGTCTTTTCGTTTCGAAGTCCTCAGCTGAAAGAAAAAGTCCTTCATTTTGGTCTTTCGCTTTTTTGATTTCTGTAGTACGCGAGTCAAACGCTTCTCCAACTGCTTTGGTTTCTTTTTCTTCGGGGTCTGGGGCGTGTTCCCAATTCTTAACTCCTAACCACTCCTCGTCAGCTTTCTGTAGCTCTTGCACTTCACTAAATCCCTTTAGGATATTTAGTTTTCTGGAAGCGATGTTCTCTTTGATTTCTTCTCCGTTGTACATAATGTTAGATTTTATTGTTACTTCTTATTTGATTTTAAAAATTTAGCATATTTCGCATAATCTTTTGGATGACTATCTTTATTTATGATACTCTTTTGACCATTTGGATAAAATATGAATAATTCTTTACCCTCTTGACCTTTAAGTTCGTGAACTGATACGACTTTTCTTCCACCATCTTTCGGGATTTCCGCTTCAGCTTTTTTCTCATTAATCTCTTTATGAGCGTAATGAACTCTGACGTGGTCTGAACTAATATTTCCTTTCTTATGTTCTGCTAAAACATCGTCTGAGTTATCAGTTCCATCTAATTTAAGGTTATGTTTTGGCTTATCGTCAGAAAAGTGTTCTTCAATTATTTTTCGATGTCTAGCCTCCTCTTTCATATGGTGAAGTTTTTCATTCTCCATTTTCGGGGTGATAGCTCTACCAGCACCTTTTTGTTTATGCTCGTTAATCTTTTGAAGATGTTCTTCCTTAGTTAATCCCTCAGGACTAACTTTCTGTTTTTCATTTTTATTTGCTCTCCAGTCAAACTTTCCGTTCGCTAATTGAGTCCAGACATATTTACCGCTCGAATGAACTTCTCCAACTTGTCTGTTTTTTGCTTTTTCTATAATATCAGAAATCTCAACGAATCCCTTAAGAATGTTGAGTTTTCTTTGATTATTATGTTCGTGTATTTCGTCACCGTTGTACATATTACGCAGTTTTAAAGGAATAATACTTGTTAAGATTGAATATTTATGAACTCCTCATATGTATCAACAATTACTTCTTTATCTAATAATTCCATCTCTCCATACATATATTCATAAACTTGAAGG
>Ga0247798_1000005_pt1 | contig 36543 bp, 69 predicted proteins | sample UWRJS197509C6_FD_179929 | JGI IMG/M metagenome (GOLD analysis project Ga0247798, IMG submission 179929) | Soil microbial communities from Arlington Agricultural Research Station in Wisconsin, United States - UWRJ-S197-509C-6 | ecosystem: Environmental > Terrestrial > Soil > Agricultural land... | reverse complement strand
GAGAGGCTAAAATCCAAAAACAAGTCCGAAGCGATTTTTTAGCGAAAGGAAAAAAGCCGACAGTAGCAGAAGTTGAGGAAACTCTTTTGGCGAATAAGGTTTGGCAAAAATATCAAATGGAATATTTTGAGGCTGAAAAACAAAAGGACTATATTATGTCCATTTACATAGCCTCGAAGGATAAGAGTGAAAAGTTGAATAAGCTATCGTTAACGCTTAGAGTGGGCGATATTGACGAGCAATTAATTCAAAAGCAGCTTAACAACGTTTATTATAAAATAAAGAATCAAGAAAAGTAAATATTAACATAATAACAATAACCATGGCTAAAAAAGAAAAAGTCGACAATTCGAGAGTTGAAGAACTCAAAAAAAGAATGAAGAAAAACGCCCCGAAGTTACAGGACGTCAAAAAGAATAACGAGGAGGATGAATCTGCTCTTGGATGGGGTTCGGGAGGAGAGTACTTGGATTTTGAAGATGGTAAAACAATCAAGCTAAGATTTTTTCCACCTCACGAAAAAGGAAATTTCTTCTTGCTCAGAAAAAGATATTGGTTACCTGTTGAGAAAGATGGAGGCGAGATTGGAAGAACTACAGTCTTGGATTCTATTCGTCATGGGGGAACTAAAAGAGACATCGTTGATGAATACGTAAAATTAGCTCAAAAAGTTCTTAAAGGAAATTCAGCTGGGCTTAAAAAATTAACTGACGGTTATGGAGGTGGAATTTCTCCATCGATTGACTGGGTAGCATATGCCTTAAAATTAGCGGGTGAAAGTCGTCAGTTCGGAATTATCGCTTTCAAGAAAACGGTTCGTGACGAGATTAACAAAATCAATTTTATAGAGGAGGATGACGAGCCTGTTGAAACTATCGATATTTTCACTGGAGAAGGTTATCCACTTTTGGTAAAATATAACTCCAAACCAAACAAGAAAAAAGGCGAGGACTATTATGTTTGTCAGAAAGGTAAAAAACCAGTTGAGCTTGAAGATGAAGATATTTTGCAATGGGGAGATGCTAAGCCTCTGAGTGAAATTTATCTTGATACTTATGGCCTTAAGGATTTCGAAAAAGCTTTGGAGTGTTTAAGAGTATTTGACGAGCAAGAGGACTTCGGAGTGTTCGATGATGACCGTTGGGAAGAGATTTGTGAGGAAGTTAAGGAGCAGTATGAAGAAGGAGACGATGAGGATGAGGATGAGGATGAAAAGCCTAAAAAGAAATCCAAAAAGCCTGAGGCTAAAAAGAAACCAAAACACGTAGTTGAAGACGACGACGATGAGGATGATGAGGACGACGACGATGACGATGAAGACGATGAACCCGCTCCGAAGAAAAAACCTTCCAAAGTAGCTCCGAAAAAGAAACCAGCCAAAGTCGTTGACGAGGATGAGGATGAAGACGATGATGAGGATGAGGAAGAAGATGAACCAGCTCCAAAGAAGAAGCCTAAAAAAGTTGAGGCTAAAAAACCTTTGAAGAAAAAGGCTAAAGTTGAGGAGGAGGAAGATGAAGACGATGAAGATGAGGAGGATGAAAAACCAGCTCCGAAAAAGAAAACGCCTTCAATCGAGGAAATCAGAGCCAGACTCAAATTGAATAAAAAATAAATTCAAAAAGGGGTTCACGCCCCTTTTTTAATACAACTAGGTATGAAAAATATTATTGATGAATTAGTGGAAAAATTTAATTCGGATGATGCTGTAAAATTTTCCGATAAAGATAATTTCAAAGAAAATAAATCTTGGGCTTGTACTGGTTCTCCAGAGCTGGAATATAATTTAGGTGTTTTGGGATTTCCAACTGGTATTATTGAAATATCGGGAGTATCTAAATCAGGAAAGACCACGCTTGGCCTTGTATCTATGGGGAACTTTTTGAAAAAGAATCCCGATGGAATAGCCATTATCCTATCGTCAGAAAATAGAGACAATAAACAGTACGCTCTTAAGTTAGGATTAGACCCAGACCGAGTAATGATTTTGAAAATCAGATACGTTGAGGAGATGTTTATGAAAGTAAAAAAACTTATTAGAGACACAAAAACTATCTTCAAAGCTAAAAAGATGGGAGAGCCTAAATTTTTCTTTTTATGGGATTCACTTGGGGCAACTCTATCGAAAGCGGAGCTTGATACTATGGAGGAAAATACCAAGACCATGGAAACCAAGATGACTAAAGGCGAGGGAATGGGAGTAATGAAACACGAGAAAATGGGAGCGTTTGCTAAGAACGCAAAAATGTTCGCTAAATTCATTACAGGTGAAATGTACGATAGCGTTATTCACTTTATCATTTTGAACCACGTGTACGATAGAATGGATGGAGTAAAGGGTAAAGTATCTGGCGGTGGAAACTGGATTGAGTTTATGCCTTGTATTAAATTGAGAACTACGGTAAAAGGTTTCATATCATTAGATGAAGTTGAAATCGCTCAGTATAGTGAAGTAAAAATTATCAAGAATGATTTTGGAAGCCGTAAGAAAGTTGTATTGGAAATCCTTTTAGGTAAGGGAATTGTCCTATCAGAGAATGATATTGATTTTGCGGTCAAAGAAGGAATCATCAAAAAAGAGGGAGCGAAAAAATTAACCTTCGGGAGAGTATCTTGGAACTCACCAAGAACGTTTTATCAGCTTTACACTAAAGAAGCTAAACAGATGGACATCTTACATAAAAAAGTTCACGCTGCAAGACATAAACAAGTTTTAATCGAGAGAGAAGAATGAGACCAATCGGATTAGTTTTAACAGACACACACCTTAAGGAAAACAATCATGAGTTAGTTAAGGAAATTTTCAAACAAGCTATAAAAATTTGTAAGAAATTAAAAACTGATAATATTTTCCACGCTGGTGACTTTTTTACGAATAGAGTTGGTCAGTCTTTACAAACTCTACTTTGTGCATTAGATATAGCAGATATGCTAATCAAAGAAGACATATCCATGTATATAATTCCTGGCAATCACGATAAGACTAGTCAAGATTCTGAAAATTCTTACATCGACATATTCAGACGTAGGAGGGAAATACAAATTTTAAGAAAGGAGACTGTTATTGATTTCGAAGGTGTTACAGTAGGATTTCTGCCCTTTTTTACCGATAGCTATGCTAATAGATTAAACGAGGTAAAAGATGCTGCTAAAGGCGTTGGAAATCGTGTAAATATATTAATAACACATCAAGCTTTTGACGGGGTTCGGAATAATGACGGAACGGTAGTTGAAGATGCTAATTCCCCAAAATCGGTAAAGTTTTGGACTAAGGTTTTAGTGGGACATTATCACGATGCTTCAGTTATCGGTAAAAACATTTATTACATCGGCTCAACTTATCAGGCGAACTACGGAGAGAATTTTTTGGATAAGGGATTTACCATACTCTATGATGATGGAAGTTTAGGATTTGAACCTTCAAAATTCCCAAAGTATGTTCGAATAAAACTTGAACTTACAGATAATATCGATAGTGAGATTGAAATGCACGCCAGTAAAAATGATAACGTTCGGTTTATATTCTCAGGCGATAAAACGGACATCCATAAAATCGATAGACAAAAATTAGATGAACATGGAATCGATGTTAAATTTGAACTGAATGAAGTCAACGAGGAAATCTTAAAAGTTGAAACTGGCAATTTCTCTTCAATGTCTAGGAAAAATATATTTTCATACTTTAAGGAGTATTGCGATATACAAGGCATTGATAAAGAAAAAATGTTAATCGGAATAAAACATCTTATAAAATGATTCGCAAAGTTAATAATATCTATACAATTGGCGTAGGATATTATATGGGAGAAAAAATGCTTTTGACGTGGATTAATCCGTATAAAAATATTTGCGTAAATGGAAAGAGATATACTTCTGTTTATGGAAAGCTTTTAAATAGTAATAAAAAAATACAAACAATTTTAGAGTTTCTCAGGGATAGAAATTTTATAGATTATAAGAGACTTTCCAAAATACAATTAATCCTAAAAATAAAGAGCGGAGACATTAAAGCTAAGAAGGAGTTTATTGTCAGGTTCAAGAAAATACCTAAATTTTAGATTATGTGGAATCCAACTAAAATAATATTAAAAAATCTCATAACTCATGAGGACACTACGTTTCAACTAAAGAAGAACAAGTGCCTCATGATTTTTGGTATTAATAATACCGATAGAGGAGCTGACTCAAATGGGGGTGGAAAGTCAACCATTTTAGAGGCTATGACTTTAGCTCTTACTGGGGAAACAAACCGTGATGTCACTAAAGAGGAGTTTATCATGGATGGCGAAGAAAGCTGTTTTGTTGAAACCCATTTTACTAACGAGATTGGGGATGTAAAGTCGCTCCTAATCAGACGATGGTTCTACAGAAAGAAATCCGCAAAGGTAGAGATATTTGAGAATGGCGAAAAGAATAACGAAATAACATCTGTCCTTCAAGCTAACAAAAGAGTTTATGAACTCATTGGCTTAAGTAAAGAGGATTTGTTACACTTTTTCTTAGTAGGACAGGAAACAAATTATTCCTTCCTAACGGCTAATGATATGGATAAAAAAGGAATCATATCAAGGTTCTCAGATATTGAATTCATTAATAAGAAAATTGAGGAACTAAAGAAAAAACGAAAAGAATGCGAGGATGAACTTTCCAACCATTCCAAAGCGTTTCAAAAGGTTGAAAATAGACTTGAGTTATCTAACGAGAGTTTGGCGGATATAATTGATAATTTCGAGTCCATTAAAGCCGATAAGATAAAATCAGTTAAGAAGAAAATTACAGCCGAGCTAGAGAATAAAGAAACCTACCAACCCAAAATCAAAAAGCTTAAAAAAGAGATAGCCTCTGTTGAAGCGGAAATCGATGAGCTTGAAAAAATAAATACTGATATTAAAAAAATCAAGGAGAATCTTAAGAAGGAAAACGACAAATACAACGATTATCAAAAAGAGATTTCTGCGACAGAAATTAATATATCTCACCTTGAATCGATGTATGAGGGGAAAATAGAATGTCCAAACTGCCACTTTCAGTTTACTATCGATGGAGAGATACAACTTTCTGAAATTCCTACTATGATTGGTCAGCTGAATGAGTATAATTTTACTATGAATAACCTATTAGCGAGGACTGAAAAAAGGATAAAAGAAATCAAGAAAAGCTATAATACAGCAACCAAAACAATTGACGAGATAGCGGAGAAAAAATCAGAGGTTAAAAGTTTAAGGCTAAAATTTACGAACCTTTGCGAACTTAAGGATTCATCAGATTCAAAAATAGACAAACTTAATTCTGAGATAGAACAAATCAAAAAAGAATCAGTTAAGAAGGAAACTGTAAAACTGAAAACTACCATAAAAGAATTAACTAACGAATTAAAAGAACTGTCTGCTGAAAAAGACGTAATTGATAATAAAATTCTTGAGATAGATTTTTGGGTTTACCACTTCGGTAAAAAAGGGTTCATGACGTTTCTAACTAACAAATCAATTAAGTCTATCGAGGGAATAACAAATTCATACCTTAAGAAGATGGATTCAGAGATTCAGATTCTAATCGATGGATTCACGTTCCTTAAGTCTAACGAGGTAAGAGAGAAAATCAACATATCAGTTTTGAGAAATGGAGACCAGTTATCTAGTTTCAACCGATATTCTGGAGGCGAAAAGGGAAGGATTAAATTGGCTAATATTTTAGGATTACAGCACTTGATAAATCTAACGGCTCATAATGGCGGTTTGAACTTCTTAGGATTGGATGAGGTTTTCGAAGGACTAGACAGAACTGGTCAGATTGATATCTTAAATGTATTGGAAAACTTAAAAGTAACATCGTTAGTCATAACGCATAGAAATCAGCCGATAGGAGCGTCAAACGAGATATTCATTGAGAAGAAAGGTGGAATAAGCAGAATAGTGGAAAAAGAAAAATTTAACTTACAAGACCATGAAAAAAGTATCAAAGGAGACGCAGAGAAAGTTAGAGGAAAAAGCAACAAGGATAAGAGAAATCAGGTTAGCTAGAGTTCCAACGTCAATCAATATTTTAGCGATAGACCAAGCCACTAATTGTGGAATCGCTTACGAGATTGCCGGGCAAAGATACAAGACCGAAACTTGGAAGCTGGAAATTAAGAATAAGGAAAGCCAAGGAATGAAGTGGTTGAGGTTCGAATCGAGATTAAAGCAATTCATAGTTAATAATAAAATTATGGTAGTTGCCTACGAACTTCCAGCGGGTAGAAATATCAATCCAATTATACATTCCTCCAAACTTATTTGCATTATAGAGAAAATCTGCGCTGAGTTGGATTTAGAATATGTGGAACTTGCCACTGGAGCGATTAAGAAATTTGCCACTGGAAATGGGGGAGCTAGCAAACCTTTAATGATAGAGTTTGCAGGTAAATTATGGGGGTATCAAGGCGATGACGATAATCAGGCTGATGCTCTCCATATTTTGCATTTTCTAAAATCTAAAATTAACTAATCATGCAAGATGCAAATTTTAAAGACCCTATAACAGACCAAGAGTTTTTTATAACAAAATTCAGATCAGTTCACCGAAATGGGAAATGGATAAATGTAAACCCAACGAACGGTTTGGAACTAACTAATCCAGAGAATGGAAACGTTCTGGAACCGATAAAGCGTGATGGCGCTCCCGCACTTCTTAAGGGGAATGATAAAGCGGAGCTACAGAAGATGCTAAAGAAAAGGTCGCACGACCATTTCAAAAAAGAGATTGAAGAGAGTAAGAATGAAAAAATGAAAAAATTAAGAAATGATAATTATAAAAAATAAAGGTCATGAATTTTTCAATCCTAGAAAACAGTCCAATCTTATTAAGGAAATATGACAATAAGAAGGTAATAAATAAGATTATAGTGATTAGGATGTTACTGGAAAAGAAACCAAATTCAAGGAAAATAGAAAGTTTGAAACTAGAGATTTTTTGGATGATGAAACTTTTGGTAGCTAAGAATATTAACAACTATTTTCACTATTCACATAATTCTGTAATTTCACACTTAACCAACGATGCATTGGAAATGGAATCGGAGGCTTTTATCATTTTGGATAACTGCATACGGAATTTTCAATACAAATATGATTTTTATTTCTATTATAATAAATCAATGTCGAGAACGTTTTACAGAATGTTTGAGAAAGCAAAAAGAGATTTCGAAAAGGCTGCTGTTTTCAGTAGTTTTCATTATCATACAAATAAAACAAATCATGCCCTTTGCAATATCGAAATTGATATTTACAATATAGGTTTAACGGATGACGAACAAATTGTTATGAGGTCAAAAATAAATGACGAGACCAAAGAAGTTTTCATCCAGAATAATCCTAAATTCCCAATGTCTAAATATTATGTAATAGTGAAGAAAATAAAAGCAATTTTAATAACCTTAAAAGAAAATGAATCGATATGAGCTACAAAACTAAAAAACTGGATATTCACTTCATAATCTCGATTGGGTTCCCAATTCTTGAGGTAGAAGTAGGAGGCGAAAGCTTATTTTTCCAAACAAACGATTTCGAGCCTCCCAATGGCGGTTCGGTAATGTCTGTTAATTATTTAACCTTTAAAGGATTGGATGTAACAGAGTTCATAGAAAACTCAGGATTCAATCAAATGAATACTTCTATCTATAAAGCTAATTTTGAGAAAAAAATAGATAGCGGTAAATTTATAAATTTCAAATTCTCTGATTTACACGTTTGGAGATTTTACACACAATAAGATATGAAAGATTCTAAATTTCAAAAAGACATTTATACGGTTTTCGTAGAGGGGGATGAGAATATGAGCGTTTGCTCCGTAGCTGGCTCAGGTAAAACAACCGTCATTACAGGATGTATAAAGCGTATTCCAGCCGATAAGGATTCAATATATATAGCCTTTAATAATCATACTGTAAACGAGCTAAAAAGTAAATTGCCGAACAGCAAAACTTTAATAACAACAATACACTCTTTCGGATGGAAGGCGATTATGCGCTCCACAAATTACAAGGCTGAACTTTTGAAATCGAAATCTTACAAATACATAGAAATAATATTGAAAAAGAACGCTATAACTGAGCCTAAATTAAAGTCATTCTACACCTACAAGTTTTCGGTGATGATAGATTTAATTAGGCTTAATTTGGCGGACAGTACAGAAGAGATAATTCAGATTTCTGAGAAGTACGATATGTCTTTGGAGGAAGGCGACCCCGATATGCTTTTGGAAATATTGGAAATGATGAATAGTGATTTTTTCCGTTACGATTTCGTTGATATGGTTTACAGACCAGTAATCGATAAATTGAGACTTCCAAAATTTGACTATATATTTGTCGATGAAAGCCAAGACTTATCACGATGCCAGCAGGTCATAATTTCTAAGATAAAGAAGCATAATGGTAGAGCGTTATTCGTAGGAGACCCATCACAATCCATTTACGGTTTTGCTGGCGCTGATTATCAATCCTTCCAGAATTTAAACACGATGTTCCCTAATACGATAAAGCTACCACTATCAGTTTGTTATCGCTGTAGTAAGGCGGTAGTTGCGGAGGCTCAGAGAATTAACGAACAGATTATGCCTTTCAAGAAAAATCCTGAAGGAACGGTTCGGAACGGAAAAATTGATGAGATAAAAAATGCCGATTGGGTAATTTGTAGAAATCTTAAGCCTTTGGTTCAGCTAAATATGTTCTTCTTAGATAGAGGAATGAAATCATTTATTAAGGGAGTAGAGATTGGAATTGGATTGGCTAAGACCCTAGAAAAAACAACTTCCAATAGGGTTGAGAGTTCTTTGAAGGAGTTTGAGATCACTATAAATAGAGAGATTGTTAAGCTAAAAAAGAAAGGAGTTTCAAACCCAAAGAGAACAGAGAAAATCGATAATATGTTACAGAAGCTAGAAATAATGACTATCTTAGCAGATGGATGTATTTTCACGAAAGATTTAGTGGCAAAAATAAAAGCTATTTTTAAGGATAGCGGGGAAGGAGTTATGCTTTCAACAATCCATAAAACTAAAGGACTGGAGAATGAAAGAATATTTTTCTTGTTACCTAGTTTGCTCCCTAGTAAATTTGCTACCCAAGAATGGAATCTGGAGCAGGAAAGGAATTTGGAATATGTCGCTATAACGAGAGCGAAATTGGATTTGATTTATTTACACGAGAATGAATTTACAATTGTAGTTAACAGGATAAAGGAGTTATTGGAACGAACAAAATAGAAGCCATGAAACCAGTAAGAAATTTCCAATTGTGGACAGATGGGAGCTGTAATAATAATCCGAAACATGAAGACCATGGAATAGGAGCTTGGGCGTTTTTAGTAGTTTGCGGAAAGCGGAACGAAATAATACATGAGGACGTAGGAGTGGAAATGAAAACGACCTCTTCCAGAATGGAGCAAACTGCGCTCCTAATGGGACTTATTTATATGAGGGAAAAATATGAAGGCCAATATATAAATATAAATGTTTACTCCGATTCAGAATATGTCGTGAAATTTTTTAACGATAGGCGTTTTGATATTTATTTGGAAAACAAATTCTTCGGAGTAAAAAATTCAGACCTCTGGAAAAAACTTCTAAAGTTCAGAGGCGATAGGAAATTCAAAATGGTATTTAATCACGTGAAAGGACACTCTGGAGTAGAACTTAATGAAAGGGTGGATGATTTAGCGGGAGAGACAAGAAGGTATGTTATTGAAAGTATCAGGAAAAGTTAAAATTTTCCAGAAAAGTAATATTTTTCCATAAAAAGTTTTTTTATTTGGAAATAGTTAGTATCTTTGTACTATAAATATTAACAACGGAAAAATTCAATATCATGGAAAATACAAGAAAATTAAGCTACATTCACATATCAATTAACGCTAAAGCGGGTTTAGAGCTAACAGACTGCTACGGAAATCCAACCTTCGCAACGGTTAAGGAGGCTAACGATTACGGAAAAAGAGAGGTTTACCACTATAATAGAAACGAGGTTTCAGACGCCATGTTTGCTATCGATTTCGATAGAGACGACAGAACCATCACGAAATCCGAGAGAAAAGAGAGAGACCACGAATACCGTTTAAGAAGTTTCCACGACAGAGAGTATGGTGACTTGAGCTACGGTTATAACTATTAATATCAAGCAACATGGCACTTACAAATCACATCAAAGAAATCTTAGGGAAAGCGGAGCGTTGGAATAACGTAGACAACAGAAGTCTATACACTAAATCGGTAAACCAATGCTTGGAACAAGGATTAGTTAAAATATATATTTGCCAGAAGGGGCAAGTTTGGCAAAACGATTCTAAAACTAAAAAGTGGAATATAGTTATAAAAGGGTTCGGATATAAATCCACAGCGTACATATCAGGAACCATAGAGACTATTGAGATATTGACTCTTTTGGGTAAATTCTTGAACGATGAAAATATAAAAAAGCGCATCAACGTTACTATTCCAGTATCTTGCGATTGTCCTAGATGCCACGGAAAAGGCATAATTCCTCAATTTCATTACTTCTGCTCTGGAATATGTTTTCAATGCTACGGCTCTGGGCGTGACGTACAAAAAATTACAATATAATGGAAAATACAGCGAAAGTCGAGAGCATTAAAAAAGGCGTTTTAGTAAAAAGAACGCCAACCGCTAAAAAGACCTTTTTAAGAGGCGATTATATCAGAGAGAGTAAAAGATACGAGTTACAGGATTACGACGATATCAGCAACTTCATTTACGTTAAGAAGGGAACGGTTTTACACTTAGATTGGCCAACCAACGATTAATTCTGAATCATGATTGATAAGATAATATTTAAACTTGCGGAATTGTTCCCCAAAGTTAATTTCGATATAGACGAAGTTACTTTTGGGGACAATGTCCTTTTCCAGATAGAGGTGGATGACTACGAATTTTATATGTTCGATAAAACATTCGAGAAATGGCTCAAAATCCTTCGGACTAAATATCCAAAAGTTAAATGGTTTGTAGTCTATAAAAACCCAATAAAGAATCCTAAAAAATAATTATGCCGACATTATTAGAGAATCTGGTATCCCAGATGAAACCAAACATTGGAAGGGTAAGAGTCCACGCCAATTACGATACCAACGAAGAAATTATGGATGGTATCCAAGAAATGTATAGCTTCATTAATTTTCAACATGCGAGGAGGAGCGGAATATTCAAATTTGAGATTGATAATATAACGCTTCACTTTGTAGACAATCCGTATATCGAGGAGCGTCATTTCAGGCTTATTCCAGAAAAGTTTTTTATAGAACAAAGTTATCTAACGTTAAAGGGATTAGGATTAATATACAGAAATAACAATGATGACGATGATTCTGAGGAGAGACAAGATTGTATAAACTTTTGTATAGCTAATGCGATTGCTTTCATTCCAGTAAACGAGCGATTATTTATTCACGACATTTATACTAATTCCCCATACAAATACGTTTTCAAAAGAGGAGGCGTAACAACCGAAACAATAAATGAGGCTGCAAAAATAGCTTCTGAAATACTTGCCGAGAAAATTGAACATATGTCTAATTATTACAAAAACCTGCCACCGAAATGGGACAATTAACAAAGAGAGATTTAATAAATCTCAAAGAAGGAGTTTACATCGTAGAAGAAATTGAACAAAAAGAAACACTGCTTGAAGTAGAAAAAGTTGTGAAAGGAGTGACTAGCGTTCTCCATGCCCGTGATATCGTTACGGACAAAGTGCAAAAGATTTTCATTGGAAAGAATTTCAGCGATGAAGGAGACAGAAAATGCAAAACTGATAAAGGAAAATTAACCGCTAAATATAAATTGTATGTCTACACCGAATAGTGAATTGGCGCTCCTACTTGTTTTGATATTCGCAATTGCTTTCGTCAGCGGATATATAGTGAGTAAATATTTAACATTTTATAAAGTTTCCCAAAAGCGTATTGAAAAAGAAAAGCGGGAGGCTAAAGAAGCAAAACTGGAATTGGAGCTAAAGGAATTTTATAACAATATTCGTTTAGGAGAAAATGAACTGAGCGAACATTTAGCCACTCTGGAATTAATTTTAATGGACGCCATAAATCATTTGAGCGTTTCGGAAGCCGAGCCAGTAATCACGACCTACAATTATTACAAGGGAATGGTAAACGCAGTGAAATTAGGATTGACCGTGAAAAAAGATGATTTAATAAATCTAGCTAAGATTCACGTTGAATATACCAAGATTATAAAAATGCATGAGAAAAACAAAAAAATAACATTAACTGACTTCGACAAAGTAAGTCTAAATTAAACAAAAGAAACCATGAACGAACTACAACAATTAGGATTACACAACGTAACATCTGCGATTTTAGGATTCAATAAAGCTTTTGGAGACGACCCAAAGACAGAGCTTTATGAGGATGCCGCTTCAGGGATTACGGTAAGGAAAACAAAAAATGCGTATGAAATCACTGTCCCGAATTATAACGAGATAGCGAAGCCTAAATCAATCATCCAAAAGGTAATCTCTCATATAAAAATGCGAGACATTGGAAGAGTATCATTTTTCGCTGAAAAGCATGACGCTTTAATCAGAGTGGAAAAACAAAATACATTCTAAAATCATTATCATGGGTTTTAAAGATAAATTTCCATTTGAACCTACGGAGCATTTAAGAATACTAAACAGGGGCAACGAAAAGGTTTTACAACAGAAATGGGTCAATCATTTAGGAGACTCAGATTGGAGAGAAATTCCCGAAGTATTAGACCCCTGTTTTGAACAATCACTTCCTGATAAATGTATCGAGGGTTGGGGTAAAATATCATTCTGTAATAAAAAGAATGAGTGCATGATTTGTTTAATCACAAAAGAAGAAAAGAAATGAATTACTTTTTTCCACAAACAAAAGAGATTAAGAGGCAGATGAGAATAAAATACGGTGAGGAGTTTCTCAGAATGAATAACCTTAAGGTTGGAGACAAAGTCACTTTAGAGTTTCCATATGAGAAAGTTTACAATCAACCGAGAGTTGGTATGAGTAGAGTTACTTTTAAGAAGGAAGCTGAAGGAATATTGAAGCTGGACGAAAATGGATTCTTGTACGCTGAGAGTTTGGAAAATTTTAGCTTTTATCAGCTCCAGACCGACAAGAAAAAAGACTACTACAAACACTCTCAAAGAAAGTCAATTTTCCATTTCAATCCGTAATTAGGTTTATGAATAAATTAGAAATTAAAATGAAAAAAGAATATAAAATTAAAAAAGTCTATGAAGGCTACAAAGGGATGGTCGATGAGAACGGCTGGACTGATTATTTAGCAATTGAGTTCTTCGGGTTCGAAAACTTAGAAACGAGAGTTGTTCCCAAAAAGCCGATGCAGTACAGACCCAAAAGCCTTTCGGGAATAGAAACAAATAACGGTTGGATTGAGATTGACCATTATCAGGCTGAACTTCCTATCGAGATTGGGAAGCTTTATCATTTCATTCCATGCTGGAAGTTCGAAGAAAGATTCATTGGATTTTTCAACGATAAAAACAATGAGGTTTACTTCTTTGATAAAGACTGTTTCGACTTCATAAAAACTCCATCCACCCAAAAGAATTTCGTTCAGCTTAATTCTTGGCTTCGGGAACAAATCACACACTATCAGGAAATAGTAGAAACAAAACAAAACTTATACTAACAGAGTTATTCTAAATATAACTTAAAAATAAATTTACAATGGTAAAAGAAAATTTAACAATTAAGAACTTATATAATGAGTTCATGGAGATGTCTAAATTAGAAAATAGAACATCAAAAATCAGTATGGAAAAAGTACAAGAATCTTTTTACACTGGAGTGGGAATGACTATCGATATGCTCAGAGATAAAATCTCTTATTTGGAAGAGGAGGAAGCGATGGCGGTTTTAGAGGCGATAAACTTGGAAGCCATAAACTTCTTTGAGGATAAAGTAAAAAAGAGAGACGAGGAAGGAGATTCAGTGTTCGATTCTCATATGATCGAAATAGCCGAAGAAAAGTTTGAATTCGTTTTGGGAGTTGATCAATCCACCAATATCCACTGCTTTACATTAGTTAAGAAGAAGCCAAATGGTTTCGAGGTGATAATATCTAGGGGAGCTAAAGATCATGCTAAAATAGCATCTGAAATCGCTTTAATTGCTGACGTATTTAATGCGGACATCGTGAAAACTAATTTTAAAGGGTCAAAACAATAATCATGGGAAATAATTTAAAACATAAAGGTTCGGTGGAAGAGAACTTCCAAAAGTTTCTAGCGATGCTACAGCCGAAGAACGCAGAGCCATTGAGTGAGAGTATCGTTAATACTTTGAAAGATGCATATTACGCATCTGCTTCCTCAACCCACGACTTATTTGTAAAAAGTATAAAAGAACAAAATTACATCGAAGTAGCAAAAGATGTTCTGTTAGAAGTCGAGTTACATTTCAGGGATAGGATACAAGAAGCCCATTCCCATAGAGCTACGGCAAACAAGGTATAGTAAAAACTAAAAACAGTAAACATGGAACCTTTATTCGACTTTACAATTGTTATTATTCTAACAGTAAATTTATGCCTTTTGATTCTGACCTTCCTACTTTACATAATCATGAAAGAGGAAGTATTGCAGGATTTACAAGAAAAATCCCGCAAAGGTTTATCGCTGATATCTTATCTTCTGATAACAATATCACTCCTATCGTTAACAGCACTAATTTTACAAATAGTAAAATGACAATCCAAGAGAGAATAACGGATATGATTGTAAATATCGAAAAGGATAAAACTGTTTACCAAGAGGAACTGGCGGACATACGTAAGAAACATCAGAACTATGACCGCCACTATACAATCAGACAAAGAGAAGCACTGCTTGAAAAACTAATTTATGGGACTGACTGTAAAATCGAAGTCCTAACATCGCTAAAAATATATTGAAATGAAAGAAGCCGAAAAAATAATGAACCAGCTCCAAGCTATCGTAACAGAACAACTTCCATTACACGTTGGAGAAGCCTTACAAAAAAGACTGAAAGCGGCAGACGATTTAGAAATCGAAGTTGCCGACCATCTCAAAACAATTAAGGAGAAAGACAGAATCTTGGAAGTTAAGGATAAAGAAATCTCAAGACTTAATGATTGCATCAAAGCCCATAACGATATCACGCTCAGAGAAAACTCTGTAAAAGATAGAGAGGAGGCTGTTAGAGTTAGAGAGAACACTGCTGACGTTTCAGAGCTAAAGTATCAGCTACAGGCTGAGAAAGAAAAATCTCAATGGGCTAGAGAAATCGGGAGCGGTTTAGTAAGAAACACTATATTCAGAAAAACAGTATTTGACTCTGAGAATCAAGCTCCCTATATGGTACCAGACCCAAACCCACATGCTTTCCATGGCGCCCAAGTTATGGTTCACCCAACGCCAGTAAATAAAAATCTGAACGAAACTCAACAAGAGGAGTAATGGAGACTCAAGCCCCAAAAGACTTAGCCAAAGAGATTTATGCTATCAATTGGGAGGCAGTACAAGTAGATTGTATCCACGAGAATGAAAACGTGAGAAGGCTCTTCCAAGAGCTAAAGAAATATCCAGCAGAGGAAGCCTTGAAAATCTTATTAAAGGTTCTTGAGGCTACCCAGCTGAAACTCCGATTCGATGCAATTCCAGAGTTCAATCCTTTCAAAGATTTAGCAGACTTCGAAAACATAGAACAGTCTTTCAAGAAATGGAACGCTGATAAACCTTATAGATAAAAATCAGAATGGAAAATAATAATTTACCGAATATACCATTTAAAGTGGGAATAACTTGCGACAACTACAAACTCAAGAAATTTGAAGAAACTCTCAAGGCAGAAGGGTTCACAGACTACAAGGTTGTGGATTTCGATAACGCCAAAACGCTCTCACTAATCTTAGTCCAGACAACAGCCGACAAAACCCCAATCCTCAAGAATCTCTGCGAAAGAGTAGAGCTACACTTCAAAGCACAAAAAAATTAATGATATGAATATGATATTAAGAATTATAGTAACAATTTTCTTCGGAGTACTAACAGTGGTTGCTTTCCTAGTAGCAGTAATCAGAGTAATGGTAACATACACGCTACTATTCGTTTGGGACGCCTCAGCCGACATGCACGATGGATTTATGGAAGACTCATCCAGACAGCTAAAGAATCTGTTTGAGGAATAAATCTAAAGAAAAAGAAAATACAAGCTTACAAAGAAAAACAGATATACTCCCCAGAGACTATCTTTTCATTGTAGGCTTTTCCATTACGGACAGAACAAGTATAAAGAATATCAAGTAAGGAAAAAAGAAAAGGGAACTTACAAGAAACAGAAGAAAAAAACTTGACATCACAAATAAGGAGTTATCATGGAAGAAAACATCGAAATACCAGAGGAAGTAGTAAGTGAAGAGGCGTATAGAAAACTTTTAAAGCTAATGGCTCACCCGATAATAACAAAGCCAATACTAAAGACCTCTGACGGCTTGGAGGTAGATATCAGGATAATGGTACATCAGTTGAGAAAAAGGATAGAGCATTTGCCCCTACCAGAGCAGGAAAAGTTCGAGAGGCTAAAGGCGTTGTACTACAGAGTAAATAATAATCTAACAGCCCAGAAGCGTAAGGCGTTTGGGAAAACATCTACAAGACTGCCTGGGAATTTCAAAGAAGGAACTATCTTGGAGATGAGAAAGACAGAGCTATTGGAGTACTTCGGGAAGATGTTTGATATTAACGATATACTCAGAATGATAAATGTCGAGTGGGGTTGTCCTGTAACGTATAACACTCTGGTAAAGTTCAGAGCTGCTAATAATGTCGAGATAGCCAAACTGGTAGAGATACATAAAACATCTTATCATAATGTCCGATTGGGCGTGAAGAAATCCAGACTGGAAGAGCTATCGAGTATTTACAAGAAAGCTAAGATAACATGGGAGGATGCGGACAGGCGTGAGGATTTAAAAGTTCTGTTAACAATCTTAGAGCAAATCAGAAAAGAAGCCGAAGGAGACAGACTAACAGTGGAAGGGAAAGTTGATATAACATACGAACATAATATCAACGACCATTTAATGAAAGAAGTATTCTCCACGACAAACCTTAAGGAGATAATTCTTGGGCGTGTCGCAGCTAAAATGAATATCAACCCAATCAAACTAATCTACTCACTCCAGAACTCATACTACAAGAAGTTTTCGAATGTTCTGGGCGATATAGAAGAAAACGAACCAGACCAAATAATCTATCCATCTCAGCTCAGTTATGATTTCGAGCGTATAGGCAAAAAGTTTAACTTAAGGGATAAAGAGATTGAAGATGCGGTGATAGTTGAGGAAACTGCTAATACAAACGATTCAGAGAGAGCTAAAGGAATAGCGGAAGCGCTCAAAGTTAAGTTAAAGAATAAGAACAATCTTTTGAAGGCTTTCAGAAACAAAATGGATATTGAGAGCCAAGACCGAGAAATTAAAAATCAACCAATCCGTAAAAAGAAAAAGAAATAATGGAAAAACAACCTATCATCGAAATCATTAAAGATAAGAATTTCTCAGTAGCAATATTCAAAGTCGGGAAAACTCTCCACGTCACCGTAATAGAATTATGTGGGCCACCTAAATTCTTAGACAGTATGGGAAGGATAACAGTCCATGGCGAGATCATTCTCCAAATGTTAACTGATAAGATTGATAAAGGAGAGTACCCAGAGTTACATACTCCAGAGCCCAAGAAGGCGAGTGATATTGCTTTCTCTTACAGAAAAGTAATCGAATCAGACTGCCAGCCTACAAGCTACATAATCATAGTAACATAATCATTAAAGAATAAAATCATGGCAAAGCAAATCCTTAAGTGCATCTCAGAGCCTGTATCTAATCAGTACTACACGACCCCCTTCGAGATAGGCGAGAAAGTCTTATTTCTGGGAGACTTAGAAGATGACGGACAACACGCACCAATTTACTATAAGCAATTCATTAGAATTAAGCGACTGAAACCGCTTGAGGATAGAGTAGAGCTTAGAAAATACTTTTCACCTGTAAAATATGACTGAAATAGATTTGAAAAGCATAATTCTTAAGGATAAGGATTCAATGCATATAGATACGGTTCATAGGCGACTGATTCTGATAGCCTTCATAAGAACAAACTTTAATGCTAAGGACGCATACGAACTAAATTGTGGCGGAACATACTACACTTATCAGGCATACGATAAGTTATGGAGAAGACATTTCAATATGGGAATGAAAGAACTTAAGGAGAACTTCAAAAAGCAGTTCGGATATACGGAAAACCGACATGGTAAATTAGTAAAGATAGGAAAGCATGGGAAGAACTAAGACTCAGAAAATACAGTCTCCATACTTAGGAGTAAATTGGGACTCAAGAATACAGAAGTGGAGAGCGACACTCACTCATGAGAAAAAGACCGTTCCACTGGGAGTTTACGATACGGACTTGGAAGCTGTTAAAGCCAGAGATTTGTATATACTAAAAAATAAAATCAATAAACCGACTCAGGTCATAAAACCTAAAACCACATGAGAAACAAATTCGTCCAAGTAGCAGTCTTTCTGGCTCTGATCGCAACTCACGCCTCAATAAACTATTTCGTTTTCCAGAACAAGTTCCCTTACATTCTGATAACGCTTGTAATATTTATTTTTATATACTTAGTTTTAGGAAGGTACATCAATAAACACTTAAATGATAAATAAGCGCTGAAATGGCGCTTTTTTTATTTTAACAGAGTTATTAAAGAAAAACCGAAAAACCTATGGAACTAAATGAAATTTATAAGCTGGTAAGAGAGTGGTATCACGACAGACTGGAAGAAGAAACTACCTCAAGTGGAATCTGTATAATTATAGAATATCTGGAGGCTCAGGGAACATTAGATGCTTGGGACTCACTAATGTTTTTTACCCACTTTGAGAAACAAAAGCCTAATCGAAACCGTCATCCAGAGTTCTTTAATGAGAAGAATTTCAAAGGAGGAACGTATTGGTGGGATAACGAAAAGAAACAAGAATCAGACGACTCACGCCTCAGGTTCTTAGATAAGATGATAGAGATAACAAAAATAGAACCATATGAGGAACTTACATGAGCTTTACAAAATAGTCACTACGGAATATGAGCGTTGCATCAGCGATTTTAGTGAGAGAGAATCGGAAGGAATGTGTTCCATTATTCACGGTTGTGCCATTCTAAGGAAAATAACCCATGAGGAAAAAAATTTAGTATTGGAGCATCTCTTTCAGAATAAACCTAACATTACCCAGCATATCGAGTTCTTCCATAATACAGGATTCACTGGAGGAACTTACTGGTGGCCTACAAACCGTAAAGATAGGTCAAACGAATTACGCTTGGGATTTCTAAGAAAAATGACAAGAATAACTAAACCAAAAATAAAAATGGATAAACCGACCAAAGCCAAACCGTCATTCTACGCTCACTGTTATTTCAACCTTAAGGAAATAGCAAAGGAGTTAGGTTACAATTTATTATTACATGGAAGCGCTGATAGAGATTTAGACCTTGTCGCAGTTCCTTGGGTGGACGAACCAGAATCCCACTTACAACTTCTACAGGCGTTCAATAAATTCCTTAATGGAATCGAATGTCAAAATGTAAGCGGGAGAGATGAAGACATAATAAATGCGAGTTATCTGCCTTCAATCTTACCAGGTGGAAGAAGCTCCTATATCATAAATCTTAATCGAGGCGGGAAATTTAATGGATATATTGACGAACAATACTATCTTGATATTTCCATAACGCCCTTAGTACAACTGCTCCCATGAAACGTTTAAATAGACTGCACAACCGACTCAGAAAATATCGTTATTTCTATTATGAACTAAACTCCCCACTGATATCAGACGCCCAGTATGATTCGATTCAGAGAGGCTATGGGAGAATATGCGATAAATTAAAAATCCCGAAGGAAGTCAGAGTAACAAACTTCACTGGCTTTGATCTGGAAATTCCTACTAACATTTTTCACGCCCTAATCCTTAAGAGACTATGAGAACACTTCCCCAACTCTACAGAATAATAAAGAAACACTACGAATACAATATAACAAAAGATAAGCCTTTCTCAGATGGAATCTGTTATATGTTCTTTAAATGTTTTTCAGGAAAGTTTATCGAACAAGAGGAGTATATGGAATTACAAATCCACTTTGCCGATAATAAGCCTGATGGAAAACAATATCGGGAGTTCTTTGAGTCAGACAACTTTATCGATTCTAACTTTTGGTGGGCCAGAAGTCCGAAAAAGGAATGTGATGAGGAGCGATTAAAATTCTTAGATAAGATGATTGAGCTTACAGAATCAGAGTTATTATAAAAAAGAGAAAATATGAAAAATCTAAATGAGATTTACAATATAGTTTTAGAAAAACATATGGAACGTGTTAGGAAGTTTGTTTATATTTCGCCCGCAATATGTTCTTCAATCCAAGAATGTTATGACGATGGAAAAATAACTTTACAAGAAGCGACATTTGTAGGAGAACATCTAAATTCTCAAAGACCTACTAGAGCGGTTCACCCAGAATTTATTACTCCAATGTATAGGCTTAATACGGTAGAGAGAGACTATTGGTGGAATGATTTAGATAATAACCACGCTGATTGCACAACTCAAAGAATATTGTTTTTATCTAAGATGATAAAAATCACTAAAGAAGAACAAGACAAAAAAGGAATAATCTCAAGAATACTAAAATCATTAAAACTTAAAAAATAAAGATTATGCAACAAGGATTCACCCCAGACAGCCCAGAGTATCGTAACGCAGTTGACCAAACGGTAGAACAAATCAGATTACAAATCAAAATGAAAGTAGCTCAGGGATATACGCCTGAAAGAATCTACTTATATCTCAGAGATACGGTTGACGAGTTTAGAGAGATGCCTGAGTACACACAAAATATAACTTGTGGAACTTCTAACGATTGTTCATTTTGCTGCCACTCTGATATTCCTATCGGAAAGATTGAAGCCGATTATATCAAAAAGGTAATCGAGGAAAAGAATATAAAACCTAATTACAAGCGATTACACGAGCAAATGACCAATCCTAATCCGAAATGGATGGCTAAAGCTTGCCCCTTACTTTTAGACGAGAATACAGAAGGGAAACGCCTCTGCTCGATTTACGAGGATAGACCAATCATTTGTAGAATCCATAATAGCAATGAGGAACCGAAGGAGTGCGACCGCTCTGAAGACCCGCACAAAATAGTTAAGGAGACAAGAGGCTCTGTTATGGATGCTCTTATGGGAACTGTCTTCTTAGTTAATCCAGACCCTAGAAAAATAGCTTGGATGCTCCACGAGGTAATTGGAGAGATGTTCGAAAAAGAATATAAGGCGATTGAGAAAATAAACGAACAGTTCCAAATGGCGGTTGTCGATGATTTAAACGAAATCCCGAAGGACTTTGATAAGGAGAAATTCAAAAAGGACTGGATTGAATCATCTGTTAAATCAGAACAGCATTGGATTGGTAACGATTCCGAAGAAGGACTGAGAATAACAGGGCCAGTTGAGTACATAATGGGAGTAGATATGGCGGTTGGAGAATCAGAAGGCGTTTTATATAGAGCTGTTCCCGCTCATCCAGAAAACTCTTTCTACTGGGGAGATAAAGGATATACTGGACCAATGAAAATGGAGTTAATTCGAATAGGTAAGTCAGATCCAACAAAGTGTACTCAGTGCGGAAAAGACCACGGCTTAAGAGACGAAGATGCTGGGAGCGCCCAAGAGGAGCTAAGAATGTGTAATGAATGTTTTAACCAAATAAATAAATAGAAATTATGGGAAGAATGATGAAAAGTTTTATCGGACTAGCAGCCATCGCAGCGATGATGGGAAATACACTTAGTGATATCCAGAGCAATAAGAAAGTGAGAGCAAGAGCCTGTCGCTACAGACTTATGTCGAAAACTCCTCTGACGCCAAAACAAGCTAAAGCGAGAGCGAAAGCAAAACGAGCGAAGGAATCAAGAAGGATGAACCGATGAAAAAGTGGGAGTACCAACAGAAAGTAAGTTGTTCGCTTCACGAACTGAATTTAATGGGAAGCGAGGGATGGGAATTAGTCCACGTTCAGAGAGACGACACTTCAAGGAAACACTGGTTTTATTTTAAAAGAGAGAAAGTATGAAAACATTATTCAAATTATTAATATTAGCAATTTTCGTAGGCGGGTTTACAATTTTAGCCTACAGCGTACAATTAGGAGGCAGACCTCGCACGATAGCCTTTATAGTGACGGGAGTTATAATCATAGTTATACTATTTCCATATAAGAGATTGTTTAAATCAAATCATTAAATTATGGAGAGAGAGAAAGTATTGGAAGCCTACAAAGGCGTTTTCCCAGAATTAGAGATATCACTCATTGAGAAGGGTATAGCGGAAGATGGATGGTACTCTAACGAACGGAACGGAAAATGGTTGCCGATTGTAATGGAGATGCCTCTTCTGGATTTCAGAAAAGGTATGACGGAGTTCAGACCGAAAACTCTCAAAGCGGAAAATATAGTTCCACTACCAAAAGAGGAGTTTGATAAATTAGTCCTTGAATACGGAGATGATATTGTAACCCAGCAGAGAGGAATTTATCACTGCCCTTCTTGTAAAAAGATAGATGATACTGATATCCCAGAGGCGATGGAAGTTTCAACCTTCGAATGGGCGCCAGACCCGCATAACGTTTGGAGAGAGCTTCATCTTTGCGGACACTGTAAAACTAATTATGTAATCTATAACGGAACTTAAAATGAACTTACCAAAATTAATCCCGATAAACGTACCAACAACTTCATTCGATTACTCAATAAATAATGTGGGTTGTCTTAGATATAAAACAATGCACGGAACGGTAGAACAAAGCTCTGTCGTGGAACCAGACAAAATGGGTGTTTATCTCGAACCAAAATTACATAGGCTAGTAGGAACAATAACAGTCGTTAAGGAGCTATTTGTTTTATATCAGGAAGTAGAGTTTGAGAACGTTCAAGATGTTCTGACTAAACTAAAGGAGCATGACGCAACCGCTCCTATTGTTCCGATTTACGAATCAACTCTGGAAGGTAGTGAAGATCATCTCACGATAAGAGAAAAGATTGCCTTGAAGATTTACAAAGTTAGGAGTAAAACAGATGGGGGATTTGGAACCCACGATATTCCTTCCCAAATGAAAATGTGTTTCAAACAAGCGGATGATTTTTTAAACTATAGAACTGATGCCAAGAAAACCTAAACCATCGATAGAATACTGGATTCCAGCGCCCAAACAGTTTCTCAAAAAAGCTTCGAAGCGATACAAGTATGAGATTAGTAGTCACGGACGAGTTAAGAGAGATGGAGTGCTTGTAACGCCCTATCTTAATAATCGATATACTAGATTAGTAGTTAATATTGGAAGCCAAGGTTACGTAGTCCATACGATGGTAGCGACCATATTCCTAAAGTATAAGTTTAGTCCTCATATCATAGTAGTTCATAAGGATAGAGATATCACGAACAACGACAAGAAAAATCTGAAAATAGTAGATAAGAGATTTCAAAGCTACGACAATATGGAGATAAATAAAACTTCAAAGTTTAGAGGAGTATCGAGACATACAAATAACCATAAGTGGGTTGTTCAGATTTCAATAAAGGCTATTCTGGTAAACTTAGGATATTATGAGGATGAAGAATATGCTTCTGAGATTTACAAAAACGCAACGGAAAACACCGAAGCCTTAGAGGAGCTAAAAAGTCCTGCTCTTTTCAGGGAACATATAAAAAGGATAACACATGAAAGAATGCAAAAAATGCCATCAGCGTAAGAAGTTAGTTGATTTCAGAGTTAATAAGAACGGAGGCGTGGTTGGAGAATGTTTAGCTTGCGAATCCATTAATAGTAATTATCAACCATATAGAAATAATATAAAAAAGAAGCGATAGTTGCAAATGTCGTTTTTGAATATCAGGAAACGTTCTTACAGTTATCCGAGATGTTTTGTTAATGAACCTCTGTTCGTAGGTTAGCGGAGGGGAATTTGGGGAACTTCTCATCTGCGGATAATACCTACTTAGTTGAAACAAAAAAAGCGAGGTTTGCCTGATTCCTCGCTTTTTGCTTGTTTAATAATGTCGTAAGATTACACTGGCGGAGTAGCTTCTGTAATATCAGCGTTGACTACGTTACTGAAATCTCCAAGGTTGCCTCGTGTATCAACCGCTCTTACTTTAAAGGCGTGATTGGCTCCAACTAAAAGGCTATGGAATCTGTAAGTGTTAACTCCATAAACAGGAACCTCAGCGAGAGCGAACGGAGCACCATCGATAGATTGCTGAATCTCATAAGCTACGATATTCCCACCTTCATCTTCGGGCTCAGTCCAAGAGACATTCATAACATCGTACTCAACTGAATCGAGAGTCATAACAGGCGTGCCAGGAATTGAGTTGTCTTCTAAAAGAGTACCATCTTGGGTAAGAGCAAAAACGCCTTCACCTTTCGAAGCGAGCTGTTTGATTTCCAAAAGAGTGATTTCTTTTCCGATAATAGCGCCAAACTCTTTTACAAGAACTTCGTCAGAGGCGATGAACTCAGGAGATTTTTCGATGCTCGATACCACGAAGCGGTCAGCCGTTTCAGACAGACACTTAATATCAACTTTTACAGCTGGGTCTGTTAGAAGAAAGATTTGAAATAATACAATTGTTTTTTGCATGATATAAAATTTTATGGGTTGATAAAAACTATTAATAGCTGTTCCAAAGTTATTAAAGAAAAAACAAGAATATGGAAAAAGAAGAAATAGAAGCCGAAATAAAAGAAAGAGTGGCGTTCAAATTAGGAGAAATAAAAACTTCCATTATTAATACTTCCAAAATGCATTACGCTCAATCGATGCACTCAAGTGATCCGAGACACAGATTTTTTAACGAGGCTCTTAACCAGTTCGCTGAAATAATACAAAAGGAGATTGAAATGAATGTTCCTTATGATATGATGCACGAAGCGAGAAAGAGAGCCATGAGGGATAATGTCTTGGATGAAATATTAGATAGGGTCATAATTCGTGGGCAACAAACGCCCGAAGAAAGGAGAAGCATAACCAGATTCCTTGTCGGAAAACTAGAGAAATTACATCGTGGATTATAAACAGAGTTATACGAAAAAAGAACAATAACAAATAATAAAGATTATGAAAGAAATTGAAGGCGATTTAGTAAAAATGTTTAAGGAAGGTAAGTTGGATGTAATAGCTCATGGATGCAACTGCTACGCTACGATGGGAGCGGGAATAGCACTAACTATCGGTAACGAGTTCCCAGAGGCTCAAATCGCTGATTTAGAGCTTGAAATCCCAAACGGATATAAACGACTGGGGAAGCTATCGTATGCCGCAACGTATATCGAGAAAAACCCGCACTACTCAGAGCCAGTAATCTTCAACCTTTATACTCAGCTCAATCCTGGCAGGGATTTCAGAATCATAGCTTTTAGAAAAGCTCTCCACGCCATGAAAAGAACTATTAGGAAGGAAATGAGTTACATGGACTATTCAGAGAATAGAAAAGGAAAGCTAACTTTCAAGCCTAACGAGATCAGAGTTGGGTTCCCATTAATCGGTTGCGGAATAGCGGGAGGAGACTGGAATGAGGTTAGAGCTATTTTAATGGAGGAGTTCGCTGAATACGACTTAACATTAGTTCACTTTACCCAGAAAGTTATAGGAGTAAACTACTTCCCAAGACAAAAGTTTAAACAACAGAAATAATGAAAAAATTATTATCAAGTATAGAATTTGGAAAGTTACTAGAGGAGAAAGGAACAGCCGATGTCCTTTACAGACCTCGCAGAATTGAATACGATGAAATCCTATCTAGCGAACCGACAGTTGGAATGTTCGTTCCAGCGAATCATTTGGGAGAGCCGATTTTGCCTCCAGACGTGAGAGATTACAAGGGGAGTGACGAACAGCAATACTATAATGATTTAATGGATTATGATAACGCTTGTGATAGAGTTATTTTCGAAGGGTTCGAAATATACTCTTGGGGAGACAGGCTGACTATCGGCTTCGGCAATGTAATCCATGTATTCTGGAAGGAATTAGAAAATGATTTGTTAGGAAAAGGATTCACGAAATCCTATGGAGTGAAAACTCTTGAGGATTTGTTAAAGTATAATCTTGAGGTTACAAATAAGTTTGAAAAGAACAATTACTAAAAAGGAACCAAATGAAAACGTTTATCAGCTTTGAGAATGTAGATATTGACGCCTATGCTATTAAAGCGATAGAACGTTCCACGACTTGGAATGAGTCTCTAGGTAGAATAAATTTCACGTTAATCATTAACAACGAAAAAAGAATAAAGATTGAGACCTTCACGCCTCAGTACCTTTTTGTCTATGAAACTGAAGAGTATCGGGATAAGAAATATGAGGAGCTAAAAAAGAAAATGACTGCTAACTCAGAATGTAAATTTATATAGTATGAAAACAGATAAACACTGTGCTTGTGAAGCCGACTGCGAATGCGACAAATCTAAGAATAAAATTTCCAAAGTTAAGGAAGAAAACCTGTCGAAACGAAAGCCATCAAAGGGGCAAATCGGAGGCGGGAATGATAACGATAAATTTGAGAAATAATGGCTAACAAATTAAAACCAATCCTAGTTATTCGATTACCTCTGGCGATGTCTATGGCCGAAGTAGCAGCTTGCACAAGCTCCCTTCATAATATGCCTGGGCTAACAGACGACTATCATATAATAGTAGCTAACACGCATCAGGCGACAGCGGTATTCGAAGTGTCTTGCCAAGATGACGTAACAGGGGTTCACCTTAAACAATTTAAACAATTTAAAACAATTATAGAAAATGGAAAGAATGGAACCGACAGTAAAAGTGGTAAATCAGAGCAATAACGAATTGCCAAGGTATCAAACGGAAGGAGCATCTGGAATGGATTTAATGGCTTACATTCCCCAAGCGGAAGATGGGTCAGTGACTTACTCAGTTCTTAAGGCGGGAAGCAGAATGGTAATCGGAACAGGTTTGTTCTTAGAGATTCCAAGAGGCTTAGAGGGGCAAGTGAGACCTCGAAGCGGTTTAGCTCTTAAGAAAGGAATAACAGTGCTTAATTCGCCTGGAACTATCGATTCAGACTATAGAGGAGAGGTTGGAGTAATCCTAGCTAATACGAGTGACGCTGATTTCGTTATTAATAACGGAGACCGTATCGCCCAGATTGTATTTGCGAAAGTCGAAAGAGTATTATTGTGTGAGGATTCTCCAATACTATCTGAGACCGATAGGGGAACAGGCGGGTTCGGAAGCACAGGAACAAATGGGGCAGTAAATACCACTAATTAATCAGGCGCCCACGCTCTCAAGAAGGAAGCCATGTGTGCAGTGGACGTAAATGAAATGAATGAAATGAGAGTGTTCTGATTAATGGAGAGAGGCGATATGTAAAAATATCGCCTTAATTTTTAAAAACAAGATATTATGGAAAATAAAGATAGGGTTTTTACAAGATATACCGAGTTTGAGAAAATGTTCGGTAAAAATCTGAGGTTAGTCACTCAGAAAAATACTAGAGTAGGTAATCAAGGAGATTATTGGAAAATGTTAGACCACTTAAGGATTCTTATTCCAGAATGTAATATTAAAACGGTAAGAGAGATTCAGATAATAATGAGAGCGCATGGGCTCACTACTTCTTTGCCTGGTTTATGCCAAGTTTTAAAGGCTTTATTAATATACGAAAAAAAGAATGGAAATTTCATATTCAATGTTTATCGAATAGATAAGAAGTTGCCTAAATTCATTTTCGCTTATAATAACTACAAACAGGAAATTCTTAATTCCAAAGATTTAGAGCTAAAGGAGACCATGAAAAAGATATTCTCTGCTTTTGAGAAGAAAATATGTGGTAGAGAAACTTACAGAGTGAGAAATACTAAAGGGAAAATGGTTACCATTGAAACTACTAAAGTGAATGAGATGGATGTTTTCAGCGGTATTTCTAAAGCATCGCTAGTAAGAATCAAAAAACGTTTGGAAGAAATGAAAGATGGGAGTGTCGAGGCTCTTAATATGATAAATTATATTCTGGAAAATTCCTTGGAAAATAAGGGAACTGTAAAAAAGTTTTAAATTTCTTTGGAAAAAGTTTTTTTATTCCAAATAACTATACTATCTTTGTATCGTTGAAAGTAATAAAAACGGAAAAACATTAAAAACGGAAAACACCATGAACACACAATCTTTACCATCAGAAATCGCAAAATTAGCCTTCTTAGAAGCGGAACGTCAATCAGGAGAAGTTCCCACAGATCACTTTGACCTTGGAAACTCTGCTCCCTTAAATTGGATTGACTCCCAACAAGGGTTCGATTTTTGGAGAAAAATCAATATGGGTGATTTCTCACCTTTTTACGAATTACAATTAAATAAATCTAAATCAGAACAAACTATGAAATTAGCAGAATTACCAGTAAAATTAGCGGAGCTTTTAATCGAGGAAGCAGCACAACAAGGATTTACAATCTCTTTAGAGAAACACGGAGACGTTTTATTGCCTTTACTCCCACTAGATTTTAGCGAGACTACGCAAGGTCAGGAGTTTTGGAAGCATATCAACTTCGGGGATTATACTCCATATTTCAATCTCGCTAAAGAGGCAGTAAAAGCGGAGGACGAACAAGAGGAGACGAAAATACCAAAGCACTTCCTTTCTCAACTCCCAGCAGAAATCGCTGAGCTTGTTAAATTAGAAGCGGAGCTACAAGGAAAACTGTTCGAAGTGGGAGTTGACTATGACCTTTCGAATAGCGCAATTTTCGATTGGAAGAAAACTCGCCAAGGAAAACCATTCTGGAGAACAATTCTTTGGTTAGGTGATTACCAACCATTCGAGGACTTAAAAGCGGAGTTGGAAGAAAAAGGAATGGAAGGAGCAAAACACGCATCAACTCCGAATTCCGACAACCTATTCCTAGTAAAGAGCCTTCAAGAGCTAGAAGCAACTGGAAAGGTTAAAATTGTGATTGTTAAATCTCATTGCAAATTAGGCTTCCACCTTTCTTCTAAAATCGAGGAACAAGTGATAATGAAAATCGTTCACTCCATTCCAGCCATTACCGTAGAGCATAGCGCCATCGATGACGAGGAAGAAAGAAACAGTTTCACGTATGCCGGAATCAGCGCTGTCGATATTGAGAAGCCAAAAGTTAGGCTAGACATCTACATCACCGATAAGGATAATTTTGAGACTATCGCTATTAAGGTGGCGGTTGCTACTGAGAAATTAGCGGAGCTTGCTCAGGTTGACAAAATTATTGACCTTCGTGAGTCTGAGGATTTGTTCGAATGCATGGAAGGCTACTTCGGGGAACAAAACAGAATATTCACAAAATAATTAAAGAAAGGGGCAGAAATGTCCCTTTTAATATTTAACAGCTATTTTTTATGAAACGTATATTTTTAACATCGGCATTATTATTATTATCATTTTCCGTATTCAGTCAAAACCTAGAATCCTTTATCAAGGAATCGAGAATGCAAGAGGACACGGCAATCGAGCGGGAGACTAGAAATGTCTTGAGGGATATCAAAGCTAAAGATAAACCAGGATTTCTGAAAATCTGCAGTGATCGCCTAAAGTATATCAGAGACTCAAGGAGAGCGGAGGGAGCAGACATAAGAGAGTATCACCAGAGGAGAGAAATCTTGATGAATAACATTCATTTAGCCCACGACCAAGTCCTACTGAATCCTCAGGAATTTGAAGCGTATGATGAGCGTGTTAGAGAGAGTTTAAAGGCTTACGGAGAACAGGCTGCAAAGTGCGCCGAGCTTTATGACTGGGATGAGTATATCCAAATCATCGAAGTCACTCCAGACCCCAAAACGGTTTACAAAGTAGTCATTCGAAAGGATAAATAGCAATCAGAGTTTATTAATACGTTACACAAATATAGAATCTTTATTATTAATCAAAAACCTAGAAATTATGGCTATCGAAGCGTACAATGTTAAAACGAAGAAAAAAGAAGAAATGAAAAATGCGGTAATTGACCGAAATGGAAACCGATGCTTCGCAAAGGGATTATCCAAAGCAGGCGACAAACTTTGTGTCGCTATCGGACTAGAAAACGCCAAAGCGGAAATCAAGGCTAAAAACGCCAAGAAAGGCGAAGGCTGGGAATAAAAGAAAGTTGTTTGAATGTTAGATGTGAAAGCCGATTGATGAAATTTATTTTTGATGTCGGCTTTTTTTGTTAAATCGTAAAAAATTAATTATAATGGGTGCAGGAGAAATAAAAACAATAGAATTTGGAGACTTTAAAATGGAATATAATACTCGCTATAAAACAGATGAGCTAGCCATTTTCAGAAGAGGTAAGGAAGTAATTGAAAGCTGTCAAACCTACGACCAGCTTGACAATGCGAATAAATTAGTTGACTTAATCGGTAAAAACTATATTGGAGTGAAAAATGCTCTTCTGTACCTTTTAGAAGACAAAAGGGATTTGATCAGAACAGATTTGGAGAATATCGAGAGATTATTTGCCGAAGGGAGCGCAATTGCTGACCCAGCGTTAGACTAAATAAAAATTATTATGAAAAAGGCTTTTTATGTTGTTTTAGATACGGAAACTGGCGGATTGAAAGCGAAAGAGAATCCAATACTCGAAATAGCGATTGTAGTGCTCGATACTAAGTTGAAAGAGGTTCTAAGGTACGAAACTTATATCAGGCCATACGGAGGCTTGTATATAGACCCTAGAGCATTGAAAGCTAATGGCATTAAAGTTTCGGAAGTCGAAAGGAGCGGAATATCAAAAAAGGAAGCCCAAAAGAATATCGTTTCAGTATTTAAACAAGCAATGGGAGGGTCAAGTCACCCTTCCAGAAAGCCGATAGTTGTCGGACATAACATAAATTTTGATATCAACTTTTTAGTTGAGTTCTTTGAGGATTCAAAATGGGATTTTAAGGATTTAGTTTCAGATGTAATAATCGACACTATGGCTGACGCCAAGAGAGCCTATCCCGATGCACCTCATATAACTTTATCGGCTTGTTGTGAAATGTCGGGAATAAAATTAATCAACGCCCATAGGGCAATGCCTGATACGTTAGCCACCGCTGACCTATTCAGGTTTTTTTGTGGAAAATTATCTCAAAGAAATTCGAGCAAAGTAGAAGACAGAATCAAGAAATCAAAAACAAGAGAAACATTTCAATTTTAATATCATGGAAAATATAGAAAACAAATTAGTAGAGCCGAAACGAGAGGACTATGGCTGGGAAAGTGGTAATCAGGAAACAGAAGGCGGTTGGCAGATAGAAGGGGGAGAGGAAGCCTACCAAAAAGCATATAGCGAATATCTGGAATCAATCGCTGAGGAAGATGACGCTTTGGAGGAAGATGTAATAAAATTTGTTGCAGATTCTCAAAATGAGGAAGTAAAGGAACCAATTGAGGAAATAATCAGGTTTGTAATTATCGGAGGAAACGAGCCATTGGTAAACTCACATTTTATAGATTCTTTGGGAGCCATACAATACCCAATTAGAGTTTACGAATTGACTCACGAGGAGATAAAATTCATAATCAATTCGAGAGCGGAAAAACAAGCTGAAACGATAGCGGTTGATTATCTAAATGACGAGAGCTATAAAAGAAAAGTGAATGAGTGGGTAATCCTTCTTATGCAGAATCATTTGAAAAACTTCCCATCATTAACTCCCGAAGAAACACGCCAGTACTTCGATGGAGAAGTGGAATTGTTATTTACCAAGAAAACGCTTAAGGAAGCGTCAAGACTATCTTGGAAAGAATTTGACGAGCTATTTAACAGCTTGAAGCTTTTTAGCCTAATTAAGTATGATGAGGAGAATCAGAACTTATTTAGCCTGACCCTGAACGATAGTACTATCATCGAGAATCAGAAGTCAGAATTGAGACAAATACTTAATATCGGTAACGCAGTGATTTTCAATTTGTTGAAATCGAAATTTCTGTCGCCTGATGACGCAGAAAATTTATCTAATGTTAAATCAACAATATTGGAAAGCATAGAGAAAATTTAAAGTCATGGCTCTTCTGGTTAGCGGAAATGAACCGCTGATTTTAGACAAATTTAAACAGACCTTCACACTCGACCAGCTTACGGAAGCGTTCAGAATATTTGACGAGATAATCAATAATCTGGATGACGTAGGAATAAGGGAGTTATGTGGAGGTTATTCTGCTGATATAGAGAAGGTGTATGAGATAATTCTTGAGGAAGTGTTAACCGTTCTTTATGGCGATAATAACGAACAGGCCAACCGCTTAGGATATTTGGATCATTTGACTTCTACTATCGAGGAAACTCTTTGTGTGGAAAATCTTTCGTATTTTATACTATCAAAGATTCCAACCTTCCAAATGAACTGGCACCACCTCGAATGGTCAGACATGGTTCAAAGATATTCGAAGCTTTGTTGTATCGCCTCACGTGACTCTGGAAAATCATTCTTCTTTTCTAATGCTTATATAGCTTGGAAAATGTACCGTTATAAACCGTTTGTCTCACCCAGAGTATCGAGAATGGATTTATCACTATCCAAAAAAGGCTATCTATTCTCATTCTCTCAAACCCAAGCTGTCGATTTATTAGAGATTCTGAAAAACACGATAGAAGAAAATGACGGACTGAGAGAGCGATTAATGCCGAAAGGAGTAGATGGATGGGGAAGAACTGAAATCAGAGCTAAGAACGGAACCATTGTAAAAACTAAAGGTATTGGAGGTTCAGTTCGTGGAGCGCACCCAGGGTGGATAGTTGTCGATGACGGTTTGAAAGATAACGTAATGTATTCAGCCGACCAAAGAAATAAATCTATCTCATACTTCCATTCTGTAATAATGAATATGATTGTACCAGGTGGGCAAGTCGGAGTAGTCGGAACGCCTTTTCATGCTGCCGATTTATACGGTGACTTAAAAACTAAGAAGGGGTGGCACGTTCGGGAATATCCAGGAATTTTCCCTGACGGAACTGTTCTTTGGAGAGAGCGTTGGGGATTAGAGGGATTAATGGAAAAAAGACAGAATCAAGGAAATCTAATTTTCTCAAGAGAGATTCTTTGTAAACCAGTTACGAATGAATCATCTATTTTTCCAAGTAACGTCATCCAGAGATCATACGTTGGAATGCAAGATTATACTTTCGTTAGAAGTAAAGACGCATACAAGCAAAAATTCGATAGAATTGTAATGAGTTGTGACTTTAGTATATCGGCTAACGTAGGAGCTGACTACAGCGTGTTTTTCGTAGCTGGAATTGACTCCAACGAAGTTATCTGGTTAATGCATATGACGAGGTTCAAAGGAAAATCTTTTAGCGAACAATTGGGAGTGATAAAAAGTTTAAATCACGCCTTTCAGCCTGACGTAATTGTAATGGAGAATAACGTATTCCAACAGATATTCGTCCAAGAATCAGATAAGCTAGGGATGCCTGTCGTGGGCCATACTACTACGGCAAGTTCCAAAAACAACCTAGAGTTTGGATTGCCAGGTTTAGCTCTTTTATACGAGAGAGGAAAAGTCAGATGTCCGAGAGGTAATCAGGAAAGTATTGATATTGCAGATGTAATCGAAAATGAGTTGTCGAGTGTTACTTGGACTGATAAAGGTATTCAAGGAACTTCGGAGCATGACGATTGCGCTATGAGTCTCTTTCTTCTATCGATTGCCGCCAGAAGGCTTACAACTGGGTTCTCTTTCAAATTTCTATAATTTTATCCATAAAAGTCCTGTAAGTGTAAAAATTTACAGGATTTCTTGTTTCCAACAAAGCCTTATAAAACAAGGGATTTGGAAAAAAGTTTTCCAATTATATATAAATTTTTTGGAAAAAAGTTTTTTTATTTGGAATACTTATCTATCTTTGTACTATAAATATAACGGAAACACTTAAAAACGGAAATCATGACAAATCATTTTTTTACAAGAGAGGAAGCATTTAGAAAATCTATAGTAGCGGAATTAGTAGAAACCTACGGAATCGACACCTCTTTTCCAATAGGTTCTGACGATAAAGGAAACGAGCGAACTTTAGTGATAAATAGGTTCGGAGTTGTCCAGATTCACTGTTCTGATATAGTATCGGGGTCAAGACTTCTACTCGATTACGGAACTAGCGAGATGATTGAGTTTTTAGAGTATCTTCCACAACCCAAACATTATAAAAAAGCGTAATTATGAATATTCACACCATTTACGGAGAGGAGCTCACGAAGCTCCTCAGCGTTAAGGAGGTTTTAAAATTCCTAGAGGAAAAGGAGAAACACGCCTCTTTCAGATACACCAGCCTAAAAAAGTACACATTCAAGAACGGACTGAGAGGACTCAAGATTGAGTTTTTCGATAAGGACGACCTGTTTGCGATTCTGGAGCCTACAGTCGCTTTTGAAATCGATACGAAATTAATCACTTATATGTTTAACGCAGAAATCATAACAACATCATGGACACAATCTTAGTAAAAATTCAGAAATTAATCGCTCACCAGAAGTCAGCGGAAGAAATGGGGTCAATTCACGAAGCAGAAGCCTTCGCCTTAAAAATCCAAAAATTAGCGAACAAGCATAACATATCGCTAAATGATATTCCAATGGATAAGCTAAAGGAAAATATAACAAAAGTCTTATTTTCCACTAAGGTAAAAAGCGTCAGCGACATCTTAGGATATTTTATCATGAGACCAATCGCTAAAGCTAATTTTTGCCAAGCGTTCTTAGGTAGAGATTCCATGATGATTGTCGTAGGGAGTAAAGAGAACATCGACATCGCAAAAAGCATTTATGATTTAGTCCTTCCAGTTTTCGTTAAAGAGGGCAAAAGATTATATAATCTGGGCGATAAGAGAGTTGGCTTGGATACACATTTGAGAGAGTTCTTAAGAGGTTGTGCTGAAGGTTTAGGGATTAAGTTTAAAGAAGCCGCAGCAGTGCTTCTACAGTCCGAAAAAGGAACTGCATTGGTAGTCGTGAGAAATGACGAGGCGGTTAAGCATTACGTTCAGACTAGAATGGTAGTTGCAAAAAAGAAAAGCTCAAAGTTTACTAAAACAGGCGCATATCATGAAGGCGTTAGAGTAGGTAAAAATGTACAAATTAACAAAAATTTAGAGTAATGGGAGAGATTAAAACAACAGCAACGGATTTCTTAGTTGAGTGTATGAATCCAGAGGCGTTCGACAAAACAATTAATCAACTTGGGGCAGCAGCCCTAGTCGAAAGCGGAGGAAAAGGACAATATCTGATGAAGGATGGATATTACGTCATGAGAGTTTTCGGAGATGCGGGATTCATAAAATTCGCTATCGGGAATCAGGGATATGGGAAAATTATCGAGGAACTTAAAGAGAGAGTATAATGGGAAAATTATCACAATTAGATTGTTTGGTATCAATCAAACTCTCACTATCAGAAATCAAGTATCATTTGAAAAAGAGATACGTTTCAAAAACATCGGTTGGGAGACAAATCCAATCTATCGAACAAGCTTTAGACGAATTAGAAATAAAGTCAAATCCTGATAATTTCATAAAGGATACAGACGACCAAGAAGTGAAGTACGTCATGATTGTTAACGATGTAGATGGTTTACCTTCCCAAGCTTGGAGAGAGGAGCTAAAACAGAGACACGGAGTTCCAGCTGAGTTAGAGGAGAAATATATGAAGGAAATGGCGGTTGAAATAATAGAGGCTTGGAACGAAGGAATCCCATCTCATCACCCCGAAAGAAAAAGAAAGTTGGTAAAGTTCATAAAAGAAATCATTCACACAAGAGAGTTGTAATATGGAAACGATACAAAGACAAAAAATCCTAAACTGCATATTCAATCAGTTTCAGAATAGCACTCAATGGTATCCGAGCAATTTAGCTCACGTAAATGAGAAGTTGGTAAAAGCCGAAGCGCTGATTGAATTATTAGAGGAAGCCGACTGCGGAAGCATCGGAGGTTACGACAGAAAAAATCCTGTTAGAAATGAAACCAAATTCAAGCTCCTTGACCGATTTCTTGCCCTTCTAAGAAAGTATGATGATAGTGAGGAGGAGTTGGACCAGAGTAGCGGGTTGGACTTATATCAGATTAAGAAATTCTACACCACTCTTACGAAGTTAAGAGAAAATTCCATAAAATAATGAAAGTTCCATACATGAAGAAGCCTTGCGAAAATTGCCCCTTTCGTAAGGACTCAACTGGAGTAAAATTCTTAGGAAGGGAGAGAGCCGAAGAAATCTCACTTCAGAATCAACAGAAAGGATTTGTTTGCCATAAAACCGTAGATTACTCAAAAGGCGAGAAAGATGACGGGGGAAATAGGAGACAATGCGCTGGAGCGCTGATCCTAGCCCAGAAAACAGGCTCAGGGCAACCCTTCCTTCAAGTTTATGAATCTATGTATGG
>Ga0247798_1000004_pt1 | contig 37996 bp, 62 predicted proteins | sample UWRJS197509C6_FD_179929 | JGI IMG/M metagenome (GOLD analysis project Ga0247798, IMG submission 179929) | Soil microbial communities from Arlington Agricultural Research Station in Wisconsin, United States - UWRJ-S197-509C-6 | ecosystem: Environmental > Terrestrial > Soil > Agricultural land... | reverse complement strand
GTTTTCCATTTTTAACCAAAAATTTAAAATCGTCCTGATTAATTAATGATAATTGATTATTCAACATAAGAACTTGTTTTAACTTGTATTTTTCCTTTTCCTACCAAATCCCAAAGAACATATCCTATAGGGTCTAAGTGGTGATTGTAATCGTCTATAGGGGTTTGACTCTTCCTATCGTGCCAAACATAATTATTGAGTTCTTTAATGATGTTTATACTATCGGGGTCAACTATGATTTGCCAGTCCTGTAATAAAGCAATCCTATCAATTATTTTAGGCTTTTCAATTCCTTTGATGTTTAGCCCTCTTGTTTTCAATTCTGAAATTAAACGGGGTTCCGCACTATCGGCAATGATTAGGTTTTTTAAAGCGTGTGTTTTATTTTCTTCAAATATCTGAGAGGTTGTAAGGCTGGCCTTGTGTAAATATTCTTTAACATAAATTCGTTTATTCTTGGAATCAATAGAGCATTTGTCTAGTGTCGTTGGGTCAATACTAAAACCGTAATCTTGACCAAAAACGGGTTTTGAGTGTTCCTCGAAATTGCCAATATGCCAATTGCTAAATACAACGCCTTCGGCTTTGTTTAACCAACCGCCCAAAATTTGATGCTGGAATTTTTGCGGGTTGGTGAGTCTTATCCTTTCTATCTCACGAATAAAAGAATCGCTTAAATTTTCAACGTTATCTAAGTAGGTGGTGTGTATGTAGGTTACATCGCCTTTTCTTCCTGTAAAGCCTTCATTTACGCCCATGTCTTCAAAGAAACGTTTGTAAATCCAATGTTCTTTGGTGGCTGGGTTTAAAATTAATATTACCCTGTTTTGTTTGCCTTTATGCCTAACTGATAAATTAATTTTATCGAAGACTTTTTCATCAATTTGCTCTTCGGCTTCATCCAATATCCAAGTAGTAACGCCCTGCAATGATTTTAAATTTGCGGTTTGGTCGCCTGAACTGGATTTCAAACCCCTAAAAATTATTTCGCTTCCCGAATCGAGGTTTTTAATTTCGTTTTTCTTTATATCGAAGCTAGTATTTGAATTATAAAAATCTATCTTTTCTTGAAATTCGGGAATGATTGACAAATGGGCGGAGGTCATTGTCTGTCTAGTAAACAAAATCTTATGTCCTGATTCAAATGATAAAAATTTTACAAATCTACCTATTTCAAAAGACTTTCCCGAACCACGACCGCCTGTAATTATAAAGTAACGTGTTTGATTTCCTAATCCGTCCCATATTTCATTAGGTTCCTTTAACATCCTTGTTATCGTTGCCTTTATAAAGTTTTGTTATATCGAAATTTTTATTTGTATTGGTGTTTTCGCTTTCGATAAACTGCATAGATAGTCTTTTGTGTTCTTCGGGTGTTGCAAGTAGTTTCATCAATCCCATTTGCAGTGCGGGAGCTTTAGAACTAAACCATTTTTTTCGAAGCTCAGTTTTGGTTCTTATTCTATTTATTTCAAGTTTCTCTTTTAATGTGTCGTATTCGTCGCATTCGGGTGGAAACATTCGGTAAAACGTTGACCTATCACAAGGCAAATAAGCAATAATGTCCTCAACAAATAACAAAGGGTTTTTATCTAATGCAGTTTTTGCTTTTTCAAATATTTCTTTTCGTTTGTAAGCCATGATTTCATATTTTAATAATCATCTGTACAGCTAAATCCTTTTTTTAAAAGCTCACCCATTAATTTATTTTTTTCAGCTTCGGTATTACACGAAACTTCAAACTTATAAGTTGGTGTATAGGTGCTTTCTTCTTCGGGTTCATCTTCTTCATTATTATAATCAATAGGCAAATCCAAACCCCAATCCTGCAACTGTTCTGAATCCCACTCATTGGCTAAATCTTCCCATGAATGCTCCCCAAAGGAAACATTGTCTTTAATTGTGTATGCTTTTAATTTTTCTAAAGTGGTTTCATTAGGTAAAATTTTAGTTGGAATCTCTTTTAATCCTAATTCAATTGATGCTTTCAATCTCATATTACCACAAATAACAATCAACTCATTATTATTGTCGTATGCAATAACTTCCCGTAATTCCAACATTTCGGGGTCTGATTCAATGGAGTTTTTTAATTTTAAAAATTTATCATCACGAATAAATCTTGGATTTTTTGGTAATCCAATTATTTGCCCTTTATTTATTTTTAAATCTTTTGTATTAATCAATTGTATTTTCATATTTCAGCATTTTTCCTCCGTAGGTATCTGTTTTATAATGACATTCAGTACATAAAGTTCTTCCGTTGTTTATATCAAACCGTAATTCTTTAAACAAAGCAAAAGGCTTTATGTGATCAGCATTTAATTTACCTCCTATTTTACCACAATCAACACAAGTATAATTATCTCTTTCAAATACAGAAATTCTCCAATATTTATATTCAATTCCTTTTCTGTCTAATTCATTTTGAGTTGATACGCCACCTTTCCACCATTTATTATTCGCACCCGAACGTTCTGGAAACTTCATCCCTTTTGCTCCTCTAGGATGTTCTTTCCCTTCCCACATTTTAACACCCTTATTCCAAGGAATTTTTCCAAGTTTTGCTTTTGACATTTTTTCTTTTACCTCTTTTTTTGCAACATTGTATATTGCTGCACACTTACGACTGCAAAATGAGGGGGTTCTTGATTTATCACCTTTATTGCTATTAAAAACCGTATTGCATTGTTTACATGTATATTCTTTCATGTTGCAAAAATACAAAACAAATCCCATTCATTGGCTAACAAGTGTTTTTTAATCTTTGATAATTCTCGGGTTGCTGGGATTGTTCTTGAATTTACTTATTGGGTATGACATTTTATTTTATTTCAATTAATTCAACTATTCTGTTAATTGTTCCTTCTTTCATGTAGGATTTTGTGTAATTGTAATTTAACAATTCTTTGCCTCTCTCTTCAGAACATTCAAATTCTTCATTTCGTAATCTTTTAATTCCTTCACATTGTATATCGTGAAAGGGAATAATTACTCTTAAGTAGAATGTTTTTATAGCAGTTTTTTCCATTTTTCAAGTCCTGATTTATGTCTATGCGTGAAAACTTTTTTTACTAATAATTCAGGGGTGAAATCCGATAAATCTTTTTTTATGATATAGCCGTTTTTATTATTTATCATTTCGCTGGCACTGGAATAGTCTGTTGTGATTACCGTTGTGCCTAAAACCAAAGCCTCTAATAAAACAAAACCGAACGCTTCATAGTCTGATAGCTGCAAAAGAAAATCAGCGTTTTTTATAAATGGGTATGGGTTATCTAGTTTACCATGAAATACCCATTCTTTTGGAGCAATCTTTTTTATTTGTTCTTCGTAGCTTTTATCATATCCGCTCCCTACAATGTGCCAAACGTAATCGATGCCTTTTAGTTTTTCCGAAACTTTAAGCATTCTCTCGAAACCTTTTTCTCTTGATATTCTCGAAACTGTTACAAGAGTCAATCTTTTATTTATTTTAGGTTCACCAGCTAATAGATGAATATTGGGGTTTAATTCATTATAAATTAAAATTGATTCTTTATTGCTTAACTGTGAATCTAATTGTTCTTTACAAGTTCTACCGACCGCAATATAATTTTCAATGATTTCTTTTGGCAATCTACATTTCATATCAGCTAAACAACCATGTAGCCATCTTAATTCCTTTTGTGCTTTTATTTTGTCTTTTATGCAATAAAGCGAACAATAAACAACAGTATCAACCTCTATTATTCTGTAATTCAAATTCACAATAGACGCATATTTACTCATACGGATTAACATTTCAATATCGGAATCCTTTGCCGTGTATGCTATTGTTATATCATAATTTATGTGAAGCTTTTCAATTAAGTTAAGTATTGCAATCTCAACGCCTCCAATGGAATTAATATGGTGATAGTAAAAACAAATTTTTTTCCTATTGGTGCCTACTGTTTTATTCATTTGGATGCTATTTTATTTTCAATGTCAGAGCGTTCAAACCTTCCTGTTAATTCTTTTAATGTTTTATATTCGTCTGAGCCAATTGGAAAACAGTTATAAAAACTTTTTATGTCGATAGGCAAATGGCTGAATAAATTAGTAATCCTGTCAATTTCTAACTCCAAAATTTTAGCTTTGGCGATTTTAAATATTTGGTCTTTGTTTAATTTCATGTATAAATTTACAAAAAAACCACTCATAATGAGTGGTTTAGCTTTTTTTATAAAATATCATGTAGTGCGGTTTCGTAATTGTTCTGCCCTTTGGGAACGTCCACAATTATAAGTGCCATTTGTAATGAGTCCATTTCAATCGCCCTACCTTCTTGTATTCCCCTTTTTGGGTACTCCGATTTATTGCAAAATTTCGGGTCTTCTCGGCTGTTGTGGGTTCTGCAAATCAACGGCCTTTCATCATAAATAGTACAAATCCTTTGGCCGTTTTCGTCGGGTTCTGACAGCAACGAACAGGCTTTATCTTCCCATTTAATATTCGGGTTGTTTTGTCTTTGCTGTCGCAGTCTTCGCTGATTTGGGACAATGTTTTTTTCTTTTACAACCTTCTTAATGTGTTCGATTTCCATTTTTGAAACTATGATTTTGTCATGGCAACAGAATGAGCAACCTTTGCTACAACTTGCTTTTTCAAAGAGTTTAGATTGATTTATTATGTAGTCTAAACCATCCCTAATCAATAAATATATCTCATTGTTGTTTTGAGTTCGCCTTAAATCTTTTATTTGCTCTACAATATGCAATGAGGTTAAGCGTATAGATTCTTTATATTCTATACTGTTAAACATATCTGACATAATTAGTTATAATCTTACAAAATTGTTTTTCTTTTTATTATTCAAAATATTTTCAAAAGCTGTTTTGTAATCGTTGTGATTAGTGAATTTTGGAACTTTTAAAATATTGTTTCTTATAATATTTCTTTGTTCTAAATCTGCTTTATTAAAAAGATTTTGAATAGCCATAATAAATGCCTTTGTTGTTTTAAAAGGAAGATCACCTATGTTATTTATGTAATCCGCAATTTCATCTGCATTATCTTTAAATTCAAAATCCCTTCCTTTTTTTACATCTAATCCCTTTGTTTTAGAACCAAAACAAATTCTTAGAGAGTTTGTGAAGCCTAATTTGTTTTTCTCATCATATTTCAATAGTTTTCGATAACAATCATATCCCTGTTCTGCATAACTTTTAGCATAATCAATAAGTTGCCATTCATCTTGATTTGAATTTAAAGCCATTGTTTTACCTATTATATCCCCGCCTATTATTTCATATGGAATTGGAAATCCTAAATCTTTAAGGGCTAAAAAACGGTGTTGCCCGTCAATTATATTAAAATCTTTATCAATCAAGATTGGGCGACCAGCAATAACACCCCACTCCCTGTATGATGCTTTTATTTTTTCAACGTTATTTTTATTAATTGCTCTGTTTGCTCGTAAAAATCTAAATTTTTCGTAATCTTTTGTACTGTTTTTAACTGGTGCTTCCTGTTCAAGTGTTTCTAATGTGTTGCTCATTTTTAATATGTTAAGTTAGTGTTTAAATATTATTTGATTCTTACGATATTCCCGTGTATCGTTTTAAATTTTTTATCAGGGAATAATTTTTTTATTTTGCAAAACAAGGCACAAAAAGACCTATCACAAAAAAAATCATAGTCATTCCAGTATTTAATTATAAAATGCATTTTACTAAAACTATCATCAATCTCCATTTTTAAAAGTGTATCATAAATCACTTTAGTATATTTCTCTTTCATATCCTTTATCCTTACGTTATTTTAAAACGGGGATTTACAAAATGGGATTTCCATTCCCTGATTTGCTGATAGCACCGTTTTAGCGGTTAAATCCTCGATTTGCTTTACAAAATCCTTTTCGTGGGAATTTGAATCTGATAAATGTATTAAAATTATATTATTAATTTGTGATAAATCATTCGATTTCAGTAAGTCGATGCAATTTTCAATTGAAAGGTGGGAATCTAAAATTCTATTTCTAAGAAATAATTTATTGTTTTCAGCCGTGTATTTTGAAGTAATTATTTCATTTGAATAATTAGCCTCAATTATAATGTTATTTAGGTTCTTAAATTTGTAATTGCAGTATTTTGAATCTGTTATAAATAAAACTTTCCCGCAATCGGGGTGATAAATTAAAAACCCTAACGGTTCGGCGGCATCGTGCTTAATATCAAAACCCATTATTTTAAAGTTTCCAGCTGCGAAAGTTTGGCCGTGCTTTATGATTTTGGTTCTTGGATTATGATTTGTTGATTTAATGGCTGTGAGTGCCGTGCCTTCTGAAAAATAGCAATTTATTCCAAGTGCTTGGATGCTTTGTATTTCTTTTGCATGGTCGTTGTGTTCGTGCGATACAATGCATCCTACAACCTTGCTAAAATCGAAATCAAGCGCAATTTTAAGCTGCTTAATATTTACCCCTGCTTCAATAATCAAACATTCGTTTTTGTTTTGTAGTAAATAGCAATTGCCACTACTTCCCGAACCAAGTATTTTTAATTTCATTTAGCCAGTTCTTTTGCGTGTTTATAAATAAACCATTGAAATTTTCTATCACCAGCACCATCAATAAAATCATTCATTTCTCTTTCGTCGTATGCGTAACCAATAGCTCCAAACAATTGATTGTCAACCAAACAAACAAGGTTTTCTTTAAACTCTTTAGGAACATCAATTTTTATTGCTCCGTCGTTAACAAGAGATTTATATTTTTCTTCAAAATACGTTCCTATAAATTGACCTTTTGAATTTTGATTAATGTATTTTCCCATAATATTATATTAATTAGTATTTAAAACCATTTCACAAGCTTGCTGATGACCTTTTACCGCTTCTTTCCATGATCCATATCGTTGTTGAAATTGGTCATGCTCACCACCAAAAATCATTGTTTCAAACAAAATCGGATTACCTCCTTTATAAAAAGAATGGTCAATTGCTAAAAAGACAGTTGAAACAAGAATTTCACCAAACTTTGTTTGCTCCACTACCCTATTGTTTCCTTTATCTATCCAGCTAAATGCATCAAATAACGATGCCTTAACAGGGTTTTTGTTTTCATCAAGTATGTAATAATTACCCATAATTATATTTTATTTTCAATTTCGGCAATCGCATCAATAAGATTTATCTGATTGCTAACCTTCCCTTTTTCAACGTTGTGTATTAATTTCACAATCATTTTTTTAAATTCGGGTTCTATAATTTTTTTACCTAATTTTTCTAAATCATTTTCAGAGATAGGCAACGCTAAATAAACCAATTTTGTGCCGTCCGTAATTTTGTTTCTTCCCATAACTTTTTATTTATTAATGAATTACAAATATAATAAAAAATTACATTAAAAATTTATTTTTATTATAGAGTAAATCGCGTATAAAGCAAAACAAAAAAAATACGCCATTACTAAAAAAAGAATAATCTTAACTGCATAAATGCAAATGTTAATTATAAGTATTTGCCTTTTAACTTGTTTGTTTACTTGTTGCAATTGAGATAAAATATTGCTCAATTTTTTTTGTTTTTCGTTGGCCAATTCCTCTGCCGTTTGGGAATCATTAATTTTCATTATTCATTTTTTTTATTTTCTGTTCAATTAATCGGTTTAAATATCGGACTACTCTAAACTCGTTTATTCCCGTTAGTTCGCTGATTTGCCATGTTTTATTCAAAACAATTCCTTTGGCATCCGTGAAATTCTTTGAGTTTTCACCACAAAAATAACTTTCAATTAATTGTTTTTGTGCAATAGATAATCTGTTTGGGCTGGGGATGTGGTTTGATTGTTTCATTTCATGTAATATTTCATATAACCCTCTCTTTTCCCTACAATAGCCTGCATTAAATCACCCCACGCACGCCATGAAAAACCGATAGCAGTCCCGTCAGAAAAAACAAAACACGTGTCGTTAGCCACATAATCCGCTGTTATTCCTATCCAGCCTAATTCTTTGATTGCTCGTTTTACCAGTTCAAAATGAGGTTTACGTTTGTCTTTATAAATAATTAAATATTCATTCCAAGTTGGATTATTACTCATGCCCCCAATTAACGCCTCATAATTTTCTGGATGTAAATTAGTTACGGTCAATTGTAATCCTTCTTTATTTTTAATTTTAAAGTCGTCCATTTCCATAATTTAAATTTTAGATAGTTAACACATTAAAAATATTAAATAATTTTTTCGCTTATAAAACAACATTTGAACTGTCAAATAAATCTTTACAGTTCAAATGTTTGTAAATTATTTATGCAAATTAAAAATCGGGGCTGTTTTGGGTTGTTTCCTCGTTAAATAACCTGCCTACTGATTCGGCTTGTGCTGTAGGCATTTCATTTGGAAAAGCTTCATTTAATTGCTTAGTTTCCATAATTTCGGCATCGTCGAAATCAATTTCTTTTTTGTTGGCGTTTTGGGAAACTTCATCAATAAGGTTTGATTGTGCATCATCGGTTTGATTGATTTTATTAGACGTTTCTTCCAACAACATGAAGCGAGTTGCGTACTCATTCATTTTCTCACTGGACAGGATGAAGGAATCAAAGCAATGGCGTTTAATTGTCTTCATGCACATTTCTTCAAACCAGCCGTCAACGGTTTCTGTTCCGTTTTGCTTCCCACTTTTCCATGCTGTTTTTTCGCCTCCCCAAAATTCAACGCTTGCGTTTTTAGGTTTTCTTTTTTCAATGTCTTTAAGGCTTAAAACCCTAACCTCGTTTTTGCTTTCGTCGTCGTATTCTTTCATCCAAAACCCGCCCAATATAGAACCTCTGTTAAAAGAGTCTGTTATTTCAAATTCTACGGTGTTGATTTTATTGTTACGATCTTTCTTGATTTCCTTAAACTTATCATTTGAATAAACCAATTCGAAAACTATATTTTTTGGGTACTCAATAGCAAAATTCCTTGCTTTTTGTTCCATCCCTGCATAACCGAACATAGGTACTAAATCATATTTACCCAAAGAATTGTTTTTGTAAGGGATAAAGAAAACAGAGTTTTTAAGTGAGCAATCAATTCCGATGTTTGAAAGGTCGGCCACATCCTGAGCAAGTTTGTTCATGTTAACCGTAGCCCATCCAATTTCCAAAGCATCACGATACTGCTCACTTTTTTTCATTCGGTTTAATTCAGCCGTTTTAAGAACTCCATCTATAACAATGAAGTATTTCTTTAATAATTTATTTTGAGCCTCGGAAAACCTAACAGATTGGTCAATTTTCAATACTTCGCCTATTACTCCGTTGGTGAATCTTTCTGCAAACCCTTCTTTTTGTTGGTTTGGCATTTCTGCAACTTGCGTATTTTGCGGTGCTGTTGCTGGTGTTGTTGTGTTTTTTGCTGTCATGGTATTTTTATTTAATTTGCTATTTTTAATTTTGTTTGGGTTCTTAAAACTTGGTCATCAGGGCTAACAACTAAATTAATTATTTGGCTTTGGCATTCGATTATTTCAGTTACCGACTCTCTGTTGTCGATTATGATTGGTGCGCTTACTTGGTAGAACTCGCAAAGCATATTGATAATATCTAAGCCTATGTTGAGTTTCCCCGCTGTATTAACGTTTGAATATGGAACACCGTCTAAAAGGGCTTCACAGCATTCCACCTCGCCGCCATTTATCTGTTTTTCGAACATCTTAAATTTAACTATTTTCAGTTTGGTGTTAATTGAATTTTCCAAATGTTCAATTTTAATTTTATTGAAATTATCAATTACAAATTGCTCTCTCTCTCGATTCAAAATTTGTTGTGAAAGGATTGTTTCTTCGGCCTGTAATTTTTTAATTCTGTCGTCTGAAAGTTTGATTTGTTCTTTTTGGTGCATTTTTTTGTTTAAGTCCGCAATTGCTTCCGTAAGAACTTTCTTTTTCTCTGTGAACTCTGAAAAATCAATTGTAGGCACTTCAATAATAGTGGATTCAATTTCCAAAATTTCAGCTTTCTTTTTATGGTAGTTTTCATCCGAGGCCAACAACTCCTTATAAATTTCGTCTTCCACTAAAATAACCTTATCTGCCTGTAGTTTGTTTTTGTCTTCCAGCAATTTGTCGTTTGCAGTTTGCAGGGTTTTAATATGCTCTTTGCCATTTTCAACCCTTTTATTTAGCGCGTCTATTTCCGATTGCTGGCTATCCAAAATATTTTTTAATGCTTTTCCAGCCTCTGAAATTTTGGTTAATTCTGCTTTTTTGCTAGTGATAAAATCAGTTTGTAACTTTGCTTTTTTGGCTTCAATATCGGTGGCCTCAAATGCTCTTTTGCACGTAGGACAGTCAAAGCAATCATTATCAAAAGTCAATTCTTTTGCATTTTCTGTATGCCATTGTTCACGCTTTGAAATAATTTTAGCATTTGTTTCTAAAATTTCAGAGCCTATCAATTCAATTTTACTATTTAAAGTAATAAGAGCGTTTTCAGCAGTTTTAATATTGCTTATGTTTTCATCAATCTTATTTTGAAAATCAACAATATCTTTGTTTTGCGCTTCAACTTGCTTTTTTGCTTCGCTTTTATAAAGGCCTTCCTGTACTGTAAGCCAATTTTTTAAATGATTAACTTTGGATTTGGCTTCATTATTTTTTTCAATTTCAGTGTCAAACATTCCCGATTTGTTCTGAATAGACAAATCAATTTTATTCAATTCTTCTATTTTGGTTTCCAGCATAAAAGAAACTTGTTTAAAGTCTATGCCTTCGGCCTTGCCTCTCACAATTTCATCGATGCGGATTGGAATAGCTTTTAATTCATCTTTTGCCTTTTTGATGCTGGCTTGAATTTCTTTGCTATACTCTTCCAAAGTTTTGTTATTGCTTAACTTTGTGAAAAGTTTTTCAAAAGCTCTGTCTCCTTTGGCGAGTGTTTCATCCGATATTTTATCAGCGATTTTTAAAAGTACTTCCCTGCGTTCTTGCCATTTTAAAGCCATAAAAGCAGCGGGATTTGTAATCAATTTAAACACGCTTTCGTCGCAAATTAAATTTACCTTGTCTTGATACTCTCTCGCGGTTCCTAACGGGACATCATTCCAATAATGTTCAATAGTATTGCCTATAAATTCAGTTTTTTCAGAACCTTTTTTCTTTACCCATTTTTCTTTTAAAACTTTTCGCAAAACAATTGTTTCCCCATTGACAATATAAGTGCCAATTACTTCGTGGTCTAGCTTTTCAATTACGTTGTTATTGGAATCCAGCGTTTTTAATTCAAAATCTTTTCTGTCCTGTGAATCCTTCCCGAAAGGAAGCCATGTATAAGCATCAAAAATTGTGGTTTTTCCGCTTTCATTACGCCCGTAAATATCAGTGTTATACTCAAAATCAATAGAGGCGTTTTTTTGCCCTTTGAAGTTTACCAGCTGTATATTTTTTATTTCAATTGTCTTCATCCTTTTTTAATTTTGAATATTTTTTTAGCTTTTATTTCCGTTTGCAGCTCTGTGTCATGCTTTGTTATAATGCAGACTTTGTTTACATAAGAACAATTCCTTTTTGTTCTTGAAACGGTGTGAGCTGAAACTTTAATCCAGTCGTTTTTGGGGTCGTCAAATAATTCCTGCAACGTGTCATAGTTCCATGATTCACCCGTTGCCCTTGATTCTAATCGATAGGCTAGTTTTTTCATAATGTCAAATTTATACACGCAAACATACAAAATACTTTTACTTAATTAGTATGTTTTATGTTAAATATTGTAAATGTTTTTTGTGTGGGTAATATTTTTAATGTTGTAAATGTTTTTTGTGTGGTTTATATTACTGGTATGGGTAAAACACCATCAGGATAAATCCAAATCCAATAAATATTATGTTTATCAACCAATTGGCTTTCGGCTGGAAAATATTCAACGGCCGTTACTTCCTCCCCAAATATTTCATTTTTGATTTTTTGGATTTCAAACCAATGATTTAAGATAGGCGTGTTATCAATTTTTTGTATTAGTACTTGTATGGCTTCGCCTTTGGTTGTTTTTGCATTATCGTAAATCATAACTATATAACGGTTGTTTTTAAACGAGCGGGTCATACCAAAAGGAATAAAAGAAACCGTTAATAAATTAACGACCTCAAATTTCGTAACTGGTTGTTTATACAGTTTTTTTGCTAACTGTTTTCTACCTCTGTCTTGGTTCATATTTTTAATTTAATTGGGTTGTTAAATCGATTTTTGAAAGATAAGCAATAGTTTCCCAAAGAGTAAAAAAATGTTGTTCCCCTTCTCGGGTGGCCACGGTATAAAATACCGTGGTTTTTGTGAGTGTCGATACTTTCATGGTTTCTAATTTTGTTTAAATTGAAAAGCTGTAATTCCGTTCGGATATTCGCCTTGCTCTATTAATTCTTTTTGTAGTAATGAACTCAAAACACCTCTTAATACTTTTGAGGTTAAGCCTGTTGAATCAACTAGATTTCCAATACATTCTGACGGCATATCATCGAACCAATCACCTTGTTTAATTGCTTCCAAAACTCTATTTTCTAATTCGGTTAAATTTGAATTCATAATATTAATATTTAAAATTTTACAATTGTTTTTTTTTGATGAAGCAAAGATATAAAACTTATTTAAAACTACAAAATAAATTTATCTATTTTGTATTTTTAATTTAAACTTTATACTTTTTTGGTTTTAATCTTCCAAGCCCCAGCGGTGAACTTGTCTTTTTGCATCCTTGCAAAATCTTCATTGATATACTCTATGTAAATTGGAAATTCTTTACTTGGGTAATTTTGTACTAAAATCATAATTAATCAGCGTTATAGGTTTTTCCATCATACCATGCAGCGGCCCCGTCGTTATTGACAATAATTTTTTCATTTTCAATTTTAATAATCTGTAAAGCATTGTAATAAACAGTTTCAAAACCTATCCATTTTTCGGATTTTACTAATTTATTCATTCTTACTACAACGGCCTTAAAACCTTTTTTTGTTTCCTTCCAAGCTTGTTTTAAAGCATCTGAAAAAGAAATGGTTTGCATTTTGAAAATTGCCCAAGCTGTTTTGAAAAGTTGTGATTTCATAGTGTTTGTGTTTTTAGTTCTTAACTGGTACAAACATACAACCTTTATTTAAATATACAATATAAAATTTTCTATTTTGTATATTTTATTTCTTAAACATCTATTTTTAAGTTATTTAACAATAAAAAATTATTTGTTTTTTGTGGGGTATTCCCTGCGCTTATAACGAAAGAATAAATCAAAGTAATATTTTTCCACAAAACCGCATTCGTCATAGGTTTTGCCGTTTATCATCCAATGAGAATTTTTTATTTGAAAATCCAATTTGATTGGGATTTCTGGGTTTGTTTTTAGTTCTGCCATAAAACGCTGATTATTAAACCAAATAGCATTAATAAAAACAAAATTAGAAATAAAACAAACGCTATTCTACATCGTTTTTTAAATTGTTCCCACTCATATTTTTCCTCTAAGTTTTCCATACTAAGCAAGTTTTTGATTAAGCTGGCTGGTAATGTTTCTAGCCATGTTTGCATAAAAATGATCTTCTTCGCTGTATTGGTAACCATTCATGAATTTTTCTAAAATAACTGCTTCATGATATTTAATTTTTAATTTATATTTTTTCCTTGTGTCCACGCCATTAGCAGAATCAAAGGAATGTTCCTTTTTCTGCACTTTCTGGGCAATATCAAAAATGATGCTCCAAGAAAAATAATCCAACTTACTGACCGCTTTTAATGAAACTGGCCTGATTGCTTCAATGTTCCGCGAAATGTAAATTATTTCGTCAACCGTTAATTTTAAATCAATATTCATTTTAAAGCGATTTAAGGCGTTATTTTTTAAAACATGTGTATTTTATCGGGAAAAAATTATTGTTGCGTTTCTAGTAACCCGTGATAGCGATTTTTGGTTTCAGAGAAGTAGTTTGGTGCAAACTTTTGCTTTTTTAACCATTCAAAGAAATTTATCTTAAAATTCTTCAATGAAACATTTCGCAAAGAATCTTCTGAAAGTAAATGCGGTTCTAAAATTAAATAATTTTGATACCGTTCAACCATCGTGTAAACAGTTTGAGAATGTAATTCAAATTTATAAGCACATTCTTTGTCAAGTTTTATTTTATATGTTTCCAATAAACTGGAATCGGCTCGAAGTTGACCAACAAACTCCCAAGTTTCTTTTTTGAAATTTTCGATTAGTTGCTGGCGTTCTTGGGTTGGTTTTTTGGGCTGTGCATTCGTAACCACTACTTTTATTTTTTCTCTCGCTGGAAGTTCATCTTTGACCCATTTTGGCACCAGCGATTCCCATTTTAAAATTTGTTGTCCTTTCGATTTTTTCCAGCCGACCGATTCCCAATGATTGAAAAAGTTTTCCGCACTAGCTGTTATATTTCTTTTTTTGAAAAAATCAACTACATCTGAGAGAGAGGGTGGGCAAAATTTTTCATTTTGCCCTCTCTCAATCTTAATTGTTTTATTATTTGTTTTATTATCTGGTATTGTTTCTCCCATTTGGTAAAATGTCATTTTACCATTTGGTAAATTCTCATTTTCCTTTTTGGTATCTTCCATTTTCCCAAATGGTAAAATGCAATTTTCCTGTAAAAATGAATCAAATTGTTCATTTGCCCCCTCAATATATCCATTTTCCAAAACAACAAGAGCAGGGCTTTTTAAAGTTAATTTACGTTCCCTTATCAGTGGTTCATTTATACAATACCACTTGGTTCTGTCAAAATGCAATTTATTATAATTCCCGCTTATTAAAACACCTTCTTTTTCCAGCTTTATCAAAATCGTTGAAATCTGCTTTTCTGAAAAATACGGGTAATATTGTTTGAATCCCGCTATACTGTTGTAAGTCCAGTAATGGCCATCGTGAAAATTACGATTGCTCGATTTATTTTTAAAAATCCAAGAACGAATATGGTTTAAAATAACAGAGCCGTTTACACCAAATAATACGGCTTCATCTACATCGAAATAATTTAATTTAGTACTCATTTTTTTTTATTTAAATAGTTATTTTATCTTTTTTTCATTGTCAATCTCATGTATTTCACTATTTTTGCAACCGAAATAGGTTGTATAAAATTGAAATACATTGAACCGCCCCTATTGATTTAAATAGCGGTTGTTCTAATAATCTGTTTTTTAAATTGGAGAAACCTGCAAGTAAACCCAAATCAAAAATCTAAACTAAAGAGACTTAACCGTCTCTTTTTTTATTTTTATACTTTTTCACATCATTTAAGATTTAATAATTTTTTTGCAACCGCAAAAGCCTTGTTTTCAAAATTACGGTCTTCCGTGTAGTTAATCGCATCAGCGTACCACTTATTAAAGCATTTTTGACAATAACAAGAATGAAGCACTGGGATATACATAAATGCTTTAGGACGGCCGTTACAGCTGTCGCAAATTCCAAACCCTTTAAATTTTACTATGACTTCATCAAGTGAAACTTTTATCACTTTAAACCTTTATCATTTTCAATTATTTCAGCCATTTAGTAAAATTCAATTTTTTAAGGACAATAAAATTAACAAATTGTTTTCAAGTATTTAATTTCCAAGCATTTAATTTTTAGGCATGAAAAAACCGCCAATAAAAGAGGGGTTAGGAGTCTCTTAAAATGGCGGTGTTTTATGTCTTTCAAACGGATAAAAACTGAAAATCAATCCAGCTCCTAACCCGTTTTGATTGGGACAAATATAGAATCTTTTATTTTAAATCAAAACTAAAATGTTAATTTTTTTTAATTAAAATTTTCTTTGCATAGGCTCGCAAAGTCGGCAAGTATTGACTTTGCTTCTCTAGTATATTGATTTTCAGTTATTTTATTATCTTCTTTTTTGCTTTTATCTTTTGCTTTTTCAGCTGTATCTTTTTCTATAATCTCGGCCATTTTTACAGCGTTTTTCATCAAAAAAAGAATTTTATTATTTTTTGAACATAATAGAGTTAATTCCATTAATAAATCAATAGGATTTCCAATGAATTGCGTATGATGCTCGTTATTTTCAATCGTAATTTTAATAATTGGTTTCATTTTTTATAATGGTTTTTGATTTCTTGTTGCTAAAAATGGCCTGTGTCTTCTAACAACTTCACTGCCGACTCCGTACAATTTTGCAATAGTTGAATTTTTTATATTTGGACTTTTTGCCAGTGCAACCAAAAAAATATACTGACTTGTTGATATTTTTTGATAAAACTTTCTTTTCATTGGATTCCTTATACTCTTATGCCTTTGTGGTAATTTATTTTGGATTGGCATTTTGCTTTTTAAAACCTTCTTAAGATTTCCAATTTGATAAGGGTTTTCAATGTTTGGCTTTTTTTTATAAATATTGTAGTGTTCCAAGTTTACAGCTGGGTAATAAGTATTATAAATTAACCTTGCTATTGATTGTGAACTGGTGCTTTTGTTTGCATCGTTTAAAACAAAGTGTAAAAAAAGGCTTCCATTGATATTTGAACACCTTAACTCTTTATATCTATGGTTGTAAATTTTACCTAATGCATCGGTGTAATATGGCCGAGTAGAGTTAATTTTTATCTTTAAGAATTCCATACATTTTTAAATTTTTATCATTAAAATAAAGACTAGATAAACCTAAAATAAAGAATAAAAAACCTTTTCCAACCTTTCCAGCGTATAAATAGACAATACCATGAGCAATAATATACAAAGCTATAAGTATTGAAATTAAGGTAAAAATAAAATTAATTTTTCTAATATTTTTCTTATTCATTTTTTAAAAATATAAAATTTTTGTGAATACTTGTTAATTTTTTTTAACATCAATTCAAAAATAATATTACATTTGCCGACAGTCATAATCTAAAAAACTACAAAATATGTCTGAAATAGTAAATTTAAGCATTACAAAGGATGAAGCAATCTTATTAGATTCTTGTCTTAACGCATTACAAATTATTATGTTTAATGGAACCAGCGACAGCAAAGGGACAGAAGAACAGGCAAAAGAAAACGGTGTTACTTTACAGCAAATACAATTAAAAATACCTAAATTTATCTAATAACCTCATAAGTTAAGATGTACTTTAAACCTCGAATGATTCAGCACATTCGAGGTTTTTTATTTTCTTATCTTTTTGATTTTGGAACTTTTTTAAGTTCTCCGTGTTTTTTTTCATATTCGGAAATTGTCTTTTCCAAAGATGAATTAACAATGTCTTTAAGAGTTGTCAGTTCCCAATGTGCCATAATTTTAACTTTTTTATGAATTTCCTTTTCCATTTGAAGAGTTACCCTGACTTCATTTGAAATTTCTTTTTCATTTTCATTTTCTGAAATTTCATGGATGACTGTTGGCAAAGCCTCGTTTGTTGTTTCTTCTACATCATCACGCAAAAGCGCGCTTAAACCAGCTTTTCTTTTTTCTCTTTGAGTTGTTTTTGTTTCTGTTGATTTCATTTTTTGTGTCTTTTAATTATTTCTTTTGAAAGTTCTTTATAGTCTTCTGCTCCGTTTGATTTTGGGCTATATCTAAAAATATCCAAATGATTCGAAGGGGCTTCGGCAAGTGCGATGTTATTTCGTATTTTGGTTTCAAATACTTCTTTAGGGAAATTATCTTTTACAAAATCTAGTATATCCCTGTTAAGAGTTTTTCTACTGTCGTATTGAGTTAAGAACACCCCGCCTATCATCAAATTAGGATTAAGCCTTTTTGTTATTATTTTAATCACCTTTAAAAGTTCGGATAAGCCTTGCGTTGCTAAAAATTCAGCTTGTAGTGGGATTATTATTTCATCGCTGGCCGTGAATGCATTTAAAGTTAAAAGACCTAACGAGGGAGGGCAATCAATTAAAATATAATCATAAGAGTCTTTTATCTTATCAATGATTTCTTTTAAAAAATACTCTCGTGCTGGCTTTGTGCTAAGTTCAATTTCAACGTTTGCCAAATCTATTGTCGCTGGTATTAAATCGAATCCTTTTAGCATTTGGATAGGCTTTATTTCATATTCATCCCGCAAAGCCCCATAAATATTATTATCAGCTTTTACAATTCCTAACGATAGGCTTAAGTTTGCTTGGGGGTCTAAATCGATAATTAATACTTTTTGCTTTAATTGGTTAAGGGCCGCACCAATGTTAATCGTTGACGTTGTCTTACCAACTCCACCTTTGTGGTTCGACAGGGAAATAATTTTTGTCATTGGTTTAGTTTTTATTTATTCATAAATTTTAGTAATTACTTTAAAGCTTTTTTTGCATTTATCCATAGCCATCCATTCTCCCTCTAATTCTTCATCAGAATTTTCAAAATAAACGGTATAATCATATTTTGGTAGATTAATATCGCCATCAGCTAAATTATAAATTTCTCCTTTTTTATATTCTTGAATTATTGTTTTTACAAGTTTTGCACACATTTTTAGTTTTGGGTTCTTAATAAAAAGTAATCTGTAACCTCGTTTAACATTGATTGCATGATTTCCACGGCTTCATATTCCGTGCAATTATACATATCATCCCGTAGTAAAATCAACAGTTGACCAATAGCCCCGTAAAAAGCTTGTTTGGTTTGTATTTTTTGCTCGGGATGCATTATGTCCTCGGTAATGCCAACCCGTTTCAAATAAAGTTTGTATTGGTATTCTAAGCTAAATTTTTCATCCATTGTTTAATAGTTTTTTGTTTTAAATTTTTCTAGTCCAGCTAAAAAGCCTATTTTTTCGTCAATAGTTTCTAATTCAATTTCGAAATTTGAATATCCAAAATCTATTGTTTTCATAAGATGTGCAAAATCATTTGTGTTTTCGATTGCTTTAATTTCATCAATTACACTTACCGCATCTGAAAACCATTTAGGATTTATTTCTTTCAATTTATCCATTGCAGTAGGTAGTTGGTGTGTATAAAGGTTGTCCGAAAAGATAAAATTCAACATTTCATATACATCTTCAATTTTGGTTGATAGCCTACCATCTAATAAACTGAATGCTTTTTTTAATGATACTTTCATATTATATTTTTAATATTTTCTATACACGCAATATTACAAATATTTTTTAAGCATACAATGTTTTCAAAGCATAAAAAAAACATTTACCATATTAACAATACAAAAAACATTTTATGTATAAATAACAGAAGCCACACCGTTGTTATTTGGTGTGGCTTCCTTCTCTCATCGGGATTTCATTGCTACTATGTTTATATCGGTTGTTTTATTAGGTTGTCACATTCTGAAACAACAAAAATCAAATGTAACCCGCTTATACACGGCAATAAAAACACATTACTTTCCCTTCTCTTGGTGGTTCGATTATTATTAAATTGACGCTGTTATTTTTTTTGGCGTTGGTATCTTGCTATACTTTTTAAATACATTTAATCTTTTTTGAGCGGAATTACCAACTAATCCCAAATGTTTTAAAACATCATTTGTTTGCACTCCTGACTCAATCAAAAAATAAATGTACGTATTCCTAATCAATTGAAAATTGTATTGTTCTCCAATATGCTTTTTAACTATGCAAAGAGCTGATTTTGCACTATACTTAATATTATACTGTCCATTGAATAAATATTCCTTTGGATTAAATTTTTTAATGTAACGCAATAATATTTCTGAAATATTATTAGGTAAAAAAATATTTCTATTTTTTTTATCGTCTCTATTGCGAACTAAAATATTTTTATTTTCAAAATCAATATCCGAAAGTTTCAGTTCTAAAATTTCATTTATCCACATTCCACTGGCAAAAGCCAAGGCTAAAACAGCCTTGTGTTTTCGGTTGTCGATTTCCCTGATAGCTTCTAGTAAAAAATTTAAATCAATTCTCTTTGGTTTTTCTTTTGCCTGTTTTGGTTTTTCAAAACCAGTAAAATCAAAAGACCCAATTTCCATTAAACTGTAAAACGATTTTACAGAGTTAATTTTAATTTGTTTTGTCGTTGCTGTTGGCCACGCCTCAATATAATTTTTAAATTCATCCAATGTTATCAACGAGGGATTTTCTTTATGCTCAAAATTTTTTAAAAATGCTTTAATGTTTGCATTGTAAAGGATTTTTGTTTTTTCTGCAAATGATTTACTTTCACATTTAAGCGAGTATTGCAACATTTCTTTTTCAATATTCATAGTTTGGTTTATTGGTTAGTTTTTCATAGCTCTAAAATGTTCCTCCACATCCTGACAAATACTGCCAATCATTATAAAATCCTTTTCATAGCATTTCACTATGATTGCAGAAAGATTGCCTTTGTTTTGGATAACCTCAAAATTAGTGTATCCCGCTTTGGTTAGTTCGGCTTTAAATTTTTCCAGCTTATAATTATCACAAGTGATTCCTACTTTCTTTTCCATGATTAATGTATTGGTGGTTCGTGTTTTTGTATTTGCTTATCAGGAAAATTTTTATAGCAGAATTTATGAAGCCTTGTAAAAGACCTCATTATTATAACAACCTCCGTTAAAGGTATTGGAAGTACTAAAATGAATTCGCCTCCACAATTTGTGCAAAACATTCTATTTCCATTTATTAATGATGCCATATTATTTTAAATTTATTTATGAAATTTATTACAGAACCCGCAATATAGATTTTTTATGTCTTCGGGGTGATAGCTTGTTTTTCCGCAAGTCAAACACGTTATGCCTTTTTGGTGCAACCGTTCGGATTCTACAAAAACATAACCTTCAAAAGCCGTTTTCGAAATTCCGTTTAATACGTCTATAATTTCTTGCGGGCAATTTTCATCCACCGTGGCCGTGCCTCCGTGTATCAATTTTATCCTTTGATCTGCCATATCAATTAAAAGTTCTTTTATAACCGTTGTTTTTTAACATTCGGTCAATTAATCTTATCCATCTAGCCCTATCACAATCATCGTTACGATCACCACAACCAAGCATTGCCGATGCTTCATTTGTAATTTCAATTAAAGCTAATAATTGGGGTTCTGTTATTTCTAATTTTATTTTCTTTGCCATTTTCTAATTATTAAAGATTAGTTCTTCTTCATACAATGCGAAATATAAATTTTGTAACTGGTGTACGTGCATTACGACGAAGCGGTTTTGGTGTGCTTGGTATAAATACCGTTCGGCTTGCTTGGATTTGGTCAAAAAGAAAGTACCCAGTCGAAAACAAAATTCGGTTTCTTCAAACCCAAATTTTAAAATCCATTCTCTAGTTAGTGGAATTGGTTTTGGTTGGTACCCTTTAAATCCGTGAATTACAGCGTGAAAAATGCGGTTATCTATTACGATAACCCTATTATTAATTTCGACCAAATTTCCAATTCTTAGTTCGGTTACTTCCATATTACAGCCAAGTTTCAATTATTTTTTTATCGTCGCTTACGTCCCGCGGGATTCTAAACAATCCCATTTCCCGCAATTCTTTTCTAATTATATCCAAATTTTGGCCAATAATAACAACATTCATTGCGACGGGTACGTTATCGGGTGCAACGATTTCCCAGCGACGAACGACGAAATTATCGGGGTAATCGCTGGGGCTTTCGTAAACGGTGTATAGGTTCATAAACTAAAGCATTTCATTAATATATTCAAGTGCATCTTTATAGCTTTTAAATTGATTATAATAATCCCTACTCCAATATTTTTGTCTTATTCCAAAAAGGAATTTTAACCAATGTTGGAAATAGCTGTATTCAAAAAAATCTTTTTCTATTTTTTCTACAATATAAAAATATCCGTTATCTGATTCTAGTATTTTAAAGTTTTTCATTTTTTTCTTTTTCCGCTTAAGTTTAAATATAGTTCGTTCAATTCCTCCCGCTTGGGTTTAAAATTAGAGTTGAATAAATCTCGTTTCTTTTTTCTTGCTCAAAAATTTCTAATTTTGTTGGCTCTACTTTTGGGGGCTTGTAATTTCCATTATTAAATTGATAATTAAAAATAGGATTAAATTTCTTAATCAAAAAAATTTCCATCATTGCAATGAATTGAATAGGGATTTCAGAATAAGCAAAATATTTATAATGCTTTCTTTTTTCTAAAGTTAATCTATTGTCATAATTTTCTGCTTCCACAATTCCTGTAAACTCTTTAAATAAATGGCTTATTAAACGTTGCCTAATGCAACTTTGCATTTTTCCAATATAAAGGAGTTCTTTGTTTTCATTGTAAAAAAAGTAAATTCCTTTTTTTTGTCCAGTTGGTAAATTTTCATGTGATATTTCAATCAAACCCGAAAAATTATCAATTTCGTATTCCAGTTTTAATCCTATCATTTTCGATTGCTGTTTATTGTTAAATAAATATCGTCAATTTCTTCTTGTGTGATTCCTAAATAAGTTCGGGTTGTGGCAACGTCAGAATGATTGAAAATTTTAGATAACTTGATTAAAATATAATCGCTTTCTCCGTGGTTTTCGAATACCTTTCTGCCAAATGATTTTCGGAACGTATGACTACTGATATTTAAACCAGCTTTTATTTCATTGGCAAATATTTTTTTTAATGCACGGTTTAAATATTGAATAGTAATAACCGTTCCCCTATTTGTTAAAAATGGGCTTCCTTTAAAATTTGGTTTTATAATTTCGTGGATTTCTTCATTAATGGAAAACTTTTTATATTTCTTAGTTTTCTTTTCCTCTATCTCAACTTTAGGCTCTCTTAGTTTTTCCCAAGTCAATTGTAAAATATCAGAACATCGCAAACCCGTATTGACTGCAATAATTAAATAATGCGCAAATAATTCTGTTTTTGGATTTTTTGAAAGTAATCCAGCCGTTTTCATTACTTCGTCATAATTGATATAATCGGAAGTTCTATTTTGTTTCATAAATAATTAATTTTTACCAAATATAGAAAAAAGTTCAGTAATAACAACAATTTCCCCAAAAAAGAAACTATCCTTATTTTATAATAGCTAACTGGCTGAAAATCAGAAAAAGGTTCGTTTATCCCAAAAACGAACCTTTTTTGAGGTATTTTTTTCGGGTACATCTGGGTATGTTTTTTAAAAATACCTTTGGAATATTTGTTGTATAAAAAAACCGCTAAAATAAAATAGCGGTTTCCAAAAGCAGAGTTCACGAAAAGTAGTTTAATGTAACTTTTTTATTTTTGGCGTGTGGTTCGATACCTCTTCAATATCCTTCACATCGATTTCGTTTATGATATTTTCGTTTTTTAAGTTTTGCAAATCGGAATCAGAAACATTAAATTTTTCACGCAACAATTTATTTTCGTTTTCCAAAGCTTCAAGTTTTGTTTTTTGTTCTAAATTTTCCGTTTCCAATCTTTCGGCCTCGGCTATTTTTTGTTTTATCTTATGACCAGTTGCCAAAATTTGTTGAACGTGTTCTTTTGCAAAGCATCGAGATTGATAAGCCACTTCAATAATATTATCTATAAACTTGGTTAAATTTTCCGCTTCCATTATATCAAATTTTTAAGTTACTTAAAGGTATGAAAAAATTACTTCTTAATTTCGATTGTGTCTTTTTTGACAATCGTATCTTTTTGTTTCGAGTTGACAATCATTTTAGGACTAAAGGAGGGTGAAAAATTTATAAAGGTTCGGCACCCATTTATTAAAAAAATAAATAATAAAATGAGTATTATTATTTTTAAAGTTTTCATCTTACAACAGATTTATTTTTTGTTTTAAAAAATCAACCTCTGCTTTTAATTCTTGCATTCCCTTTGTCAATACTGCAATGATAGAATTATATTTTACTGACAATAAATCACCTTCTTTTTTGGGTGTTTTTACAATCTCTTCGAATGGGAATATTTCTTTTAATTCTTGTGCAACAAAACCAAAATCGGTGTCCATTATTTTTCCGTCTATTTGCCATTTTTTGTCAAATTTTACAGGATTCATTTTTAAAATATAATCTAAGGCGTTTGCGATTGGTTTTATGTTTGATTTCAATCTTATGTCAGAAGGTGTTATTGTTCCGCTGGCAAGTATATTGCCTAATACATGAAGTTTTTCAGTGGCGGTTGCTGTACCAATACTTACATTACCAGCAGGATTAATATAAAATCTTACAGTTCCCGAATCGGGATTTCCACCTAAAGTATTACTTTGTTTTATAGAAAAATCCCCATAAACAACGGCATCACTTCTTAAAGACCAATTTCTAACATCAACATCATCTGTTTTGGCATTGTAAATTTGAAAACCTCCATTATAAAGAGAATCAACTCTAAAAGATGCGGATGCCATTGTATTGGAAACATTAACAACATCTAATCCATTGTCATAAACCCTACTATTTCCTTGTGTATTAACCCCTGTCCATTTAGATAAATAGTTTGCTGTTCCTGTTCCTGTAACTGGGTTTGTTATTGCAGATTGTTTATTATTGAAAGTGACCCAATCAGCATTACTAAGTAAGCCCATTGTTACGTTAGAAGTTGAGGCCATTGGAATATTTAAGCTAATTGTTGGAACTGTTGTAGGGTTTACAACCGTGGATGAAGGATTTAGCCCCGAACTTCCAAGAACTAAAGCAGACACAGCTGTAACTGTTCCAACATTAGTATTGCCAGCAGACACGCTACCGTCTGCCATTAAATACTGCAAATTAGTTCCACCGACTTTTATAAATTTATTTCCAATAAAATTTCCTAAAGAATTTATTGAGGCTACCTCTACATTATTAGCTTGAAAACTGGCAATTTGTGCGCCTAATACGCTATTGGCAAGCAAAGCCAATCCCTCTGTTGAAGAGGCTCTAACCGCTATTGCTGTGGATGATAACCCCTCAACACCCGTACCATCGGATGATACGCCTTGTACCCCTGTTCCTGCTATTGAAGAGCCTTGCACCCCTGTTTGTCCCTGTCCAGCAACCCCAATATTATTTGATGCAACCCCAAAAACACCAAAACCATTAGTAGAATTACCAAAAACACCAGCTCCATCTGTTGTATTGCCTACAATTGAATTTATAGAAGTATCTACAGGGGTAACAATAAGTTGCCCTGTTTTAGTTTCGTTTAATGTTTTATGTATTACATTGGCATCATCCGCTTTTAAATCTAATCTAGCTTTTAAATCCAATTGGTCGTCAATGCTTCCTGTTATAAATCCCCATGCTGTAGGCGAAATAGGGGAAGTTCCACCGCCACCAGCTGAGCCAGTTGGATAGTATTGAGCATTAGCACTGTTTAAATCTGTACAACCTTTTGTTATAGCCATTCGCCCTACTTCTGCAAACGTGCCTTCGGGAAGTATATTTGTAAAAACAGCCTGCAATATATTATTTTGGGCCGCAACTAAATTGGGGTATGTGGCTTGCCCGTATTGCCAAACAAAATTACCATTAACAGTAAATAATAACCTTTGCACACTTGAAACACCAGCTCCGCCCGGAATGGCAACTAAAGCCGTTCCGTTCCAATATTGCGTTGGGTCTAAAGTTGTAAATGTAGCAGGGGGAACAACGGTTAAAGCATTACCAACGTGCAACCTTGTAAATGGTGTCGGATTGTTTAACGGAATAACTTTGCTATCGTTGTTGCTAGTTCCCCAACCAACTGAAATTCCAACAAGTTTTCCAAGCGTATTACTATGGCTTAATGTCCCAGCAATAGCCGCTATGCTTGTAGTGGCTTTGACTCCCGTTGTAACCGTATCTAAATTGCTGTATGCCGCAATATCAGGAATGGTTATAGTTGTTCTATTGGCATCAATAAAACTGGTTACCCCTCCCGAATATTTAACTAATACAATCCCTAATTGACAAACAGAAGGCGACTGTATGAGTTGTGTATCACTAAAGACAATTGCATCATCCGATGCTCTGTAGCCAACAAATTTAATAGCTGTCCCCGTTCCTGTCAAACCAATTGCTGATAAAGGTACATTTCTTGCTGTTAGTTGAAATATCCCTTTTGAGGGAACATAAGGAAGTGTTTTGAAATACTGACTAAAAGCAATTCCAAATTGTGAAGCGTTTACCCCTAGAGTATTATCATCAACACGATATAAAACAAAGCTATCCGTTGTATCTAAAAATCCAGTGGCAACAGTAGCTCTAAATATATTATTTGTAAGTATGTTCACAGCATCAACGGTGGGAAATTTAATTCCTGTACCGTCAAATACCATAGAATTCTGTTTGTTTGCTTTTAGTTCTCTTGCATCCAATTCCAGTTTCAAATCCAGTTGGTCGTCTATATTACCAGTGATAAAACCCCACGATATAGAAGAACCACCCGAACCCGTAACCCAAGTAAAAGCGTTAAATTGCCATAATTGGACAGGCAAACTATCGGAATCCACTTGTAAATAAAAATCAGCGGGTTTATAAGTTGGGGGAGGCGTAACATTAGGGTCTCCCATTCCGCTATACAATTGAACACCGTTGTTAGTTATGTTATTTAAATTATTTTTTAATGAATTAATTGCATCGACAATTGTATCTTTTTCATCTGTTGTCAATGTTTCTAAATCACCAATAGTATTGTTTGTAAAATCTGTTAATAAAACTAAAATAGGGTTTAGTACGTTGGCTGTTATTTCATTGTTGTGGTTAGTAACAATAAAGGTGTTTATTTGTGAAATTACCTCTGCATACGTAGGAGTTGCCATTGCTAATAATTATTAAAATCATTATTAAAATCATCGTTGAAATCCCCGTGAGGCACAAACACAACATCTTGAAATAAATTATCAAAATCGTTTGCCCCGCCTTCATAAATAAATGGAAGTTCGTCCTCCAATGCATCGGGCAACGAAATTAATTTTATAATTGCCCCGCCTCCCGAGTTTTGCGGGTCATAAGTATAGTTAGATGTGGTCATTCCATACTCAAAACCGTAAATTTCCACGGTGCCGTCATAGAGCTGTAAGGCGCAGAAATAGTCCGCGTAATCCAATTGTTTTAAAGTACATTTAACTGTTTGATTTACGCCCAATACATTTATGGTTACTGCGTGCGAGTATTGCGGTATTCCTTCTACCAATGATTTTTCCACCGTTCCGAAAATTGTCACTGAATTTTGGGAAGTTGAAAACAAAAACCCTGATAAATCAGGTTTTAAATTAAACAAAACCTTATATCTGCAATCGTAAACATCATCAATAGATACGGTACTGGTTAGGATTTGTTTGTTTAATACGTCGGCACGATTCACTAAAACGACTTGCTGATAGTAATTTTTTACAATACTACTACACTTTAAATCGAGTCCGTTTCTTAGAGTTTCGCACGTCATTTTTCTACATTTTTACTTTTAAAACCGTAACCCTTTGCTTTGGTTGTTCCGCAATTTGCACCACAATTACAATTTGAAGCGGGACAATGACTATAAGTAAACACATCTGAATTTTGACAGATAAAGCTTTGGGTTCTTCCAAAGGAAATCAATCCCATGTTTCTATACTTATCGGAAAATTGTTCCAGTTCTTTTAATGGTTTTGGAATTGAAAACTCGTTAGTTTTTTGTACCAACCCATTTGGGGAATCCGAAAAGCCGTTTAAAATAATATACCGTGAATAGCTGTAGTAAGCCAATATTTTATAAACACCTTCGAACGGTTTTAATTTTCCCCTGCAATCAATATAGGTGCCGCCTTCTAATAATTCTTTTTTTAAGTCGTAATCTATAGGAATGGGTGGCTTTGGTTCGGTGGCTTCATCATAATCCTTTATTTCCGTGTTTATAGCTTCAATATCCACCCAAAAATCACAAAACAATTCTGCCATATCAAAATTGGATGCTTCATTTTCAGCGATGCATAATTTTGAAAGGTCGCAGTGTTGGGCTATAATTCCCAAACAGTTATATTGAAGGGGTAGGAGGTTCATTGTCTGTTGTTTTTTCTGGATTACCTAAAAGAGCATCGGCAACCTCTCGCGTGAAGCCGTAAATTTCCGTGAATATTGTAATAGCACTTTGATAGTCAGTTAGTCCTTGACTGTATGATGTCTGAACTTGCAAAACACCCGTAACACCACCAACCGAACCGCGCAAATTTGCTTGTGCCTCTTTGGTGGCATCATCTACTTGTATTTCCTGTCCTGTGGTTATCAGTTCTTTTGCGGTTATATCTACTATAGGAATAATTTTACAATCAAATCCAAGGTATTTTAAAGTTTTTTCGAGTTCGTTACGCTCTTCGTAGGTTTGTTCTGTATAAAACTTTTTCATTTCGATGTAAGTCTCCGATTGGGTACCAAATAAAGACGTTTCAGATTTTACCAGCTGTTCAGGGACATTATTAGCAGCTGAATAGATGTTGCTTTTAATGGTTACTTTTGTTTCTGTGAATAATTTTTCATCAATTTCACCTTTTACTTGACCAACCTTAAAAACCTTATCAATATCATCAACAGCCCCGATAGATAAATGATAAGTCCCTCCCACATTTTCAGAACCTAACCATAAAGCGACGTCATCCTGTACTTTTTTTTCTGCCTCTTCATCAAGTCCAGACGTTACAACATAGGTTTTTCCTAAAAATCCTGTTCGTACTTGTCTGTTTATGTACATTGATACCCTGTATTCAGAATCCAAATCATTATAAACAGCATCGAAAGGCGATAGAGCGTATTTGAATTCGGGCGTTAGATTCATGTAATAAACTTGCCCCCTATAGTAAGGCAACATTGTAGCTAAATCTGCCTCGGGTTCCTTTCCTCCCGCATCAACATAATCATTTTGGATTTGTTCTAAAATAGCTTGCGGATTAGGGTTGTATGGGTAATACCAAGTTGCCTCGTCGGTTGTTTTATTCCAGTTTGATAATTTTGTTTTCTCGCAGTCTTTAAACCAGTATTTTGTGATATAGTCGTTATCGTCTTCTTTTCCTATTCTAACCTTTGTATATTCCAAAATATCTAAAACAGGCTTTAATATAAGTTCATTATTTATGCTTTGGCCTATGTGAAAAAATACACCATATTGCCGAGCTATATTTGTAGAAGCTATTTTAACAATGGTTGATAAATTATAATTTTTTGTTTCATTTACAACAACATCATTCTCAACTCCTTTGCCTGATATGTATTTAGCAAATATTTTTGATGCTGATTTACCAGTCGGACTGTTTAAAATTGCTAATTCAATTTCATTTGGGTAAAGATTGTTTTCACCGTTGTAATAAATAGGCTGGTTCTTATCCTCGAATAATTTTACAACTCGTGAATAAAGCTCAATGAATTTAGCTCTGAACTTACCAACTGTTTTTATATTTTCCACTGTTTACTTTTTTTTGCCTTGTGGTTTTGTTTTTTTTTCTTCAACAATTGCATCATTGTTTTTTGTTGGAAAATTGAAAAGTTTTTTTCTCTCGGTTATTTCTTCGGGTGTACCATTAGAAACATATTCTTTTATAAAATCATCCGTGAGAATGTTATCGTATAGTCGGTAAGTCTTCCCATTTTTTTGATATGTTAAAATTTTACCCTGTACTTTTTTAATGGTTATTTTATTTGACATGATTTTTGATTTTTGTATGAATGATTTTTTTTTTGAATAAAACGTTATTAATTTATTCCAGTCAGAAGCAAAGGAACATCCCGCGCAATTTGGCAAGTAATTAAAGGTTTCTTTAAAGAATTGTATGTATAAATGCATAAGGCTAGAATCTCTCCTAACCTTATGTTTATCAATCAATATTAAGTCTTCAATTGTCATATTACTTAAACACTTGGCGCACCGTTATCGAAATTAGAATCAAAGTCTGCGGACTCTCCGCCGTCAACAGCAGATTTGTAAACGAGTGGCACCAAATTTTCAGGTGAAATATCTAAAGAAGATAAAACAACAGCCGTACCGCCTCCACCTTCCTGTACATCATAGGTAAAATCGCCTGTTGTTAAACCTTGCTCAAATCCGTAAACTTCAACTGTTCCGTCGGTAAATTGATATACAACAACAAAACGCCCTTTACTTAGTGAATCCAAAATACATTTTGACTCTTCATCGGAGCCAGTGACAAGGATTTGCGCGTTGTGTTTGTATTGGGTATATCCCAAATCGGAAGTTGTTTTGTCAAAATACCCTTTAAAAGAGCTTCCAGTCTCAGGGCCGCTAAAACGATAACCAGTTTTGCCACTTTTCAAAGAAAACTCAACACTGTATTTACACGTTGGGTCTTCCTCTGTTGGCTTATTAATCGTGAAAGTATCAATGTCAGATTTGTTAATTAAAACAGCCTGTTGATAATAACGACGTGTAGGAGCTACGCAAGAAGCATCTTGACCGTTTTTTAATAACCCGCAAATGCTAGTAATTGCCATGTCTTTTTATTTTAGGGTTATACGCTTGGTGATGCTGTTTCCGCACCTAAATAAACATACTCGTTAGTAACTAAAGAAGCCCCAACGTTCGCACCGCCTTTAATGTAAATTTGGTCGTCGTCTTTTGAATACCAAACGTCAAACGCTGGCAATTGATCGAGTTCAGAAGTACCAATCAAAATGTTTGTGCTTGATGTTAGAATTGCTCTGTATGGATTGCCTAAAGCGAAAGTGCTTATGATTCCGTCAAATTCACGGTGAACGTGAATATTAACACCGAATATTTTTAAGTTGGCATCAATAGAAAATGTTCTTTGTGCTGTTAGTCCATCAGGTGAAAAACATTCGCAATTAATACCCGTTCTGTCGCCCATTGAATTAAGCCAAGCCACCAAAACGGATGCCATTGCCTGAGTCATTTCAATTTGGGCTGTAGCTGGATTCCACCAAGGGGAAAGGGAAGCTATTTGATACGCCTCGTTAAAGTATGCGTATAACGCCTCGCCTGTCAACCCTGACCCCAAAGCGTTTTCAGCAATTACGATTTTTGTCCCGTCCATTGCTTCGGCCTGCGTGAAAATACCGTCATTACCTTTTAAGTAAATATTGGTAGTTGCAGCAGTATCACCAAACCAAACTTGTCGCCATATTGCAGCGTTTAGATTGTTTTGGAATATATCTGTGATATAAGTCATTAATGCCCCTGATAAATCTGCATCACCAAAAACACGTTTGTATTGATTCCAAAACAATAAGAAATTTTCATCAAACGTATTGATACAAATTGGAATTTTACAGGCAATCATTCCAAGCTCCCAAGTTTTTGCCCCAAAACCTAAATCCAAATCACACGCAGGGATTACGCAGTTAGTCGGGTCTTTATAAGGGAATGAATCGTATTTAGGTGCTTTTGATAGAATGGGTATTACTTGCCCAGTTCTAACGCCTGTGATAATTTGGTGGCCGTCGGCTATGTCTCCCACTTCAAAAGCACTTGTATAAACTGCTTGTGAAATATCTACCGTATCAGCTGGAACAAGTCCATTTATTAACGCCAAAATTGCTGTGTCGAAGTTGTGAGTAATTGCCATTTCTATCTAGTTTTATGTTTTATCATTTGTGCAACTGCTTTTGAAGTAGCAGAAGGTTCTGGAGCTGGCACGTTAATGCGTGGAGTAGGTTTGCCGTTTACGGGGGCTGGTTTTGACATTGCTTTATAACCTGCAATAGTTGCATCTTTAGCTTTATTTGATGCTACTAAATCCGTTACTTTATTAGTAACAGTTTCCAACTGCTCAGTAAGAAGTTTTATAGTTGCGTTTGCCTCGGCTAAATCGATTTCTTCATCTTGGTTATCTAATATCGGGGGTTGTATTTCAGTTAACTCACCAGCGACAAAAACGTAGGTTTCATCGTTTGGCATTAGGTAGCTACCCTCAGCATCCACACCGTCATAATAAGCTTTATCGCCAATAGCGACGACCGCATCATCTTCCAACTCATAAAAATCTAACTCACTCCCTGCAGCGGTTGCAACAAGTTTATTGGAAATAAGTCCCAATACTTTAGCGGCGTTGGTAAGTATTAATTTTGCTCTTTTGTTCATCGTGTTTGGTTTAATATTAGTAGTAAATCTTTTTAGTGCCACGGGTCTTAAAACCTCTTCGATAGCGGTTGCAAAGCGCATTTTTTTTGCTTCTTTGGGAGTTATTGAGGTTTCGTTTTCCATTAACTGCAAAGCCTCTTCTTTGGTCAAATCAGTATGTAAGGCATAATGTGCCGCTATTTTATTATTACAAGTTTTTAGCTCAACTGAGGTACGCAGTAATTCTTTTGAATCACCTATAGTATAAGTCCATGCATTATGCAAAAAAGGGTTTGTGTTTTCGGTTAAGATTCTCTCGTCACCAGCTAAAAAAAACACTGTTGCAATAGATGCTAAAAAGCCCTCTCCAAGTGTTTGAACTTTTGCGTTGTTTTCTCGGGCGTAACGTCTTAGCTCATTGTAAATGTCAAATCCTGTTTGAACATCACCGCCCATTGAACGAATACGGACTTTTATGTCTTTTCCGTTTGCTTGCTCTAATTGGTTTTGAACATTTGAAAGGTTTACATAACCGTCGCCAAAGTCGTCTTCAAATGGAATAACCTCACCGTATATCTTGATTTCGTGCATCTTATGAAACTTTTAATAAAATTACGCACGGATATAATCGAAGGTTTGAAATTCATTTATAAGTTTTTTGTCAAATGAAAACAGGGACAAATAAACTTTAACATAAATTATACAAAATAAATTATTTTATTTTGTATGTTTGTGCTTTAATTTAAATATTATATTATGAAAAGATTGATTTTATTAGCTGTTGTTTTGTTGGGAGTTTCATGTTCTAAAGATGATGATAACTCCAACCAAGAAAAATGTTATGTAGTAACGGAGAAAAACCGTGTTTATGAAAATGGAAAATACACCTATTATTTTACATTGTCCGATTATGGCACAAAGGAGGTTTCCGCTTCTAAGTATGAAGAAATAAACAAAAACGAATCTTATTGTTTTGGTGGCGCGCCAAAGTATTAAATATTCTTTTTCATTTCGGAAACGGCACGGATAACGGAACGGTCAGATACTTTAAAAGTTTTAGCAACGGTTTTATACCTTTGCATCTGTGATTTTTCATGTTCCGTGCCTTGCCACATTTTAAACATATCGTAATCATTCATTACAGACAATGGAAGCTTTCCGATTTTAACAAGCGTTTTTACAACTCCCATGTTTTTACTAATATAGTCAGCTACCTTTGCCATTTTTCGCACTTTTCAATTGACTGTCTTAACTTGTAAGATAATGTACAACCGCAATCATCGCACATTTTATTTGATAACTCCACAATTCGTGGGTCGGTTACTCTGAAAAAAAATATAGGTTCGTGTACATACAAAGGACAATCAATGCACGTGTTTTTTCTCTCAATTGCCAAAGCCTCCGTGTCTGAATCGGGGTGCTTAAAATTATAAACACCGATTTTTATAGGGTCAAATCCTTTTTTAATTACTGTTTTTATTTTCTTTTTAAAACTTCGCATCTGCCATTACTTTACGGTCGTCGCTTAATCCTTTAATTCCGTTTTGAGAACCTTTTGCAGTTCCAGCCTCCGCACCGACAGCCACAGCCTCGGCAATTATTTGAGCCATTTGTGAATTATTAGCGTTGCTGTCTATTTGATTTTGATTTAAAATATTAGATGCCCCATTAATACCGACACCACCCCCAGCTTGATTAATCGCCGCCAATTCGTTGGCAAACATTCCCGTGCTTTTTGCATTGATAACGCTTTCACCCACAGATAAATTAGATGAAACATTATCGCTCGTTGCGCCACCAGCACCCCGCAATCCAATAACTCCACCCGCATAAGAAGGTTGTTTAACAACAGAAGGCTCTTTTGTAGATGTAATCTTTTTCACATTGGCAATACCCGCAGCAATAGCGGCGGCGGCGGCGATAGCCCCTAAAATCGGCCCGACTATTGGAATGCCTGACAGCGAACTAAAGGCTGATTGAGCAGACTTGTATGTGTCTATAGTTGTTTGAGCTATTGCGGCGGCTTTTCCCGCTTTGCTTTCAGCTCCAAATATGGAAGCTAGACTTCCAAAAGCATCGCTTGCCAATTGCACTTTATTAGCTTGCTTTTGGCTTTCAATATCTTCGGCCTGTTTAGCGTATTTTGCATTTATGTCTGTTATGCTGGCACCCGTTTTTTCAGCGTTGGCAATTTCCTGTTGTCTTTTTATTTCATTTTGGGCGGTTTGTATTTCGGCTTGTGCGATGAAATTATCTGCTTGCGCCGCTTTTTGATTTTCTAAATCTAGTAATTGCTTTTCCTGTTCGGCCGCTTGTCTTTCAATTTCTAATTCTTCATTTGCTAAGCGGTTTTCTTCATTGATAGTATTTATCGCAGCGTTATATTCTTGCTGATTTATTTTGCCTTGCTCTAATAAAGTAGCCTGATATGTCTGTTCAGCAATTAAATTATTTGCAAGTGCTGTCTGTTTTATTTTTAGCTGTTCATCGGATAAAAAACGATCGTTATCTAGTATTCTTTGATTCTTTTCTAATTGTGCATTAACTTCTAATTCGGCATTCGCAATAACCAGCTCCGCATTTTTTGCAGCGAAATCAACAGCCAATTGTGCTTTACCCAATTCGTATTCCGTAGCCGATATTTTCTTTTTGTCATATTGCAATTTTAAATCAGCAAGTTCTTTATCTAATAATTGCTTGTTAAAGGCATATTCCTCTTCTAAAGATTTTTTCTTGAATCCTTGGTTAGCTATGAATAAATCAATCTCAGCACGTGATTTTGTTAACGCTCTTTCAATAGCTTGCTCGTCTAATTCTTTTTGTTTGTCGGCCGCTTCTTTTCGTAATGAATTTAAATTTGCCAGCTGTTCAGATTCTTGCCCCGTGATACGCTCTTGAATGTCTGAGATATTAGTTTGCGCCTCTGCTCTTTGATTTAAAGCTTCTGTTGTCTCGCCTTCGGCTTTAATTTTAAGGTTCGCTACTTGCAACGCTTTGTTAGCTATTGCCAACTCGGAAGCGGATTGTTTTTGCAACACATTACCTAATTGATTATTTATGGCAATCCTTTCAGAAATAGATTTTGTTTCGTCGTCCCTTTGCTGTCTTAATTTTTCGGCTTGTTTTTGATAGTCTAATTGAATTTTTGTGGCCTGTCTTTGTTGTGTTGCAAGTTCACCCTCTGCTTTGGCTAGATTTACACTAGCGGCAGAAGCGTTTTTAACTTCCTCTGTAAAGTTTCTAATTCCTTTTGCCGTTTCATCCGCTCCCACAAATTCCAAAGCATCGGCAATAAGTCCCATTGTTTTTTCAGCTACGTTCCCAACGTTTTCCAACGTTTTTATAAACACATCAGCAAAGAACAACCCCAAAGGCTTAACAATCTTAAATAAGCCGTTAAATACCCCTGTAATCGCTCCCGTTACAACAGCGAGTCTTTGCGTTCCTTGCTCGGTACTTTGTAATGATGCTTTAGCTAATTTAAAAGCACCTACTACAGCTCCGACAGAAACTGCAAGCGCAGCGATAACCGCACCAATTGGAGTGGCTATAAAAGCAAGTCCCGCTTTTAACGCTCCTAATATCCCCGTTCTTATAGCAGTAAAAGCCCCCGATAAAACATTTCCCGCCCCGCCTGCATCCTTTGATTGAGATATAAAACCGCCTATGCCTCCGCTAAATGCCTGTTGAGCTTTCAAAGCCTCTTCTATTGATTCAGTATAATTACCAACATTCATTTTTTGATTAGCAATTGCGCTGGAATTTTCTTTTATAAATTCCGTATTTTTATCCATTTGGGAATTAAGCTCTTTCAATAACGCCGCCTCTTCCTCAATGTTTGGGTTTAATTGATTGGCCACATTGTTAAGTGCAATATTAGCGGCCCTCGCATCATTTTTATTTTTGATTTGTCTGCCTAATGCATCATTACCCAAATCAATCAAAGATTTGGTTTTACCTTCTGCATCCTGATAGGCTCTTAACTGGGTGGTGGTTTGGTTTATTTCTTTACGAACAGTCCCCATTTGAATGCCCAAATTTTGTTCTGACTTATAAAGGTCTTTCTGCGTTTTAAGTAAATCCTGTAGTTCTTTATCATTTTTTTCAATTTCTTGGCTGTTATCTCCTGCCGCTTCTGTTAACGCTACTTGTGATTTTTGCAACAAATCAATTTGCTTTGCAGTTTCTTTTGATTGGTCGGCATAGGCTTTTTGTTCCTTTCGCAAATCGAAATAGGTGTCCTGTAGTTCGCTTAAACTTTTTTGAAGTTTTGTAGTGTCTAAATCAAACCCCGCTAATTGAATCACCTCTGCCATGACATCATTTGTTTATTTTAATAAACTCACCACTTGAAAATTCCCCCTCTTGAAAAGGAACTTTATTACAGATATAATAAGCATTTTCTTGTTTGAAATAAACGGGGCGTGTTAAGTCCAAACCCAAAAAAATCATTTCTGTTATGTCTAATCGAATTGTGTGTACTCTGAAATTTGTAAAAATCTTTTGATACTCTGAATAGTTATTATAAATAGCCTCTTCGAATAATGTGTTAGTGTTTATCCCTATAGGAATACTGGAAACGATTTCTTCATCTTCCAATATTTCAGATATAATTTTAAAAGAACCCGTTACGGTCTGCTTTCTTATAAAATAAAAACGGCCTGATAATCCTTTGTAGGTTATAATTATTTCATTATCGTCATTCTCTTTGCTTTCGGTTTGCCATATCCTGTATTGATTTGTGGTAAACCCTAAAAATTCGGTTACTATTTTTTTATCGGGAGCATAAATTTTTGATTGAACAATTGTTTTCTCATCTTCTAAGTTCTTGTTTGGTACATACAAATATCCGTCACCCGTAAAATCAGTATCATTATTTTTTTTTAATCTGAATGCGTTTTTTTGTGCATAATCGTTTTGACAAATCTCGTTAGTTCTCTCAATGAAGTAGCCTGATAAGTCCTGTGCTAGATTAAAATCAACTCTATCGTCTAAGGGTATAAAGTTTACATTGTTACTTATTTTATCAAAGACAGGGGTTAGCCCAGTGCGCCAAATAATTTCCTTTATAAAGTCTTTAATTTGAAAATCTTTAAACTCGTTTTGTAAATTGGTGGTTCCTAAATCTGTCTTTGAAATAATAAAGTCAGTGTTATTGTGTCGCCATTCGTAATTGCGATAAACATGACCATTGATAATTATATTTACTGGTGCTGAAATCACCATTTCTATAATATCCCCAACATCACACACCAAATTAAAAGTTAATGTTCTCGGGTTGCCTATACCATCGACATTGGTTACAAAATCACTGAATATAGTTCCTATTATAACTCCGTTTTTAAGTATGGTAACTTGCGGGTTTGTAATCCTGTTAGCCCTGCTGGGGTATCTATAAATTACGTACATTTCAGAAGTTAAATTGAAATTATACGTTTGTGTTTCGGGAATTACATATTTCCAATTCTCAATCAAACTCCCCTCTATAATTGTTGCAACGTCCCAAAATCTGTATTCTGGTCTTATTGTGGATATTGCAGCCACGGTCACGCGCCCCGCATCTGTAAAATTGTTTCTTTTCAATGTTGCCACGGGTGTATTTACTTGCCCTTGTGCTAAATCTTTTGGATAAGTTATGTATAAACCATCCAAATAAGACAGATTAGTGTAATCGCATTGAAAACCGAACGTGCTAAATATTAATTCCCAAAGTTTAAGAACAGAAAAGCATGGTGCCAAGTAATCTATGTTTATCCCTGATTCAAAAAGCGTTTTGCCTCCGTAATCCGCAATAATGTAAGTGTAATAATCATTTGTGAAACTGGCTATAACGGTGGCCATGTTTTTCTCATGCTCAAAATTTGACAAGTCCAAGTTATCACCAAGCGTTTTATTTTCAATAGCCTTAAAAAAATCAATCATCCCGTCAATAATCGAACCTTTGTAATTGTTATCGGTTCCCGAAACATTAAACCACCCTTTTGATATTAAATCAAATCCATTCACTTTTAAGATAGAATCATTTTTTTTGTAAGGTATAGTTGACTGGTCGCCAGATATGCCTAAAAACTCCATAGCCTGCGTATTTAACGGGGTTTTTTCAAACTCGAATGAGTTCGTAAATGAACAGGCCACGTTTGCGATGTCGAAAATTTCCGAAATCTGCTTAGTGTATTTAATATTCGCGTTTTT
>Ga0247798_1000003_pt1 | contig 42441 bp, 56 predicted proteins | sample UWRJS197509C6_FD_179929 | JGI IMG/M metagenome (GOLD analysis project Ga0247798, IMG submission 179929) | Soil microbial communities from Arlington Agricultural Research Station in Wisconsin, United States - UWRJ-S197-509C-6 | ecosystem: Environmental > Terrestrial > Soil > Agricultural land... | reverse complement strand
GCTTGGCGTGGCGTTCGCAACGCAGGTCATCGTGTTCCCTGTGTTCGGCTTTTACGCCTCGACGCAGCAGCATGCAGCGATCACAGGGATATTCACTGCCGTCAGCCTGGTTCGGTCCTACGCACTACGCCGAGTATTCAACAGGATCAGGACGGTTCGCTAGGGTTATTCAGGCTTACTCCCCCGATTGTTCTTTCTACCTTACGCCTTAAACTTCAAACTATGGAAATCGTGACTATTGGCGCAGCAACTTTACACCGAGGCGATTGCCTCGACGTGCTGCGCAGCATGCCGGACAACAGCGTCGATTCGGTCGTGACCGATCCGCCCTATGGCCTCTCGTTCATGGGCAAGAAGTGGGACTATGACGTGCCGGCCGTCGAGGTATGGGCCGAGTGCCTGCGCGTGCTGAAACCAGGCGGGCACCTGCTGGCCTTCGCCGGTACCAGGACGCAGCACCGCATGGCCGTGCGCATCGAGGACGCCGGGTTCGAGATCCGCGACATGATCGCCTGGGTCTATGGCTCGGGGTTCCCGAAGTCGCTGGATGTGAGCAAAGCGATAGACAAGGCGCGTCACGCAGGCGACGCCGTTCGGAGGGCGACGGCATGGATCGCGCAGCATGCGACGGCGCGCGCCCTTGACAATGCGGCTGGTACGAACGGCATGGGGGGCCACTGGACGACGCAGGGAACTCAGGCAGCCGTTCCAACTGCGGAGGCATGGATGCGAATCGCGCATCTGTTTCCTATACCTCCCGAATGGTTCTCAGCGCTCATCCTTCCGGCGCGCAATCCTGGCGCAGCTTGGAACGACAGACCAGTTACGCGAGAAGCCACCGCAGAGTTACGCTCTGGCGATGTAATTGGCTTCGACCAACGTAGCAGTACCGAGCGTGAGAGGCGCGACATACCATCGCTCGAATCAGCCCGCCAATGGCAAGGCTGGGGCACCGCTCTAAAGCCGGCGCTTGAGCCGATCACCGTCGCGCGCAAGCCGCTGGCCGGTACCGTCGCAGCGAACGTGCAGCAGCATGGAACCGGGGCGCTTAACATCGACGGGTGCCGGGTTGAAGGACTTGGCAGAATGAAGTGGGAGACGCCGCGCGGAGGGATATGGGCAAGCGACGCAGAAGCGACTGCCGAATTGGTTCAGAACGATCAAGGCCGTTTCCCCGCGAACGTGATCCATGACGGCAGCGACGAGGTTGTGGCGCTGTTTCCCGACAGCGATGGCGCCGGAGGCAGCGTGCCGAACGTAAAAGTGACCGGCTACGGAAACGGCATCGGCAACGGTACGAGCGACTATCGCGGCGGACCGCGCGCACCGATCGACAGCGGCAGCGGCAGCGCGGCACGCTTTTTCTATTGCGCCAAGGCGAGCCGCGAGGACCGTAACGAAGGCATAGGCGGATCGTGTACTCCGGCTGTCGGTACCGGAGCAACTATGCGCGATCGAGAGGATGCAGACTGGACGGCGCGGAACGGAAACGACCATCCAACCGTGAAGCCGACCGACCTGATGCGCTATCTCTGCCGCCTCGTAACACCGCCAGGTGGCATCGTTCTTGATCCGTTCATGGGCTCGGGCAGCACCGGCAAGGCCGCAATGCCGGAAGGCTTTCGCTTCGTCGGCATCGAGCGCGAGCAGGCGTATTTCGAGATCGCCGGCAAGCGCATCGAGCACGCGCAGCGCCAGCCGGACCTGTTCAATCAGGCTGAATCTGCGGCTCCGGTTGTAGGCGTTTCAACTCCTGCGACCATGCAGCAGGAAATGCTCGCGCTATAGCCAACTGCTACCGATATGCTACCGGCATGAAATTCGTAAGCGATTCCAATGCTGACTGTCCAATCCATCATCGGAGCTATTTGCATCCGAAAGCTGCCGTAATTACCTGTTTCTACGGCGTTTTTCGCTCCAGAGTTCGGTAGCACTTTTTTCGCCCTTTCTTTAATTTCCCCTCGTAAGCCGCTGAAATACTTTTTCTAACTGCTACCCAAACTGCTACCCGCCGTTTCGGTTGTGTGCAACTTTTATTCGATTGATGGTTGCATTTTCTGCAACGTTGATTTAAGATGCAACCGTTGGTTACTAACAGGGAGAAGCGATGAAAACCAAGCAACCGAGCCCCTCGACGCTAGATGATGACAAGGCCGCAACCATAACCCTGCGCCTTAAAGCCGACAGTGGATATTCGGCAAACCATGAGTGTCGAGTCAGCGCAAAGCAATACGGCCAAATCATTGCGATCTGCCAGGACGGAGCACTAGGCAATGCGATGGGAGCCGCTCCGGAACTTCTCGAGGCGCTGCGGGAAATCGAAAGCGCTGTCGATTGGTATCTTGGCCGGTCGGGTTTTACGCAAACACCAGCGCTTAAAGGGCTTCAGCATAGTCAGAGCGTGAGCAAGATGCTCTTTGATGCGCATGACAAAGCCCGCGCCGCCATCGCCAAAGCCGCGCCTTCCGCTGACGTCAACGCAACCGGAGCCAAGCCATGAATTTCACGCCTATCTACATGCATAGCTTTGAAAGCGACGCCGACATAATCGAGGAATTCGACATCCCGCCCGATGCACTCAACGGCTGCCGAGTCCTGCTCGCCTACTACCACATCGGATACTACGGCTGCGACTCTAGCGCTTTCGTCTTGTTTGAGAAGGACGGCCGGCTCTACGAGGTGAATGGCAGCCACTGCTCCTGCTACGGCCTCGGAGGGAACTACTCTGGCAGTACGTCATCAACTCAGTGGGAACCAGAAGAAACATCCGTAGAGGCGCTAGAGCACCGTCTAGAGCACGGATCGCTTGGTTTAGTCGGTGGGTACGATGACACTGGATATGCAGAAGAATCGCGCGCCGTCATCGAATACCTAAAGTCTCCTGCCGCTGACGTCAACGCGAACGGGGGCGAAGCATGACCTACCTAACCAAACTCGAGCGCAAGCTCCAGGAGTCCTCCATGCGCATCAACGGCAAGTGGGTTCCTGCTACACCGGATGCGACGCGCAGGGAACAGCTCGCAAATCGGAAATGCTCGGTCGCATGGAGCAAGCGTTTTGAGAAGATGGGGGGCCAGGCATGAGCACAGATAACGGCGGGCCGGCGTTTCCGATGCAAGACCAGCAGGCGATCCATGCCTACGCGATGGCCAAGATTGTTGATGTCTCTGAGGATGAACGCGACAGAGCCTATCTAGTGGCCAGAGCGGAAGCCATCGGCGGGATGACCCTGCTAGATCGATTCGCTGAGAAGGCAATGCGCTTTGTTACGTTCAGTTCAGGATGCCTACCTGAATCCGCCGCTCGATGCTACGAGATCGCCGACGCTATGCTCGCCGAACGTGCGAAGCGAGGCCAAGCATGACCGCCAAAAAACCAGCAACCAAGGCTACCGATAACAACCGCAAAGGTGGCCGCACATCCGGCCTCATGCTCGGCCCGCGTCACAACGTCGTGACATGCGGCCTGGTCGCAGAGTTCAAGCCGTTGGACGTATCGAAGCGCGAGTATGCGCATCTGCGGATGAAGACAGACCGGCAGTTCGTAACCCTGACGAGTGCTGTCAGGATCTGGCGGGAGGATGCGTGATGGCCAGTTGCGACTACAGAAGTTGCGACGTGTGCGGAGGAAAGACGTTTTACGACGCAGACCTTAGCTACGATGACGGGACCGATGAATGTGCAGCGAAGTCACCGCCGTATCGTGTCGGGGGTGATGAGCAATACGACAATCCTGAGCTGCTGCAGAAATACGGGCTTCGACTCGGCTACGTTGGGGACTGGGCCGTTATCTGTGAGGACTGCGCGAAAACCCACCGAACGATGATCGTTCCTATCGAGAGCGCATCCTGACTGCTACCCCAGTGCTACCAGGACCGCTTTCCCCTCGGAGGCGGTCCAATCGATAATCGGCCCCGTTGACCTCGATTTAGCCGGTGCGCTATCAATCCGCATGGCATCGATCATCAAAGCCCGATGCGCTTCAGCACGTCGGATTTGTTGCGGCCGAACGGCTTCTGCTCGCCGATCTCGTTGGTGTAGCGGGAGACGAGATCGCCGATAGTGACAGTCGATTTCCGCGCCACTGCGAGATAGCGGCCGGCGTCCATGTCAGCCTCGATGGCGCGCGCCCACTGCTGCGCCAGAACCTTGGTCCGGAATGTTTCCGTCATCGGCTTGTGGCCGGCTTTGCGGATCTGGGCTCGCCAGTTGCCTTTGACTGCTCGATGTCGAAGATCGTATAAGCGCAGACCTTCAATCCCTAGATCACGGCAGGCGCGCGGGAATAGCGTCGACCCACTGACGAACCTGATCGAGAGCAGGAAATACACGATACCAGAGGTATGCCTGGTCAGCGGTCATCGTAGCTGGAACATGCTGTCGCGCTACACCCACATCCGTGCGAGAGACCTGCACCGCTGATCACTCGTACAGGATCGACACGCTTCCAGCGTCGAACGCATCTGTCCCGTTCGTGGCCGTCAAGCGCAGCCCGGTCAGCGCAGCGCCAAGTACGATATTCCCGCCACCAATCGTCACGGTCGCCGAGCTCGAGTAGCCGAGGTTATGACTCTCGACCCATGTGTTGCTGCCGGGAATCACGGCCAGAACCATATGCCCGTAGATCACATCAGTCGCCGCAGCGATGTTCGTCATGCGGAAGCCGGTCGAGTACGCAGCACCCTGCGGAGAGGCGTTGAACGGGCCGTTACAGCTGCCGAGATAGCCGGTCGCGACAACCGTGCTAGCGCCAGTGATCGCCTGAACCATCAGGTTGCTAGTGCCGTTCGTCGATACTCCGTTGAACAGTATCGTAATGCGCTTGGCCCACGCCGGAACCGTGAAGTCCTTGGCCGTTCCACTGGTTGTAGCCTGCGCTACCGATGCGGTCAGTTTCTGTGATGGGCTGGTAGCTTCGACTGCGGTAATCCTGCCGTCGAGCGATGCATTTGATGGCAACGAAGCGGCGTCAAGCTCGGCCTGAGTCGCCACGTCGGCGGACACCATCGAAGCGGAAACGGTTTGCATAAAATTCCTTCGTCAAATCGGTAGATCAGTGCCGCCTTCGTACCAGGTGGCATAGGTGGCGATGTCTTGCGGTACGGTATCCGTGTTCGTGATGCGAAGCATAACCGTGGTATTCGGCGCCAGCACGCGCTCGCTTCCGGCAATCCGGTATGAGCCGACGACGGTGTTGCCCTGACCTGTAGAACCGAGCGCATAAGTTGGCGCTGAGGATTCGACTCCTGTGTTTGTAACCGTTGCGCCGACCAGTATCTGCACACCACCGGCCACTGGGTTCCTAGTATTTAGGTTGAAATACGGCGCAGGCGTCCCGCCGGTATAGGTCGGCCCGACATAGGCCCTGGCAATCAACCGAGCGCCGTTGAACGTGATCTCTCGCGCTTTGATGACGACAGGCTTTGGCCCGACGATAAATACGATGTCGATGTTCGCCCCGGCTGCGACTGCGCTAGATAGGCTGCTGACCTCATACTGAACGCCGTTCTTGACGTTCGCCTCGACATAACTCTGCACCGTCATCGCGCGCAGTCCGGAGAACGCACCAGGCGGAACCATGTCTATGGAGTGATCCGTCCGCCAGACATAGCCCTCGTAAGTGGTGAAGCCAGAGACGCCAGTCAGATCGATCTTGACTCGGTCAGATGGCCCGTTGAACCGCCATTCGTCCTGGCCATATTGCGACACCGGAACGTAGCGGGAGCCGACCAATCTGGTAACTGCAGGAGTTCCTGTCGGCGTTACCTGAACTCCCGCTCCGTTGTAGAAGAACAGGAAAACAACCGCGCCCATGTACTCCATCGACATGAACTCTGTCGTCACGGTCTGGCCGTTCGGAATTCTGTAGATGGTGTCCAGGATCGTCATGGCAGTCTCCGGTGTTCAGCCGCATGTTTTAAGTACAACGTCCGACACGTAGTCCTGCAGCGCGTTCAGTTTGCGGATGGCACTGTCGCCGTCGCTGGCAATTCCGACCAAAGACTGCGCAGTCGTACCGTCAAGTTCGCATCCTGTCTTTCCATCGTCCATGCTGGTGGCGGCGGGATTCTTGGTGCCGGTGCGATCACGGTTGGAGACGGCAGCGGAGAAGCGCACGCGCACAGCGCCAGCAGCCAGATCGCGGCGCAGTGTTTCGTTGTTCGCTTGAGCATTTTGAAGTGCCTCATGCTGTGAATCAATTTTCGCGGTGAGGCGATCATTCTCTGACCTGATTGCAGCAGCCTTCTGGCGCTCCGTATCCAGTGCCTTAGCCTGCTCGATCGCCTGTGCCGACCACTTCGACTGCCACTCAGCTTCAGCTTCCGCATATCCGCGGTGATGCGCAAATAACAAGCCAGCAGCAACAGCCGCAAGTATGGCCAAGGGCAGCGCAAAACGGCGGGCTAACTCGAGCCAGATCACGCCTCGCCCGTCCGCATCATCTTCGCCAGATGTACCGCACGCTGGCCAACCTGCTGCGCCCAGTGGCTTGCCAGCATGCCATCAGCTGCCTTTGCGTATTCACCAACCTGCATCGCCGACAGCGTATTCTTGAACATCGACAGCGTTCCCCAGCCCATGTTGAAGTGCATGTTCAGCAGCACGCGCTGGCGCACATCGTTCATCTTCCGCCACCACGGTGCGACGCGATCAAGATCAGCTTCTGACATCGCGATGTCATTGTTCAGCATCAGGTCTATTTCGTCGTCGGAAAAATCACGATCCGACAAATTCCGGCCGACACCGCCGGTGATCTTGCCGACTGTGTCGGTATAAATCCGCTTCTTCCGTCCTTCATCGCGAGACAGTTCAGCCCGCATTGCAGTCTTATCGATCACCGCTTCCCCGCCAGTTCAGCGTCATCATGGCGCCGGCCGCGGTGGATTTTCCTAAGCATCCGAGGCGGGAACAACCGACTGTCGACCAGGTGCGAAAGCGTTACGCCGGCGAGCAGGATCAGCGTGCTCCAGTTCGGCGCATCGCCGGATAGAGACTGCGCAGCCACGGCGACAACGCCGCCGGATTCAAGCGCATAGACCCACTGTATCGGCCACCGTGTACGCGGGCTCATGTTGTCAAGCACGCACAGAATACGCAGCAGCACGAACCCTGCGCAGACAACGGTGAAGATCATGGAGAGAGCTTCCATCATTGCGCCTCCCTGCTTTTGATCTTTCGCCATGCGCCGATAGGATCTGCACCGAACTGGATAATTGCACTGACCAATCCCATCCCGGCTGTGCCTGCGACAAAGCCCATCGGTCCATCTAACAGTGGAGGCAGTCCCATGAAATAGCTCGCGAACGGTGGAATGTACGCTGCAGCAGCAACTCCTGTGCCATACGCTACCAGGCGCTGCCATGTGCCCATTTTCGGCAGGTTCGCCAGAGTAATCGCCGAGCCGATGGCGCCACCGACCAGAGAGGCGAGTTTGATGCCGAGGCCAGTTGAGATTGGTTCTGTCATGCTTATCGTCCGTCACGCATCAACGATCACCGAAAAACGCGTCGCTCCTGCGGATATCGCAGACGCGTTTATGTCTCGCATCGTCACGCGCAAATTCGTGGAAGTTGATGATCCGCTATCGTAGTCATAGAAGCCGATAATCCCCGTCCCAGTCCCTGTAATGCTTGCTGCAGAAGGCTTCGCAATGAATATGCCTGCTGGCAATGTAATATTTACGACCTCTGACGGCGAACCACCTGTCATAGTAATAACGGTTGTGAAGGCTAGCCGACGCTTTGCTACAAGGTTGTTCGTGCCGAGATTGTTTACGTCGCCAGAAGAACAGGCGTTGTATCCGTTGGTTCCGACTGTAACGTACTTCGCATTGGCGCCAAGCTGTACGCCGTATCCTGCAATGTTTCCGAATGAATTGTCGCCGACAGTAATGCCGTATCTCGCGCCGCCGGCGGTGTTGTCAATCAGAACGCCGAGTTCCGAACCTGAGTTCTGACCGACGAACGCATTCCCAACAATAGTTCCCTGTCCACCATTCTGCGCGGTAATAAATGTGAATGAGGCCCCATGCCCATCGCAGTACAGAAGCGCGCCAACGATCTCATAATCAAACACACCGTTTAGCGCAAAGTTCACGATGGTATTGTTGTAGTGCCCACCAATAACATGCAGCCCGGACTCCGCAGTCGCCGTCCATACCATTGCGCGAGCGCCGGCAACATGGGCGCATTGGGTTAGATAAATTCCCTCGACATTGTTTCCAGCTGTGATCCATGTCGCGCCGTAGAAAGCTTCGCAATGATTGAAGAAATAACCTGAAGGATTCCCTGATGGCGTTCCAACGATATTGACGCCAACATTGGTTAGATTCCCCGATCCGCCAATCAGCCACCGGCAGCTGTTGAACCACACTCCACCACAATCTGTGAGCTGAGTGTGCGTTGCCCATGAGTGGGAAAAATCCGAAGCCCCGCGAAACGTCACGTCAGTAAAAGTTGTTTTTCTTGCCGGACGCCCGGTTACGCATCCACCATTTACGGCAAACCCGGTGCCGCTAGCTACGTTATCCGTAGTAACAGAGAACCCTTCAAACTTGAAGCCGTTCCCTGGCGACACATTGAGCCACCAGTTTCCAGCCGCTGCCGTAAAAGCAAACCCGTTAGCTGCGCCAACAAATCGGAATTCGGTAGCGTCTGAGCCATCACCGGTAATGGTGAGTTGCTGAAGGCCGCTAAGTGCTGCGCTAATCGGCGCCGTTAGTTTGTAAACACCCGCTGGCGCGTACACCCCCTTCGACCCAGATGCAATAGCTGCTGCGATAGTCGCTGAGACTGCAGCGGTGTCATTTGCCACGCCATCGCCTATGGCGCCAAAATCCTTGACACTGAATGACTCGCGCATCTTGTCTTGTGCCGTGCGCACGACAGCGCCAGCGCCAGACTGTATGAACAGTGAAGATGATGAGTCCGATGAACCTATCGGAAGCGCAAGCTGATACCGCACAAGAATGTTGTTTGTGCCAGCAGGAGGCGCCGTCGTGAACGTCATCGTCGTTCCGCTCGACCACGTGTAATCGAGGCCAGGCCGCTGCGTTACGCCGCCGACAGCAACGTCCATGTTGTTGACGGATGCAGGGTCGTGCGTGAGCGTGAATGCCGTCTGTGCGCCGTTGCCACTGAACAGGTCTGAGGCTGTCGTCCCATAGGCGACAATCGTCGCGAACGATGCAGGGTCGACGTTGATAAGCGCGTCTTCTGCTTCGTTCCATCCGATGACGAAGTTCGCCTCTGGAGGCGGAAGTTGTGTACTAACCGATGACGAAGTCGATGGCGGAAGCGTCAGCGAACGGCTGATGGTTTCATCCATCTGCTGCACAAGCATCGTCAGCTTGTCTAGCGCAGCTTCGTGCGACTCAGCAGGGAATGCGTCGTTCTGTACGTAGTCGGCTTCCTGCGTAGCCGGGACATTGCGGATGATCGTCAGTTTTTCGCCGGTAGCGAGCGGCGCCACCAGCGTCACAGATCCGGTGGGATTACCGACGCCTGCCACGCTGTAATCTGTAGCCAGGGAAAGGTTCGCATCGACGTCATCAACGGTCTTGATAACCCGCAGATGCGTCTGATCGAGAAAGCGAAAGCCGACCGTGTAGGGCCCGACGCTGCCGGCGCCGGCATAGGGCCCGGACTTGTTGATTGTGGATTCGACGGTCAAGGCGCGCCCCTTATAAAGGTTTGCGGAATTCTAAGCCTGTTGTGCGATTACAACAACGCAACAGACCTAGTGACGGACCATTCTCCCGACGTCCGGAGCCCGCACTTTGTCTGACTGTGGGTCCCAAAAATAGGACGCGCCGTAGTCCTGCTGCATGCGGCGCTTCATCTTTGCCATGTAGCCAGGCGAGACATATTCCTGCAGGTCGTTGAATATCAGGTGGTCGAGGCCGGCCTTGGCATACCAGAGATTCGCCATCGGGATGTTCGATCGGCCAAAGCGCACGAGCTCGGCCTGCCACTTCGTATCCTTGCCCTGCATCGATTGGACGATGTTGCCCTGCGTCAGCGCCAGCAGCTGCTCAGCCATGCCAGCCACTGGTCCGAGGAACGCTGCCAGCGGCGACGTCTCGTGCCGCGTCACGTTCGAGAACAAGAAGTCGCCGTAGATGCCGAACGAGCCGCCCTGCAGGAACGCGTTGACCCAGTTCTTGACGCCATGGTCGGACATCGGGTTCAGGTTGCGCGGATCACGCCCTGCGATCAGTTCCTTGACCTGCATAGTGAATGCGCCCATGACCGTCGTCGCAGCCACCAGCGCCGAGATATAAGCGACCTTGCCGCCGTTCGTTTCCATCGCCAGGCCGCGCTTCCAGTGGCGATAGACCACCGCGATCGGCGTCGTCTTGAACAGCCAGACTGACCGAGCCAGTTCGCCCTTCCATGTGCCGCGCTGGCTGCCACCGCCGAGCATTTCGCGTTCGATGCCCTTTGGCGTGACGACGGCCATGTCGATCTCTTCGCCGACAGCACCAATCAAACGCAGAGCCGCATCACGGCGCAGGCGATCGGTCGCGACCTTCAGCGTCTCGCCAGACTCGCCGCGCGTTGCCAAGTCAGGAACCAGGTGCGACAGTTGCTCATCCGGAATCGCATAGATCGCATCCGGTGTCAGGACAGAGTGATTCACGTCGCCCCACTGCTCCGGCGATGCCGCGCGCCAGACTTGCCAGTCTGTTTCCGTGACGCCTTTCGACAGCAGCATCCGGTTGTCGTGCTCGTCGAGCTTGCCCAGCGCATCGACGTTGCGTGTCAGATGCCCGATCGAGTCCATCATCGTCACGCCGAATGCCCGCCGGCGGATATCGGTGATCGCGTTCATTCCCGACGCGCGCATGGTGAAGTGCGCCATCTTCGATGTGACGGTCGATCCGAGATTGTCCTGACCCCAGCGGTTCATGTCGCCGAGCATTGTTTCCATGGCGAGCCCAGCCCGACGCGCCTGGCGCAGTTCCTCTGCATTAGCGAGGTTCATTCCGCGCAGTTCGTTGGCGAACACCTGCATGTAACTCATGTTATTCACATGCGCCGTGATCGCCATCGTGCCCTCGTCGGCGAGCGATGAAATAACCGCCGAACCAAGCCGCGTCGATACCAGGAAATTCCGCGTGCTATCACTGAGCCGCGCCAGCCATTCACGCGCGACCGGCTGCTCCTGCCCGCTCATGAACTTCCAGAGATTGTCGAGCTTGACGCCCTGCGTCTGGTAGCGACCGAGATTCTTCGGATCGACCGTCGCCGCTTCCTTGATGCCCTGATCGCGCAGGTACTCGAACATCCGGTCTGGGTTCGGGCCAAATTCTTCCACCATCGCCGTATCGCGCGCCATCGAGCTGAGGTGGTCGACCATGGTTTTCAGCATCGGCTGGCCGGAATAGTCCGTGTGATACTTCAGCCACTCGTCCGGCCCCTTGAAGTGAATCTCACGGTGCGCCGCATGCCGGTTCGCCATCATCGAGTTGCCGACCTGCCCAGGCTCCATCGTGTTCAGCCCGTTTGTCGCCAGCGTTTCCCACGACTCGCGCAGGAACGCCTCGATCTGGTTCGCCGAGTAATACGTGCCGTCCGTGTTCACGTACTTCGTGCGATCGATCAGCGGGCGGACGTCGTCCATCCACTTCTGCTGGCCGGCCTTGGCAATCCGCATCTGCGAGTGTGTCTGCGGCATCGCCCAGTTTTCGAGCTTGCCGATCTTCCCGCCGAGCCCGTTGAACGTCTCGCGCATGCCGTTGGCGACCTCAAGCCATCCCTCCGCCGCCTTCACGATCTTCGGATCGATGCCTTCCGTCTGGCCGAACAACGCGCGGGTGAATCCGATCACGCCGTCGTTGTTCTCAAACAGGCCGAGCATGCGCGGGTCGAGCGCGTCGAACACGTCCTGCAAACGCCGCAGCGCATCGGAGCGGATCGACGTTGATAGCGTCTCGATTGATCGGAACGAGCCCTTTCCATCCGTCACCGCGGCGATCTTGCGCTTCATCGCGTCGAGCCGGCCGCCTTCCCACGGGCCGGTCTCGCGATCGAGCTTGTCCTTCACCTCGATCATGCGCTGCAGCCGGAACTTCTGTTGCTCTGCCTCGCGGATCATCTCTGTCACGGACGCATCGGCGGCGCGCTGCATCTGCTGGCTCTCGGTCAGCTTCTGCCATGCCTGCGGGTCCTGCCGCGCTAGCTGGCGCTGGTTGCGCGCAATCCGGTCCTCGATGTCCTTGACCTCGGCTTGTGTCAGCTCGCGGCCTGCGGCCTTCTGGACGGCGTTGATGCATCTTTCGCGCATGGGTTGCCCTATCTATTTCTTGACGCAAGAAGCGCCGTGGCTTTGTGCCCAGCGGACGAACTCAAAATGCATCTCACGGCGCGCTTGATTCAGCGCCTCATGCCAAATATCCAGTGGCCAATTCAGGCGTTCCGCCGTGTTGTCGCTACGTGCATCGGATTCGTGCAGCCGCAGCGCGTCGGTCAGATCAGTGAACCGGTCTTCTTCAATAATTATTGCGCGCATGACTTACCCTCTGAGAAAGCAGGCGACGGCGGCATCATAGCCAGCTGCGTCAGTCTCTGCCGTTGCGATTTTAGCGTCAGCCTTGGCAAGTTCCCACTGCCCGGTCTCGATGTCGCCGGTCTCATTCACAAGCTTGGCGTTCGGCGTGCTCTCGAAGACTTGCGCGACGGTGGCCTCGGTGGCGCTGGGTTCGACCGGAGCTTCACCGGTGCGGGCAGATTCCTTACGAGCCAGCCGCGCGTCGGAGAACGCCTTACCCTCAACGCTCTGGTGCTCTGACGGAACGATCTTCAGTCCGTCAGCCTCGGCTGTCTGATACAGCTTTGACGCTACGCCTTGGCGCCGGAATGGAGGCAGCACGTCGACCTGCTCCGGAACTGCCGTGCCGTCTCGGTAAATATTAAACGCGACCTTGCCGATCTCCTGCCCGTCCGGCATGTGCGCCGTGTAGGTGTGGCGCTCTCCGGTCGGCCCGCCTTCGAATACCGGCATGTCGATCTTCTCGACAGAACTGCGGATTTCTGCGACTTCGCCGGCGGGTCTGCGGACTTCTTCGCCCTTCAGAACTGCCGTCAATATCTCAGCACGGCTCGGCGCATCGGCTGCGAACATCGATACCTGCTTCGGATCACCGAGCGCACGAACCGCGTCGTAGTAGCCGTTGATCGCCTCGGCCAGCGCCTTCGTCGAGCGCTTGTTCGCCTCGAAGTACCGCATCAGCGCCGTCGCTTCCGGGCCGATGCCGTTGCCGAACATGTCGCCTTGATTCACGAACTCGTCGACCGACTGCCCTGTTGCGCGGATTTCCTGAAACTTATCCACAGCCTGCAGCAGTTGCGGCTGAATATCGCGGTCATGCAGATCGCCGAGCTCCATCGCCTGTCGTGCATCGGCGACATTCGCCGCGGCTTTCACCAGCGCATTCGCGACGTTCTTTTGTGCCTCGTCGGCCGACTCGATCAGCCGTGACAGCGTCGGCGAGTCACCATAGGCGTGATACATAATCGCATTGCGGGCCCGGTGCAGGCCTTCAGCTGACAACCTGCCGTCCGATCCGACCAGTCCGGCCTGCTGCTCGATCGACATGTTCGCCATCCAGCGGCGTAGGAAATCACGCGCACCGGCGGAACCGAGATCGCCATTCTCCGGAACGTCCAGGCTGCGCAGCGCCGGCATCCGTTCGGCATCTACCTTCGCCTGCTCAAGCGCCGACATGCGGAGCCCGCCGCCCTCGTTCGACAGGATTGCCGCCTGGCGCACATTCACGTCATTCTCGAACTCGCGGATCAACACCGGCTTCTGCATGCCCTGCACGGCCGCAGGATCGACGCCGAACTCTGCAGCACGGGCGGTCAGTTGCTCGCGGTAGTTATCCGCACCGCCCTGCTCATACGCCTGCTGCACAGCACGGACGCGGCCATTGCCGCCCACAATCCGGACATCCTTCGCCAGCGTTGGAGCGCCATCGGCCATCGTCGGCGCATCCGCAAGCCGGCCGAACTGCAGGTCGTTGGCGATCTTCGATACCTGCATCTGCGCCGCGGCACGATCGCGGTCACGAAACTGGTTCTCAGCCTTGCCGATCTGCGGCGCCAGGCTGTCGGCCTCGACGATGCGGAACGTCACCGGCTCTGGACGATCACCGACGAACACCTCACCACGCCGGCCAGCACCGACAGGCGGCGCATCGGGCAGCGTGCGGCCCGTCAGCAGCGGCTCATCCGGCGCCTCTAGGCCGAGCGCTTTCACCTCAGCGCGCAGTGCTTCGACATCGTCGAGCGCTTGACGTAGCGGATGCAGGTCATCGAGCGCTGCCGTGACAGCCGCGCGCGTCTCGCTGCGAACCGGTACGAAACCGGCCTCGTCGATGCCTGTGCCTGAGATATCCACAGGCCGGTCAGCCATCAGGTCGCCGACAGCCTTGTTAACCGCTTTCGTGTGGGATGCCTGCGAGATCGGATCGACCGGGACGCCTGGCGCGATGCCCTCATCGACGTGACGCACGGCATTAGCAGCGAGCGCCGAGTCGATCACAGGCTGCGGGATGATATCGGCCGGCGACGGTGCAGGCGCTTCGCCTGGCTTGTGGAACTTCGCTCCGATCACGCCGAACGCGCCACCAAGAACAGCATCGACGGCCATCGATTCGAGATCGAACGTCTGGTACTGCTTCGCGAGTTCGGCATAGCCGCGGCGCTCAAGCAACTGACCCGTCGCGGCCCGTTGTGCCATGCCAAGCCCGACGTTACCGACCACGCCAACGCCAACCGATTTCAGAACGTTGGCGCCGACGCTTCCGGGTATCAGCACGCCTGCCGCTTGCGTGACGCCAGTGATCGCCCCCTGCCCGAGCGCGGTCAGTTCATCGACGCCCTTCTGCTGCGCCATCACGGACTCGGCATAGCCTTGCGTGGTGCCGACCACAGCAGCGCCACCAGCAGGCCCCCCGAGCACGGTTCCTGCAATCGCGCCTGGCAGCACGTCACCGGCACCGAACAGCAACTGACCACCCATGCCAACGCGCGCGTCAGGCATGACGTTCTGGACCATGTTGATGCGCTTCTGTTTGTCTGCAGCCAGCCAATCAACTGCCGTTGTCCCGCCGAACATCTCGTCGATCTTCTTCGCGATCGGTGTCAGCGTCACGTCCGCAGCATCGCCGATCAGCAGACCAGGCTTCGCGACGATGCCAGACCACAAACCCTTCGGAACCGCCGTCAGACTTCCATCGAAGAAACCCGGACCAGGTGTAGCGGCCGGGTTCTCCAGCGCCCATGTCAGCGTGTCTGCATCAGCGCGCGGGTCGAGGTCGAAATAGCTCATCGGATCGGCCTCGGCACGTTCGGCGAAATATTCAGTATCACAGGCCCGTTCCGGCCCATCAGCGCGCCGGTTCCGTTAGTCAGCAGATACTGCGAGCCTGATAGCTTGCGCAGCCCGTAGGCGTCGAACTGGTCCGACGCGGTGCCACGCAGCCCAGCAGCTTGCATCGCGCCGGCATACGCATCCTTCACCTTCTGCTCGAACAGATCGTCGCCCATGCCCCACGGCTTCAGCACGTTTCCGTTGCCGTTCAGGTCATACACGCCGCCGGTCACGGCCAGCATCGACTCGCGGCTGATCGTGTCGTCGAGCACGTCAGACAGAACGCCCTTCTCGCTGGACTTGCCGGCGTAGTAGGCGCGGTACGACTGATACGCAGCACCATAGCCAGCCGCATCTCCAGCGAACGCCTGCCCAACGAAATCGTTGAACGCGCGCTCCATGTCCTGGTTCTTCGGCATCGGGAAGTTCCCGCCACGGCCATCCTGCGCCTTATCACTCTTCGTCGGGTTCAGGATCGACTCGCCCTGCAGGATCGTGCTCGCGACCTTCTTCGGGTCGAACGCCATGTCCTTGCCGAACCAGCCGCCCTGTTGCGTCCAAGCCTGCGCCGCCAGGATGTTGCCAGCCACTGCCGTCACCGGACTGTCAGGCGCGATCTGCTGCATCAGCGAGCGATATGCAGTCGGGTCGGCAACCGACGTGCGCATTGCCTCGAGATACTGAACGCGCGCCGCAGTCGGGAACGTGCGCATCGTTGCCGACATCGCCTGCGCTTCGGTATTCGTCAGCAGCTGATACGGCGCTTTGTAGCGGTCACGCATCATCGATGCCGTCGACTCACGCTTGGCGAGCTCGGCCCCCATCGCGTCGGTGTTGCTCATGTCGATCTGTTTTGCCTGCGACAGACCGACCTTCGCGGCATACGCCTGCGGGTCCTTCTGCTGCTGCTCGACAACCTGCTGCGCCGACTGTATCCGGCGCTGCTGGCGTGCATCCGCAGCCTGGTATCCAACGCCGCCGAACTCGGCCCGCGCATCGACCTGCGCCTGCGACTGCTCGAGCGAGCCCTTGATCTCGTCCGGCGTCATCGTCTGGAAATGCGCGATGTCCGTCGCCATGGCGCGGCTCTGCCGATATTCATCGTAGGCGGCAGCGCCCTTCTCACCATAGGCGCGGTCGAAGTCCGCCGGCTCCAGGTTGAACGGATCGACCTTGCCATCCGCATGCATCGCCGAGGCTTCGCGCATCTTCGCATCCATGTCGGACGAGAACAGCGCGCTTTGCTGGCGCAGCATCGTCTCGGCCTGGCGCTTCAGCTGAATCTGCTTCTCCCAGTCGAGATCGGTGAAGCTAGACGGCTGATCGACCGCAGACACCGCGCCACCGCCGGCGTCTGTCATCGTGCCTGTGTCAGCGCTTGCGACCTGAACACGAGGAGCGGGACGGCCTGCGCCGCCGACACGAGCGGAGATGCGCTGAACGTAGTCCTGCGTTTCCTGCGGTGCATGCGCTAGCCAGTCGTTGCCATACTTCGCCACCAGTCCAGCGACACCGGTGCCCTTCTCAGCTGATCCGGGCCCCATGTTGTACGCAGCCAACGCCTTCGCCTGGTCGCCCCCGAACGTCTGCAACTGCTTGTCCATGTATGCTCGGCCGAGCGCTTCGTTGTAGCCGGCGTCCTTGTGGAACCGCTGCTCATCCCACGGCAGGCCGGCAAGCTTTGCCGCCTCTGGACCAGTGCTCGGCATGACCTGCGCAACGCCGATGGCGCCCTTCGAGGACGTGACAGGCGTGCCATCATCGCGGAACTGCTTGCCGCCCGACTCCTGATTGACCTGCGCCGCCCATAGCTGGTCGCCTGTAGAGCCCGACCCAACAGCAGCGCTCTTGCCATCCTGCCGGAACTTCCCGAACCGACGCTCGTACCAGCCAGCCGGATCACGGTGCATCTCTCCGGACTCGGAGGCGAGGCGCAGGCCTTCCTTGTACGTTTTGCCGAACTTGATTTTCTCGGCCTCGCTCAGATCCTTGCGGGCCAGAACCGTTTCCATACGCCGCGCATAGACGCGGTCGAGGCTCGTAGGATCCTGCGCGACGACGTTCTCGTCATCCTGCTGCCCGACGACCGTATCGGCATTCAGCCGGTCCGTGGTCGCCTTCTGCTGCCAGGAGAACGCGTTCTGCATCAGCTGCGCCTTCTGGCCAGCCGTGTGCTTCAGGAAGTAATTTCGAGCGGACTCGGTCTGCAGGCCTTGCGCCGTCTCGGACTGCCACTTGTCGAAGTCCTTGCCGATGCCCTCGCGCATGTCAGGATCGCCGACCTTCCAGGACTGGAACCTATTCGTCGAATCCTCCTGCCAAAAAACGTCACCCTTCGACAGCACGTTCGCGACATCGACGGCCGAGCGGTCCTCGACGAGTTGGCGCTGCTGTTTTGCGATTGCCTCGGCCGCGTTGCTGACGCTGCCCAGCGCGTTTGCTGCCTCGCCGAGCGCATTGCCGAGATAGCTCTGGCCATTGACGGCCGAACTCGCGCCGGGGTTTGACTGCACGCCTCCAGCGATCACCTGACGGTTATAGATCGGGATTGCCGTCGCCATGTCTCTATCCGCCGTTCAGTGATTTCTTGCCGTAGTAGTTCGCCGCACCCTGTGTCAGCGCCGATGCCGCGCCGATGTAGCCAGACGTTGTCGCCTCGCGCGCATTCTGCCGGCGCTGGACCGCGTTGCCCTTCTGCAGAGCAACCTCGTCGGTATAGCCCGCGCGCTTCAGTGCGCCCTCGTAGCGGATTGCCGTGGTGTCCTGCTCTGAGTTGTAGACCGACTGCCGCAGCAGGTCTTCGTTCAGACCGGCTCCAGCCTCACCGCTCGATGCAAGCTGCTGGCCGATGGCGATGCGAGCGCGCTGGCGTTGCTCGTCCTCGCGCATGTTCGTCTCGATTCCGACCTGGCCGGCTCGCAAGTCCGCGACCTTGGCATCGTATTCGGCCCGATTGGCTGCGGTCTTCTCGTTGGCAGAGGCCTGCTGTGATGACCGGACGGCGCTCACCGCAGCCAGCGCTGTGCTGGCCACCGTCGCCACGGTTCCAATCGTTGCAGCCGTGCCTGCCGACGCGCCCATCGCAACCAAAACAGGAGCAATGAAAGCCATTACCGCACCCTCGCATAAAGTTCGTAATCGTCGCCTTCCGGCGAGTATGCCCGCATGGTTCCCTCGTGCTTGAACCCAAGCCGCCGAATCCACCGACTTCCGGCCGAGAATCCGACCAACACATAAGCCTCGATCCGGCGTTGCGGCGCCTGCTTCAGAAACCCCTCAACGGCTCGGTGGATACCAACCATGTGCGGACCTGCATCCTTTGAAACCAACGCCCATATTTGAGCGCGATTTTCCCACAGTTCGGTCATGCCGCCGCAACCCAAAACTGTGTCCCCGCTCACCGCAGCGAAGGCCTGGCCGGCATTCACGATCATGCGTTGATAGTCAGGCTGCTTGATGCTCGTCCCGAACATCGCCTGCGATGGTTGGAGCTCAAGCGCTTCAAGATGCCATGCCCGCAGTTTCTCGACTCTCATCTCCCGTCCTGAACCGTGATGATCGGCATGACCGCGACAATCGTTGCGGCCACCGGTTGATCGATAGAAAACCCGAAGTACCCGTCCGCATCGTAGCCCTTCGGCCAATCGACCGTCTTGTCGCCTGTGAACAACGGAACGGGCTGATCCATCGCATCGCTGGCTGTTCTGAACTGGAAGTAATCCATCGGGAACCCGTCGACCAGCGCGCCGTATTTTCCGCTGCCGGTGTTGTCGAGGCGGAACGTGACCTTATGCGCGCGCTTCGTCTTGCCTTGCGCTGTGCCATCGGCAGCGCCTGCTTCGAGCCGCATGGAACGCCAGCGCGCCGGACATGACAATCCGATCTGCACAATCGAGCCAGCCCGCTGTAGCGTGATCGATCCAGACGTCACGACGCGATCAGGGTGAGGTGCGCCATCGAGCAGCACATTCACCGTCATGCCTTCGAGGTGGCCGAGCCCGGTGATCGTTGTCGTCGGCGCCCCGTTGTACGTCAGGCCACTGTCGACATAGAACTGCGAGGCCTGCGTGTCGCCGGTGCGGAACGGCCGCTCAAGATATTCGACGTACCGCTTCGTCAGTCCGTTGATGGTGCGCCGAACGATCAGCCAGAGTTCGGATCGGTCGCCCTCGGCAGCAGGCATCACTGAGATCGATTCGACGACGCCATTTCCGCCAACCGGATGCCGATGCCAGCCGCGGACGTTCTGCTCGGGATTCCAGGTGAAGCCAACCAGCGCGCCATCAGATCGGATAGCCCAGACGATCGGCGCCGGGTCAGAAGCGAACACGGCCTGCACGACGCCGGTCTTCGTGATGTGTTCAGACAGAACCGTCGCATTTGACGATTTATAGCCGTCCGATCCGAAGTCGTAGGATGTTTCGCGGGCTTCCAACCCGGAACGCTTGAAGAACAGAAGCGCCTCAGCGTTCTTGATCGGCACCACGGCGCGTGACCCGAACTCCGACATCGACCGAGCGCGGACGTTACCCGGCCCGATCGGCTCGCCGTTCGTCAGTTCCCCGATAGCAAACTCGCCGCCTGTCGTACCGGCAATCAGGTCGCGGTCAGGTGATAGCCACTGGATATCGTTCAGCTTGCCCGATGCAAGGTTCGCCGTGATCGCCATATCAGCCGTCACGAGGCCGAACGAGCGCGGGGAATAGTCCTCGTAATCGGACGTCACAGAAGACCAGGCAGTGCGTTTTCTGCCCCACCACAGCCGGTCGCGATAGAACGCCACGGATGACGGATAACCTTCGACATCAGACCATGCGGCATGGGCCCAGCGTGTCGTCGCATTCGGCGCTCCGACTACCTGTGATGGCAGCTGCGAGATCACGTCGGCCGTGACAATCGTCGAGGACGTGAACCCGGTGATGCGAACCCAGCCATAGCCAGGGTCTTGATACTGCCACTGCACGCCGGTATCGCCGTCGAGAATAGCGCCCTCTGTATGGACGGGCCGGCTCGTTCCGGTCGTGGCGGCGTTCAGCGCCTTGTAGGTCTTGCCGTCGCTGCGGCGCTCGACACCGATGGCGATCGCCTTGGAGACTTCCCACGCCGGAATCGCGTTGATGCTCTTCGACTCGAGGTAGAACAGCGATCCGACATGCCCCGCCTGGAATATTGCGGCCGAGGCTGTCAGCGTGATTCCGGTTCCGGTCGCAGCGCTGGCATAGACCGTCGTTGCGGTATCGTTCAGCGGCTTCCACGGCCCTGACTTCGAGTCGAACTTGACGAGCGAGAACGTCGTCGCGGTCAGGCGCTTCAGGATGCGTTGCTGCTGGTCCGGGCTGGCGATGTAGAGAAAGTCGCCGGACTGCGTGAATTGCAGGCGCCTCGTGCCGTTGGCGTTATAGAGCTGCGTGATCGGGTACGGCGTGACGATCTCGTATGGAACGCCAGGCGAGGACTCGATGATGCCGCGAACCTTCGTCACTGCGTCCCACGTATAGAACCGCGCGTAGAGGTGTCCGAACTCGACCTGGTACGCCTGGTCGACGGAGTATTCGAACACCTGCAACAGCGAAGCACCAGCGCCGGACGCCTTGACCTCATGCACGAACCGCGTGCCGGCTCTGCGTATCGACGGACCCTGTACTGTCGGCAGGAAATTCTCGCAGATCGTTGCGCCGTTCGGGTACTTCTCAAACGTGACACGGCCGGCGATCAGCGGCGACAGTTCGCCCGCATTCGTATTATCAATGATCGGAGATGCGCGACCCATATCAGCCGATCACCATATTCGTCGGCAGAGCGGCCCATCCATCGCCGCCAGTTCCAACCGCACCGCCTTCGCGAGACTCGTTCCATGAACCGAGCGGGAACTGCTCCGGCGGGTTCTCGATGGCGTCCATGGAATGCGCGCGCTGGATTGCAACCTCGTACATTTTTGCGACACGCTGGAACTTCGAGTCGGATTGCGTCAGCGTCTCGCAGGCTTCCATCGCGAGCTTGCAGGCAAACGCATCAACGAACAGCGAATGCCAGGACGCCACCGGAACACGCTGGATATAGCGCAGCTTCAGAGGAGCCTGCATGTCGGTCAGGATCAGCCCGGACTCGACGGACCACAGCCCGCGCTGGCGCGATGCCGAGCAGAGATAGATATCGTTGACCTGGATCAGCCCGAGGTAGTCGGACGGGAGCGGGTATTGCGAGGCATAACCCCAGGCGGGAGGATCGACCAGCGCCGAGAGTTCGGTGCGCTTGACCGTGAATTTCCACCAGTTCGCCTGCATCTCCGCATTGGCGATCAGGTCGAAAATCCGGTTCAGCGTGCGCGCTGGCTTGGTGTCATCCGTCAGGAGCAGGATGGGATCGTCGCCGAGCTTTGTCAGCGCGAGATTGGCTACTTCGACTTTGCTTGCCACGGCCCGTGTCTCCTATGGCACAACAGCCCCGAAGGGCTGTCGCGTTAGATCACATCAGCGTCGGGCTCGGGTTTTCTGCGGCCCTTCTTTTGTTCAATCAGATCAGGCGCTGGCTCGTCCTCTGCCGCAACATCAGGCGCTGGCTCGTCATCAACGATCTCAGCCCATACCATCGCCTCGCGGTGCTCGAAGATTTCTCCGGGCTCGACAACCTTGTAAGGGTTGGCGAGCACTCCGGTCTGGAATGCCCGCTGTCTCATCAGAGCACCGTGAAGCCGGACGGGTACTTAACGTCCTGCGTGAAGTTCTCGACGATGTGAGCCGAGACGGTAACGGTCGGGCCCGTACCGGCCAGCGTGTAGTTCAGCGCGATGAAGCGCTCTACGCCGGACAGCGGGATCGGGTACACCAGCTGCGTCGAGGCAGGCAGACTGGCACCGAGGATGGTCGGGCCGGTCAGGATGACGGCCGGCGAGGACAGCGCGGCGTTGTCATCGGTAACGATCGAGACGGCCAGAGACGGCGTGGTGCCGGCCATCGCGACCTCGACCGTGACGACCACATACAGCGGCTTGCCATCGCCGATCTGCCGGATCTGCGACAGGTCGATGACGTTGGTAGAGGCCGCGGTAGCAGTCAGCGCCTGCGATTCAGAGAATGCGTTTTGCTTGTCGACAATCATGAATGTTCTCCTGAATTTTTGGCTGGTTAGCTGATCTGCGCTTCGTTCGCGAGCAGCGCATCAACGCGGCGGATCGGGATGCCCTGGAACGACAGGTTGCCACGGACCACGTTGCCGAACTGGTCGAGCGCATTCTCGATCGAAAGCGCGTTGGTGGACTTGTTCAGCGCCTGGATACGCAAGATCGAGAACGCCGTGCGGCTCATGTAGAACACCGGTTTGCAGTTGCCGAATATCGGCAGGCGGTCAATCGCGCGGCTCATGTACTCGATCAGCTTGATCGTGGCACCGGCCGTATCGGCAACCAGCGCCGATGTGTCGATATTCGCGATGCGGACCACGTAGCGCCAGTCACGCAGCGCCAGGCCTGCTTTCCACTGGTAGTGGTCGAGATAAGCGCGGTACTTGCCGCCGCCGGAATCGGTCACGGTATCGAGGCCGAGGTCTTCGTGAATCAGACCGGCCTTCGAGCCTTTTGGGAAAATGCCATGCACGGTCGATTCGCCCCAGCCCACAAGCCAGATCGATTGACCGTCGCCGCCGGTCACGGTGCCGGCCGAGATGATGTTCTGACCGTTGGTGGCGCCTGAGATCGTCGAGTAACGCGGAGCCAGTCCGAGGAAGCGCTCGGCGTTCTGTTCGGTGTCGCCGTAGAACAGCGTCGAGGCCATCGTCTGGTTCATCGACTCGAGGAACGCGACGGACTCAGACAGGCGGAATGCGGCAGTGGTGCCGTTCAGTTCGGCCAGGTCTTTATCGACCTGCGGGAACGCTTCGAGCATGCCGCAGGTGTCGTCGATCGTGACGGTGGTCGATTTCGACTGCGCCACACCGTAGTTCAGCTTGCGCCATGCGACGGCAGGGAGGCCGGTACGAACAGTGGTGCGGTGCCCGGTTGCGAGGTTGCCCTCGATCCAGAGCATGTCATCGAGGATCGGGTTCGACTGATTTAGCAGTTCGATGACGGGGGAGACGCCGTTGCCATCGGGGTCAACCCGTTTGGCCCAGTCCGTCAGGGTAAGAACGTTTGCACCGATGGTCGCCATATTGGCCTCCGTGAGAGTTGAAATCTTTTTGTGGGAATGCCAACACGGCGCGCGATTACCACATCAATTGTGCGGAATGTACAACGGAAAAACTGTGGCAGCAATGCAACACCCAAAGAAAAGGGCCGGTCAGAAGACCAGCCCGAAGGGGGTGATTCGAGTGCTCGGTCGCGCTACTGCATCCCCGGATACATCCGTTCCGCCAGCGTCTTCGGAGCGCCACCGCCGGACGTGTTATCGCCCAATCCTGGCGCGCTGTGCTCGGCCATGCCCTTGCCCATGCTGTGCAGCATCGTGATCGTACCCTTGTAGCCGACCACACCCTCGATTGCGGAAATCACATCGCCAGCCTTGTCAGCCGGGAAAAACTGACGCATCGCACGACGCGCATGCTCCATGTTCGCATCGTTCTGATCGCCCCACTCGGTTTTCAGTGCGTCGGCCTCGGCCTTGTTCTTCGAGTTCAGCGCCGTGATGCGAGCATTCTCGCCGGCAACGTAATCGGCTTCAGCCTTAGCCTGCATCGCGTTCCACTCGGTGGCCAGCGTCTTCGCCTGCTCACCGGTGAGGCCGGCCTTGTGCAGCATCGGCGCGACAGCCTTGGCAAATGCGCCATTGTCGCCTTCAGGAACAGGCAGCTCGTACTTGTCCGCCGATTCAGGCCGGCCGATCTTGCCGTAGAACTCGGCCCACTGTTCAGGCGTAGCGTCCTTTCCGGGCATCGTCAGCGCGTCGGGGTTCGGTGCGGCCGGTGCGTCGGTAGGCTTGGCGGCTTCAGGAGCGGCGCCGAGAGCAGCAGCAGCGTCTTGAACGGCAGGCGCGGCAGGTGCTGCAGCCGGTGCAGCAGCGGGAGCTTCGGTCGGTGCAGGAGCCGCAGCGGCAGGCGCGGCGGCAGGGATTTCGTCAGCCATTCAATTTCTCCTTGAGTGCATAGCCCATCAGCGGCCAGATTTTTTGCACGGCATTCTGCCTGGCAATCTTGCGGCCGAGTTCGGCGTCGAAGTTCTCAGGGCTGGCGCAGGCGCTATCGCCGGTGACGGTGAAACCGTTGCGCAGGACAATGACACAAAATGTAAGCAGGCCGAGCGCCGGCAAAGCCGGAGCGCCGCCGACGACATGCTCAAGCATTTCCTTGGCCTGGCCGGCGTGCAGCAGGTTCGTTCCGCTCGGCCACCATGCGCTTTCACAGAACGAAATTCCGCCGTCAGGCGCGAAGTCCTTCGGCAGCTTCCAGCCGAGGAATCGGCCAACCATGTCTTCATTGAAGCCGGTGACCGCCTGTTCTGCGGTGAAGAAATACTCGCCGGCGATGTTCGCCTCGATGTCAGCAGGCGTAACGCGCGGCGCGGTCAGCCCCTTGGCTTGTATTTCCTGTTCAATAGTGTCCATACGTTTCTCCGTTATTCAAACGATTTCAGATCGTCCTGAGCTGCCTTGATCTGGTTCTCTATGTCTAGGCGCTTGATCTTCTTCACCGTGTCACGCGCAGCATCAGTCAGCAACGGATCAAGGTTAGCGCCAGGATTTCCGAACGCGAATTTCAGCGTATCAAGCCGCGCCTGAACTTCAGCGCGTTTATGCGCGATCACTTCCTTGTTCATCTTCCATGTCCTTCATTCGGAATAGTGTTGCGTCGTCGAGGTCAAGTATCTGCTGCAAGTATAGCAACACTTCCTGGCGTCCGTGAAGTTTTCCGGTCTGATAAGCGTCGGTCGTCCCGTTCTTGTCCGTGGCAATCGGCAGCGTGCCGTGATTGCAATACTCGCGCAGGTCATCGAGGACGGCGCGGCGCTGCTTCGGGGTGGCGTTGCGACGCTGGAAAAACGCCTGATACGCACCGCGCAGATTCCACCAGCGAACGAACAACGACTGCGATTTCTCAGTCAATGCAGCGTCCTCGCCCGGTACTGCTCTTTCCAGTCGTCAAGCGCTTCGTCGTCATCAGCGCCGTGACCAACGAAGAACGGCATCGCCTCGCAGAACGCCACCAGCCCGGGCGTCCCGTCATCGTAGAAATCAACCATCACATCCAGACGAGCAACCCAGACCGGTTCCATCAGACTACGGCCGGAGCCGGACCAGCCGGGACCGATGCAGCCATGGATTGGGCTTGGGCTAAATTTTTTGCTGTGTCGGCCAGGACCGGAGCGGCCTGCAGCAGCTGTTGAGCCTGCGAGGCCTGCGCGTTCTGCGCGTCGATCTGCTCCATCTCTTCGTCGGTGTAGAGCACCTTTGCAGGCGTGCCATTGATTTCAAATATCGTCTTGGTAGCCTCGTCCATGTTCACCCGTTTAAACACCTGCGCGGCCCCATCTGGGCCCAGCACGGAGGCAATCGAGGCCAACTGTTCGAACGAGCGCATGATCGAGATGCCTTCTTCGGCACGACGAGCTCTGGACAGCGGCGAGTCGAACTCGGTCGAGTACAGCCCGCCCATGTCGAGCAGCTTCTGCGGCATCTCTGGCAACTGATCCGCTGCGGCCAGGATGTCGATCTCGCGCTCGATCATCTTCGTCAGGAACTCGGACTCGATCCTCGAACCGGTCGGACCAACGAGCTGACCCTTCTCCTGAGCCCGCAGCATTGCCTCGGTGGCCGTGATGTTCGGTTTATCGACCAGTATCTGGAACAGCGTGTTCAGCAGCGCATCATTCACGATCGAGCGCTTCTGATCGATCAGCTCCGACCCAATGCCAAGGTCGCCGCCGACCTGCAGCGGCATCGCCTTCGGACGGCCCTGCTCATCGACCCAGCCAGGATTGAATGCCGCCGGCGTCATGCGGATCGCACCGCCACCAATACCGTCGCGGGCTGCGATCATCGGCGGGAGCGCTTTCAACTGCGCGGCCTGGACGATGTCACGCATCATCACGTTCAGCATCTTCACGTCGGGCAGGATCGTCATGCACGGCGAGCGGCCATAGACCTCGCCGGGCACCAGGTCATAGCGTGCGGTCGGATAGGGGAACGTGCGGAAACCGCCCTCGTCGATGATCTCGCGGAAGTCATGCAGCACGAAGTACGAAATGAACTGCATGCCGCGATAGTCCTTGCGGGATACGTCGGCGTTCTGGCGTGGCTTGACGCAGTGCAGAAAGCGGAACTCCTGCTCGGGCTTCTTGCCTTCGTAGGCGTCGCGGACAACCTTCGGGCATTTATCGCCCCACTGCATGACCGCCTGGCGCGCCGTCCAGAACCAGTCGCGATGCACGAGGTCGACGTCGCCGTATTGGTTCTCAGCGAAGTAAAGCTGCTTCATCGGCACGGCGCGATAGAACAGGCCGCGTCCAACCTTCTCGCCGACGAACATCGACATCGAGCCGAACTTGCCGGACGTGTAGTAGCAGCCCTGTATCTCGCTGTCGAAGTTCGCCGAGTAGCGAGCAGCGAACAGACGACGCGTGACCTCGTCGCAGTAGCGCTTCACCTCGATGTCGTTCTCGAGCTGTTCCTCGACAGGCTTGATCGTGTGCCACTGCTGCGCGCGAGGCGTGACCAGCGAGTGCATCGCGGCTTTGAATCGGTCGAGCGCCAGGCCTGGTGTCGCGTCGAAGACCTTCTCGGTGTTCGGCTTGCCTTTGTTGGACTTCGGAGACGTTTTGTTGCCGAACTCCTGACCAGTCGGCTGGATGCGGTCGTCTATCTCTTGCCAGGTTTCTTCAAATGCTTGGCGCTGCTGAATCATGCGACCATGCATATCAACGATATCGGTTGCGCGTGAATCAGCCATGAACGTGCCTCTGTTTATTGTTCGCTTGTTCTTTCCATGTCGCCCAACGGCAATTGTTCGGCTCATAGTCGCCGTTTACGTCTATACGGTCGATTGAAAGACCTTCCTGACGCTCGCCCATGTCGGATAGAAAAGCCTCGAAATCGCGCCGCCAACGTTCACAAACCCTGATGCCTCGGCCTCCGTACCACTTCCACGCAGGATGTGTTTGGCGCTCGCATCGGTCGATCATGTTCGCCCAAATCGAATAGAGAGGATGCCTGGTCATGCCGTGCGTCCTCGTAAATTTCTTTAGGCCGTTCTTTGTCCATTCAGTGTGGATGCATCCGCATGACTGCGTAACGCCGGAACGCAGATTGTCGCCAGCAACAATTGCCGTATTTCCGCACGAACATTTGCATAGCCAAGCCGCTTTATTGTTCTTCGTCCCACAGCGTTCAATGACGCTAAGTCGACCACAAACCTTTCCAGTCATGTCGACAACTTGCATGGCTACGAACCGAGCAGCGATTGCGCCGCAACACTGCCAGCAGTCGTACCAGCCGTTGACGCTCCGGTATCGGTCGCAGCAGCCCCACGGCGCCGACGCATGATGTCGGACGTCGAGCGATCGACGATTTCCTGATTGATCACAGGCACCTTGACCTCAGTCGGTGTCGGCATCTCCTGCGCTTTCGGCTTCGAAAACAATCCGCCCATGTCGTCAGTCTCCCAGAAGTTGTTGCGAAGCCTGCGAAGATGCGACCATCCCCTTGGCCTCTGCGCCCTGCGTCGAGAGCGCGAGCGGATCGAAGATCGTCGGATGCTTGTCGCGGAACTTTGCCATCGGATCGACCTTGTCGAGCTTGTTCTCGATCTTGCGATTGATGCCGAGCGGGTCGCCATACTTCGACGTCGTCACGCCGAGCGGATCAAGCATTGTGCCTTTGCCAAAAAATCCACTCATTGGAGCCTCACGCGAAAATATCCCATTCCGTGTCCGCACGGACCTTAGTTTCCGCGACATCGTAACACGGCACAGCGAAGGTGAGAGCAAGGCTGTCAGCCCGGTCTGGCGACTTAATGCCGCGTTTCTTTGCGTCGTCCTTCGCCTCCATCAGCATCTCACCGCCTCGGAACTCGTACTGCAGCGCCGTGAGATCGGTGGCGAGCTCGGAGTCGTTCGGGATGGAGGCGCCGTTCTTCAGGAACTCGCGCATGTCGCGCCACATCCTGGAGCGCAGGTTGTAGTTCTGTCCGTCCGACATGCGCAGCGAGGAATTCACGTCGACAACGATATGCCGGAAGTCACGGCGCAGGATGTCGGCCACGCCAGAGCCGATGCCTATCGTATCGACTGCGATCTGCGATACCTTCTCGCCCCAGTTCAGCGCGGCGTCCTTCACACGGCCAGCCACGTCGACAACGTCGCACTTCGAGAACACGATCTGCGGATACACCACACGTCCCTTTCGGAACGTGATGCAGGACTTGTCATCGCCGAACCTGGCCACATCGACGCCGATCACCAGCGGGCCTTCAGCGCGCACGTCAGCGGGTCCGCGTGCCATGGCAGCGGTAACGATGTCGCCGGGTATCCATGAGTTCGAGACGGACGCGGTGTAGTCGCGGTCGATTTCCTGCGCCACGATCACAGGGTCGAGTGTCTGTTTCTGCCGCTCGTACCAGGCCTGATCCTTGCGCGGATCGTCCTTCCAGTCGAACACGAACACCTTGATCTTGCCGCCGTGCCGCTTGCGATAGAACGGGTTCCCTGCACCGTTCGGTGTGCTGACGTCGATCTTGCAGTTCGAGGTCTGAGACAGCGCCGCGTCGATGGCGTCTGGCCGCTCGTAGAACGCGCTCTCGTCCTTGAAATAGATCGAGGTGCGGTTGCCGCGGCCGATGTTGTCGCCGCTTTCGCCGACGATGGCAGAGCCATTCTCAGGGTTGATGATACGCATCGACGGCGCGTGTGCGCGTTCGTTGTAGCCAGAAGGGACGAACTCGACAGGCAACAGGCGGACGAGCTCGCGGATTTTCCAGAACAGCGATTTCGGGTCGCCGAGCTTGTCGACGTACTCTTCTTTTCGAGAGCCGAAGCCAACGACAACGCCGGGGTGAAATATCCACATCCAGGCCGAGATAGCCACGCAGAGCCACGATACGCCCATGTCGCGTGACTTCTCAGCCAGGCCATCCTCACGGCTGCGCCAGCGCGCTACGACCCACTCGACGAACTCAACCTGCCGCGGGAACAGCAGGAACGGGACGATGGCCTCGAGGCCGATTTCGACGTTGCGCGGATCAACCGTGCAGCACCAGTCAGAGATGAACTCGACGGGATGGTCTGCGTAAAACTTCTTGATCGCCGGCAGCAGCGAAGGATCGGAGCGCAGCTTGTTCAGGCGCGTGATGCGCGCTTCCCACACTGGGCGGTAGTCGGGCGCTGACCAGTTGAATGCGGCGGCGGTCATTTGCCACCGAGAAGCAACTTGTAGGCTTCGGATGGGTCGAGCGTGACCAGCGATTCACTGCGCAGGGGCGGAAGGTCGTCGGCGCCGCCAACGGCCAGTTTGTCGCCGTATCGGCGAGGGTCCCACTTAGCTAGGAGCTTGAGGCGCGTTTCGACCTGCAGGCGCCGATGACCGAGCATGTCCTCTGTCACAACCTCGACCCCGTCCTCGGTTTCCTTGCGCCGCTCGCCTTCGATTGGTGTGTCAGCGATCTCCAAGCATTGTGAGGCAATGGCATCGAACCCGTCGTCTCTCGCGCGCGCGAACATGGCGGCGAAGTCTGGTCGGTCGGCCCGCCAGTCATTCACGGTTCGAACAGAAGGCATCCCAACGTCACGACAGATTGCGTTGAGCGTTTCACCTCTCGACAGCCGCGCACAGATCTCCGCGCAGACATCAGCGTCCCTGTCCAACTGCTCCTGAGATTTTTTCGGTCTGCCCATGGTCATGCGAAATCTATACCGACCGTTGCGATTTTGCAACGGGCAGGGTTTTCAGGGCCGGATCAGGTTGGCACAGGTGGCACATGATTTTTTCCATTTTGACGCCACACTTTCATTATGTGTACTTTCACTATGTAAACACCTATCTCTATACGTCATACATTCTATTTATCTTGTGCCATCTTGTGCCAGTATAAATATCTGTTTGTAATCAATACTTTACGAACTTTTCAATTATGTGCCAATAGTGTGCCGGCACAGGATTAACCTGTGCCATCAGTACGGTTCGTCGCCATCAGCTTGGTTGATGTCGAACTCGCTTCGAATTTTTATTCCCTCGTACAAATTCAATCTTGTGCCAGTGGCACGGGGTTGGCACCGCTTTATCGCCGGGAAAGCAGCTGAAAGTTGGCGGCCAAACGCGATCTTTGTGCCCGGATAATCGCGCCCCTGGTCATCGCACCACAGCTTCCACACCTTATAAAGTTCGTCCCGATCGCACTGCGCGGCGGCGTTGATGACGCATTTTTCGGAGACAAATAGGCGCATCGGGCTGGTCTGGTCGAGCATGTCCTGAGCGATTTCGTCGGCCGATTTCGGTCGGATCAGGTAGCCGCGTTTATGTAGGCGCTCGAGGCCGTCCAGGGCCCACAGAACGATGCCAGGGAGCTCGCGAAGCAGCCTGCTTGTCAGGCCTAGATCCTCGCGGCCGAGGAACGACTCCGTGAATTTCAGCATGATGAAACGGTTTGCGAGTGCTGCGCTGGCGTCGGAGAAGGCTGGAATTTCGTTGGTTGCCATGATGAAGCGCGTCGGCAGCTTGCCGATCCACTGCGCCAGGTTCTTGCGGTCGACCGTCACGGAGTCATCGCCGCTGATGCGCAGCAGGTTCTCGACGATGGGCTGCTGGTCTGTTTTTCCGGATAGGCGCGCATCGGAGATCATCGCCAGGCGCTTGCCGATTAGCGGCTGCAGGCCGAAGTTCGTCCCGAGGCTGGCGAGGCTTGGCGAGGTGCGGTTCTGGCCACCTACGAGGCTCTCGAGGATGCGGAGGATCGTGCCCTTTCCGGAGCGTGGAGGGCCGATCAACATGAACATTTTCTGGTGGCTGTTATCGTCCGTCAGCAGGTAGCCGAACATCTCACCGAGAGCCATGATCGACTCGGCGTCGGTTGGCCACAGGACGTCGAGGAAGTTAAGCCACTCTCGAGGCGCAGCGGCGTTATGATCGTAGTCGAACTCGAGCGCGGATGTCAGCCACAGGCGCGAATTTGATTGCATGAACGTTCGCGTCGGCCAGTGCAGGAAGCCGTTTCGGAATGCGACGATTTCATGCGCCGGCGGGTCGCTGTCGCGCTGCGTGATCCAGACCTGCGGCTCTGGTAGATCGGCGTAACAGACGGCGCGGAGGGCATGCAGGATATCGCCGATTTTCTTCGATGTCGGGTCGAAGGCGACTTCCTCTGATCCGCCACTCTTGGTCGTCTTGAGTGTTTTGCAGGTGGCCGTCCAGGCGTAGAGGCGCTGCTCGATCCAGACGCGGTCGCGCACGACGTATCGGCTGCCCTGCCAGGAGTAGAACTGATCTCGCCAGAAGATGATGCGGCCGTTCTCGGGTAGCGCGGCGTGAAATAGCTCTGCGGCTTCCATCGGCTTGGAGGCGAATATCAGGACGTCGGTGGCCGGTGTCTCTCGTGTTGGAGCACGTACTGCCTGAGACACCGGCTCGTCGACGGCAGCGCCATCCGGGGAAAAGGATATATGGAACCCCTCTGCGCTGCTGCCGGCGTTGTTTTCCTCGTGCGAGGTGGGGACACTGTCCGGCTCGTCCCGTTCGGGCTCTGTAGAGCCAGGGCGCGTGTCTGGTGCGCCACTCCCGTAGTCGATACATGCCCGTACTGCGCCAAGGCCTTCGGTGCAATGCAGGTCATTGAAGTCAGTTCCGTGCTCCCGCTCGCCATGCCAGGTCGGCATGCATACCCGGCCTGAGATCGCGCGCGCCGCTTCGGTCGCATAGGTGATGCCCGGATTTCCGTCCGTAAATGCGTCGTCGTCAGCCGCGAGGATGATCTCCGCAGATGGCAGCGCTTTGCGTATTTTCGCCGAGACTGCGGCCAGGTTTCCGGCCGAGAACGCGACGACGGTGCAGTATCCGGTGGCCATGTGAATCGAGACGCCGGTGGCCCAGCCCTCGCAGATCACGATCGGGCCTGTCTTGGTTGGTTTGCCGAGCACGGTATAGGCGCCGCCTGCCGGTGTGCCGGTCAGGAACTTGCGGGAGCCGTCCGCTTGGATGACCTGAAGGCCGCAGAGCTCACCCGGGCCCTGCCGCATCGGGACCAGAATCGTTTCGCGAAGCAGCTTGGCACCGAGGATCGTGATTTTCTTGCGCGTTGCGTAGGGATGCGCGCTGTCAGTGGCGTCGTGTGCGGCTTCCCACATCTTGGCGGCGCGCTCGGCTGCTGACGCGGTCGCTGCTTGGCGTTCAGCTTCGCGCTCCGTCTCAAGGTCGCGCATGCGCTTGGCCCATGCTTGTTTTTCCTCGGCCGAGAACTCGCGTTTAACGTCCGCGCGCCAGGTCGCAGAGACGCCAGAGCGCCAGCATCCGAATGCGCCGGCAGGACGCTCGTCGAGGACGATTTTGTACCAGCCGGAGTCGTCCCGTTTTTTACCGTTGCTTGAGAACCGGTGAAGTTTTCCGTCGTCGATGATGTCGTCAGGCGGCGTGAGGCCAGCAGAGGCAATCGCCTCGCGAAACTCCATGACGGCGTTCATAGCTTGGGAACCAGCAGACGATCGCGCGACTCGATGATTGCCGCCAGAGCAACGACGTCAGCCGCAGTGAAGTCGCGAACGCGCTCCTGCAGGAGGATGCGTTTAGCTGCGGCGATGCAGTCCAGGGCGACCATGGCTGCGTGGGAGACAGAGTCCCGCTCGATTAGATCGTCGAAGAAACGATCGAATGGCTTGTTATCTGGGGAAAGATCGGGTGTTGCCACGGTTACTACCTCACGAACGAACGAACAGGAATTCAGAATAGCACAGCCGGTGCGATTTTCACATCACCTCAAACAGCGCCGACGTTTGATCCACGTCACGTATCTCGACCGCGACACCGCCGGCCGCATTCACGACGGACGCCCACTGCCGCTGCTGCTCTGACGATTTCCCGCGGCCGAACTTAATCTCGGCGCTGGCGAACTGCGCGATCGTTTTGCCGACGTCCTCGGGCCGGATAACGCGCGGAGTCCATCCGATACAGTCGCCGCTTCCCTCGGCCAGCCCGAAGTTTATCCGCGCCGCAGAGCCGCCCATCCTGGTCGCCAGAGACTGGCACGCCGCGATGATCGCCTCGCGCTGCTGGGATGTTTTCGCGCGCACTACCAGGCCGGTGCCGACGTTATTGCGGAACAGGCGCATGCCAAGGCGCGAGGCCTCGAGCATCACGCGGCGCATCAGGCCGGCTTCGTTGGTGGGTTGTTTTTGCATGCGCGGATTTTAGGAGTGATGCTGGATGAAGAATAGTCGTTGCGTTTTTCGCATCACTGGATTAGACTGCAGTTACTGAATAACGCAACGCACTGAGGGGAACGAAATGAACATCAAATTCATGAAGCACTACGTAACCAACGGCACCGAGAAGGCCCGCGTTCACTACTCTGAAGGCGAAATCTACGCCGATGTGAAGCTCGGCATGACCGGCGGAACCCGCAAGTGCGTCACGCTGTACGCCAAGGACTGGCAAGACGGCCGCAAGCTCGGTTCGATGTTCGAGAACTACCAGAACGACACCGACACATCGACCGACTACTTCGAGACGGGCCGCGTTCGCTTGTTCCCTGGCGATGCGATGTACGATGCCGCTCTGGCTCGCTGCAACTGAGGGCGCAGCCATGATCCTCACCACATTCGAATCCACCGTCGCCGGAATCCCCTGCCAGATCGAGGTCGACGTTTTCATCCACGTTCCGCCACATCGTGGCAGCCCGCACAGCTGCGACAGCGATGTGGACTACTACGGCTATACGGAGGTCGGGTTCTCCGTCATGGACCGTCGCGGCCGTTACGCTGCCTGGCTCGAGCGCAAGATGACCGAGGACGAGCGCGAGCGGATTGAGCGCGAGTGCGTTGAACAGATGCGGGGTGAAATGTGAGCGCGCGGACTGATCGCGAACTACTAGAGCTGGCGGCGAAGGCGGCGGGGTTAGATTTGGAATGGTGTTTGTCGTTCAACGGATACCCGATGGAGACGCCGTTTGCTGGATGGGAGCAGATTGCATGGAACCCGCTCATATCAGACGGCGATGCGCTGCGGCTGGCGGTGAAGCTGGGCATCGGATGCTACTCAATCAGAGGCGCATCGTGGGCAGACGACAACGGCAAGATATACCGTGAGCTACACAACGGCGATCCATACGCCGCCACCCGTCGCGCCATCGTCCGCGCTGCGGCAGAGATCGGCGCATCACTCCCATGACCCACTGCACCCTCTGCGGCGGAACCGGCCACAACGCCAGCCACTGCCCGTGGGTGCAGTCACGTCTTACTTCGGAATCCCCACAGCAGCTTAATCGTCGCCTCGAGACGCCGGCCGGCTTCGTCTCCGTTGCGTCGCGCGTAGGCATCGATCGCGCCACGTCGGTCGTTCTTCGGCATCGCCAGGATTGATCGCGCTTCTGTATCGCGTGCGAGACATTCCTGCTTCCACGCTGGACATGAGTTGCAGACGACGGTGCCATCCAGCAGCGTGACCGGATTAGTTTCGATAGCGCTGCAGCCAAGACAGTGATCAGCCACGGTTCAGGTTCTCTCGTTTAGCGTCGCGAGCGATTCGGCCTGTCATCACGGCGCGGGCCCACAGTTCAGGCCTGCGAATTTTTCGCGCATGAGCGAGTGCGATCAGTTCCTGCAGCGTCTTCGCCCTGCCCTGCTGCTGTCGTGACTGAGACTGCTCGGCCTTCTTCGCCGCTTTCAGATCGACCTCGGCGAGCTCGCCGTCGACCTGCTCGACGATTCGTGGCTTGGCGACGAAGTGGTGGCCGCACGTGCAGTCAGTCGCCACCGCCATCACCGTGCGATAACACGACGGGCAGGTCTTGACCGGCATTTCCTGTGGCGCAGATCGACGCTTGCCAGATCCATACAGCGACCACTCGCGCGCCTCGGCCGGGTTTCCGTGCCTGCCGATATTGCCGGCGTGATCGAGGATGACGCAGCAGTCCTTGCCGTCATGCATACGAAGGCCGCGGCCGATTGACTGGAGGAACTTCGTTAGCGATTGCGTTGGCGCCAGGAGGATGATGCAGGACACAGACGGTGCGTCGACGCCGGCGACCCATAGCGCGCAGTTGCACACCACGTCGACACGACCGGCCTGCAGATCGGACAGCGCAGCATCTCGTGCGATCGGATCAGACTCGCCAGACACTGCCACGGCACGAACGCCGGCCAGGCGGAACTGCTCTGTGACGTGGTTTGCATGATCTATCGACACGCAGAACGCAATCGTCGGCCTGTAGCGCGCGACCTTCATCCATTCGGCGACAGCGCTGCCTGTGATTTTCGGCTTGTCCATTGCCGCGGCGAGCTCGCCCTGGTTGAACTCTCCGGCCAACGTATGCACGGCAGACAGGTCCGGAGGTGGCGGAGCGTAGTAGCGGATCGGAGCCAGCAACCGCTCGTCGATCAGGTCCTGCGTCGAGCATGTGTCGATGATGATGTCGGACACCTCACCCATACCGCGGCCATCGAGGCGAACCGGAGTAGCGGTCAGCAGCAGCAGCTTGGCGCCGATTGGTTCGTGGAACTTCGGGCCTGCCTTGGCCCACTTGAACACGTCCTGATAAGTAGCGGCGATCGCCAAGTGACTCTCGTCGACGATGATGAAGTTCGGCCGCTCGAGACGATCCAGCCTGCGCGCCGCGGTCTGCACGCTGACAACCTGAATCGGCTGTCGCTTGTCATGCAGCAACCCGGCCTGGATGTAGGAGAACGGCATCTGCTCTGCAGCCAGGCGCCGCGCTGTGTCGGCGTTGATTTCCTTGAGGTGCGACAGGAACCAGACGCGATTTCCTCGAGCGACTGCCGACGCAATCATGTGGATTGCTGTTGCAGTTTTCCCGAAGCCTGTTGCCGCACGAAGCAGAGGCGCAACCTTCCCAGCTCGATAGGCTGACCGAAGATCGTCGATTGCCTTCGACTGTCGAGGTCGAAGCTCGATCACGAGGCTACTCTCACACCGACCATACATTGACTCAATAGAAGGTAAATCCCAGTCCAAATTACTAAGGACAAAATCAGCGCGATCTTTAATCCACGGAAGAATCTCATTGCACCGACCAATCCTGTGTTTTAGCCTGGCATCAGATCATCAGCTGTCAGCGCAATCCCGCGCGACTTCGCAGCTTCAAGAACAGTCCCCTGAATCGGTCCAGGAACTCTCCCGCCGGTACCGCCGTCCTCCTTCGAGGACCGCCAACGAGAAACAGACGATGGGTTCCGATTCAGAGCGCGCGCCGTCTCACGGACGCCACCAAACGCGGTAATCACGCGATCGGCAGGGGAGGAAATTTTAGATGTCATGTGGTTGGCGCATCGCTGTTGAGATAATCGCAATTCTAGGCTTAAACCTGCGCTGTTGCAATCCCCGCATCAGTGCGGTAATAACCGCACCATGCCACGGAATACCGTTGAGAAAATCGACACGGCTTGGTTCAAGGCGCGGATGGCTGACAGCAGGATCAGTCAGCGAGGCCTGGCGCGAACGCTTGGAATGGACGCCTCGGCGCTATCGCTTACCTTCCACGGTAAGCGCACCATGAAAATCACCGAGGCCGTATCGATCGCGCGCCTGCTCGGCGTTCCCGCTGACGAGGTCATGAAAGCTGCCGGCGTTCGCGTCGAGAGCGGCGGCGAAAGAATTCCGTTCGTCGGCTACATCGACCCGGAAGGCGAAGCGCACTGGGAACCGATGGGAGAGACGCTGCACCCTGGCGCCGGACTGCCAGACAACATCGCCGCGATTCAGTGCCGAACCGGCACCGGCGCGCTCGAGCATATGGACGGATGGGTTCTGTACAAGCGCGACATAAACCCCGGCGAGAAGCCAGAGATTGGCCGGCTGTCGATCTGCCGGCTGCAGAGCGGCGTGATGTATCTCGGCACGCCGAAGCGCTCATTCATGCGCGGCAAGCACGACGTCGTCACGCCGACCGGATTCGCAGGTTTACGGCTGGATCAGCAGAATCGGCACATGCCAGTCGATATCGACGGCCTCGATCATAAACCACTTGCGTTTTTCGCATCGCCCTGTATGATGTGTTTATCGCAACGTTTGAAAGGCACACAAGATGTCGCTGTATGAAACAGAGCAGAACGGTATGTACCTGCGGTCAGTGTCAGTCTCCGCATGGCCATCAGAGTCAGGAGAGAAGATCGTCACGCTGATCCACTACGCCGGCGCAATGAGCATGCATTTCCACATGGCGCCCCACCAGGCGCGCGAGATGGCAGCTAAGCTGATCGCCGCGGCTGATGCGTTCGAACATGTCGAAGCGCTTGAGGCTGTGGCATGAGTGCCGTCGAATATTGCGGGATAGGTGCAATGATTTTCTGCGCCCGATGTTTGCCGGAATGGGTATCGGCGATCATGACAATCGTTTTTCTGACTGCTCAATCCATCCTTCTGTCGAGAGCGTAAGTCCATGCCCGTCGAAATCATCCGCTACACGACCGACGCAGAGTGGCACGCAGCCCGCGCTGTCGATGTGACGAGCACCGAGTCAGCCGCGCTATTCGGCGAGTCGCCATACGCCACGCGATTCGAAATTTGGCACCGAAAGCATTCCGGCGTTGTTCCAGCATTCGAAGCTAACGAGCGCATGGCCTGGGGAAATCACCTCGAGGCCGCCATCGCGCAAGGCCTCGCCGAGCAGTACGGATGGACCATCGAGCCGATGAAATCCTACTGGCGCCGTCCTGACATGCGCCTCGGGTCCTCGTTCGACTTCATGATTACGAACCTGCCAGACGGACCTGCACACCTTGAGATCAAGAACGTCGATTACCTGGCGTTCCGCGATGGCTGGCTGGAGCATGACGACGGGTTCATCGAGGCACCGGTTCACATCGAGGTTCAGGTTCAGCACCAGATGGCCGTATCAGGATTCAAGCGCTCGTTCATCGGCGCCCTGATCGGAGGCAATCGCGCCGTAGTGCTTGAGCGCAAGCGCGACGACGAGGTGATCGACGGCATCGAGAAGACGGTCGCTGAGTTCTGGAAATCGGTCGACGCCAACATCGAACCGCCGCCGATGATGCCGGACGACGCCGAGGCTGTGATCCGGATGAACCGTTATGCGGAGCCTGGAAAGATTTTAGACGCCACCGGTGATGCGACTATCGAAACGCTGGTGACGAAATACAAAGAGGCCTGCACCAGGCGCGACTCGCACGACGAGCAGGCGAAAGTTCTGAAGGCAGAACTGCTGCTGGCCATCGGCGATGCGGAGAAGGTTGTCACGTCAGACTGGACGGTTAGCGCTGGTCTGGTGACGGATACGCCGGCGCACGTGATTACCGAGGCTGACATTGGGACCAGCTACGGCGGTCGCAAAGGCTATCGCAATATCCGTTTGTCGAAGACGAAAAAGGCAAAGGCTGCAGCCTGATCGCGGCCACACAATAGGAACCAACATGAGTAACCAGCTTACCGTTATCGATGAAGTCCGCGGCGCCATCACCAAGATGGGCCCTGAGTTCAAGAAAGCACTACCCGCGCACGTCAACGTGGAGCGCTTCCAGCGTGTCGCCATGACGGCCGTTCAGAACAACCCGGACCTGCTGAACGTAGATCGCCGCAGCCTGTACAACGCCGCGATGCGCGCAGCACAGCAGGGCCTTCTTCCGGATGGTCGCGAGGGCGCCATCGTCACGTTCTCCGGCAAGGCGCAGTGGATGGTCATGGTGTCTGGCCTCCAGAAGCTTGTGAGAAATAGCGGGGAGGTCAGCACCTGGTCTGTCCAAGCTGTCTATGAGAACGACACGTTCGACTACACGCTCGGCGACGACGAGCACATCACGCACAAGCCAGCACTGCGCAATCGTGGATCGATCATCGGTGCTTACTCAATCGTGCTGATGAAAGACGGCGAGCGCAGTCGCGAGTTCATGGACGTCGATCAGATTAACGCCATCCGCAATCGCAGCCGCTCAGGAAAATCCGGACCATGGGTATCTGATTTCGACGAGATGGCGAAGAAGACAGTAGTTCGCAGACATTCGAAGCGCCTTCCCATGAGCACAGACCTCGACGACCTGCTGCGCTCAGACGATGACCTGTTTATGCCGCCCGCCGAGCAGCCATCGCAGGAACCGCAGAACGGCGCCGCAGCCCCGACACCACGCACCCGCCCCACGCGCCTCAACACAGTTGCCGCAGCAGCCAGCGAGCAGCCCGACGATGACAGCGTAACCATCGAAGGCGGCGAGGTGATCGAGCACGACCATATCGACCAATCGCCACAGGAACACGACAGCCCGATCTGACGGAGGTAGCCCATGACGACCCGAACCGCAGCCGATACCGCAGCCAGAACCGAAACTGATGACGATCTGCTAACACCTCAGGAGGTCGCTAAAAAGTTGCGCATCGCAGTCTCGACGCTCGAACAGTGGCGAGGTCAGCGGAAGGGTCCGAAATACCGGAAGCTCGGCAACGGAATCAGAAGTCCGATCCGGTATCGCCGCGGCGACATCATCGAGTTCCTGAATACGTGAGGTACTGAAATGGTTGATGGACTGATCCTGCTAGGGATGTTCCTAGCGTTCGCGATGATCTGCAGCTGGGCCGATAGAAAGTGAGGAAGATGGAATGCAAGACAACAAACTGATCGCCGAGTGCTGCGACGCAGCCGGCGAGGTGTATGCGAGCGAAGGGTTTAAGGTTGAGTGGCCGGAAGAGTCGAAGATCGCCCAGGCTGCGGAGCCGGTGGTCGAGCTATCAGGGATAGACGAATACGGGCCGATGCTTAATTGGTTCAAGCACTGGACAGAATTTCCGCTTGGCGCTCAGTTCTACGACGCTCCGCAGCCCGACCGCGTGGCCGAGCTTGATGGGCGAGACATGTACGTAATGCTCAGTTCTATGCAGTCCGGAGAGATGACGGTAAGCCGGGGCGTCGAGCTGCTAGACATGTGGTTGGCGGGTACATACAGCGACGATGAAGTTCCGCCAGCAACATATCTGCGCGATGAACTGCCTACAGAACGCATCGCCGAGCTTGAGGCCGAGGTGGCGCGGCTGCGGAAGGCGCTACGAACCGCCTTCGATCACATCGAAATGGATGAGCTTCGGATCAGCCACGCAACGGACGCCGCGGCAATCGACGCCGCCATCGCAGCGAAGGGAGCCGGTCATGCTGAGTAACCAGGAAATTAATGCTGTCGGGTACGAGGCTTGCGAGAAGTATGCAAATGAATATGGCGATGACGAAAACTGGTCAGACGTGTTCAACGGGTTCAGTGCCGGTGCTAAATGGGGATTAAATCAAGCCCGCGCCGACCAGCAGGCAGAGATCGACGCCCTGCGCGAACAGCTTGCGGCGGCAAACGAGCAAATACGATGCGCATACGCAACTGCGGATCGCGATGCAGGTGAAATGCATGCAGTGTTAGATCGGGAAGCTTCCGCCCTCGCCAAAGCACGCGAGGAAGAGCGGGAGCGGTGCGCGAAGGTTTGCGACGACCGAGCCAGCAGGAACGAATCCGCAGCGCAGCGAGCAATCGAAAACGACGAGCGCGAGGAAGTGCCATACCTACGCGCTGCCGCATGGCAGATGAGCGTCTGCGCGAATGATATCCGCGCACTGCCCACCACGCCGGACCCATCCGCATGACCTACACCTGCCGCAACAACGACCCCAGCGCGCCGGATGTGCAGTGGGTTCAGGCCGGATGGGAGCCGACGATACTGACCGCTGGCGCTGATCTCACCAGAATTCCTCGCATGGTCCGCATCACCAGCCAGTGGCTCGACATTCCCTGCGGCCACACCGACCGTGCGACCGATCCAGAATGCGACGGCTGCGGCCGAAACATCACCACGGAGGCAGCATGATCTCAATGAGCAACACACAAATACAGATGCTCTGCGCCGATGACATGCAGAGAGTTCATCAGGCATACATCGACCTGGTCCAGATCGTGAAGCGCGCCGTCGAGACGCCGATCAGTACGCACACGAATCCGCAGTCTGAATTCGTGAGGCGCGATGTATGAAGCGCATCGACCCGCTTCTGCGTACGCAGCCCTGGCTCGTCATGGCCGTATTCACGCCGGTCGAGCGCATGCTGGATCGGATGGAGATCGACGGAACCGTCGAGACGAACGGCGACCAGGTCGTGTTCATGGAGCATGGGAACGGCGAATGGTTTGACCTGCCCGCCGCGCTGAACGGACTGGTCGAGTTCCACGAGCTCGCAACAGAGAAGCACGGCGTTCCGGCATCGACTGCTGCACTGACGAAGCTGGCCAGCGATCTCCATGACGGCAACCCGATATTCGAGGCTGACATTGCAGCGGTTCGCCGGGACATCGCAAGCTGCAAGCATCAGGCGCTGAAGCTGCGCGTCAGCCAGGCGGCTGACATCGTGCGAACGATTCAGATCAGGTCGGAGATCGCCAGGAACGAAGTGCTATCCGAACTGCTACCGGCCGGAAATTAGCGAGTGATCGCAAGGCTGGCGGTCAAGTCCAATATGGGAACGACTGAAAGTATTCACCGAAGCAGAAACGGATTCTCTGCACACACTCAAGAATGGAAGAACCATGAAAATTCGTAATTTGTTGGGAGCACTTCACTCTGACTTGTCGTTAGACAGCGCAGAAGAGATCAAGGCCAACATCGAACTAATCGACCGTGTGCAGCACATGACCGGCGGGGAGATCGACACGATATATGCGGCGTTCAAGCACGGCCCATTGTTTGACGGTGACGTGCCATCGAAATCGTCACGCGACACGCTGCTAAGCGAAGGGTTTATCGCAAAGGTCGTTGTGAAGGGAGAGGATGGCTACAACGCATGCACACATAAAGGCGCATGGGCGTATCGCATCCTAATCACCCAATGCAATCCCGCCGCCTAAGCGCGCTCGAGGCCGTGGCGAATGTCGTCGTCGGGCTTGGCGTGGCGTTCGCAACGCAGGTCATCGTGTTCCCTGTGTTCGGCTTTTACGCCTCGACGCAGCAGCATG
>Ga0247798_1000002_pt1 | contig 46476 bp, 59 predicted proteins | sample UWRJS197509C6_FD_179929 | JGI IMG/M metagenome (GOLD analysis project Ga0247798, IMG submission 179929) | Soil microbial communities from Arlington Agricultural Research Station in Wisconsin, United States - UWRJ-S197-509C-6 | ecosystem: Environmental > Terrestrial > Soil > Agricultural land... | reverse complement strand
ATAGTACAGTTAATACTTCAGGGTCAACTGTTTCTGGTGGTGGAACTTTTACTGTACTTATACGTTGGGATGGAACTAATTGGAAAGTTGTTTAATAGACTATGGGCTTTCAACAAGGCTTTTGGAAACCTAATAAAAAACAGGCAGAATTCCTTGCCTTACCAACTACCATTAAAGAAGGGTTCTATGGTGGTGGGGCTGGTAGTGGTAAATCTGATGTACTGCTTGTGTATGGTATTGTCCATCGTTGGCATGAAAATCCCGTATTTAAACAAGTCTTCATGCGACGAACTTATCCAGATCTTAAAAAGGAAATAGTTGGACGTACTAGAGAATTATATAGTAAGTTCGGTGCTACGTTTAATTCAACAGATATGGTTTGGACTTTTCCAAGAGAAGACCAATATGGTGCTGGTATTAGAGGTAATGCTGGAGCACAGATATTCTTAGGACATTGTGAACAAGAAAAGGATGTTCATAACTATGATTCAATGGAAATCTCTCTATTTACACCTGACGAATTAACAAATTGTACGGAATACATTTATTTATATATCGGATTTGAACGTAACAGAGCACCTGTAGGTTCAGGATTACCATCTATTATACGCGGTGCTGGTATGCCCGGAGGCATAGGGCATACATTTGTTAAGAAAAGATTTATTGACCCATATCCTGAAGGTGGGAAAATAATTGTAGGTAAGGGTGGTAATAAACGCATTTATATACATTCAACACTAGATGATAACATCGATAATATCGACCCAACATATGCACAGTCATTAGAAGGAAGGCCCGAGGCTGAAAGAAAAGCTAAGAGACATGGTGATTGGAATGCATATCTTGGACAAGTATTTGATGAATTTAGGGATAAGAGATTTCCTGATGAACCTGATAATGCATTACATGTATGCGAGCCGTTTGAAATTCCGAAATGGTGGCCTAAGTTTATTATAGGTGATTGGGGATTTGCAGCAATGACCTATATTGGATTCTATGCGGTTAGTCCAAATAAAAGAGTTTTCCTATATAGAGAAATATATTGGACTAAAACTAAAATTGCTGAATGGGCACCTGTAGTTAAGAAATTCGCTGATGATGAACAGCCTAAGGCAATTAAGTTTTGTAAATCTGCTGGACAAGATAGAGGACAGGAACATACTATTCAGGAACAAATTGAAACGGCACTAGAGCAACCTATTGATTTATCAAATAATACATCAGGTGCAAGAATAGCCGGTAAAATGTTGATACATGAATACTTAAGATGGAAGGCGAGGCCATCTGTATCATCAAGTGAAATGCCTATATATAGCGAAGAACATGCCATGTACTTATATAGAATGAAAGGCATGGAGGAATATAAATCCTATCTAAGATTGTTCGACCCACCTGCACCTGAAGATAATCTTCCTAGATTACAAATCTTTCTTTGTGATGCGAATAATCATGATGGACATCCTAATTGTTGTCCTACTATGATTGATTCGATTAAAGCGTGTAATTATGATGCTAAAAAGAAAGATGGTAAACCTGTAGAGGATGTCGCAGAGTTTGAAGGTGATGACCCATATGATGATTTACGTTATGCTTTGGACTCTGCTGACTCTTACTTTAATGAAGCAAACGCTGAATTTAAAAGAGTTGAACGCGAGGCAGCAATAATTAATCAGTTAAATTCATCAGGCGATTGGACTGCATTCCATCGCAACATGCATACTATTGAACAACATGATTCACCGAAAATGGTATCTAGGTTTCACAGGAGAAAATAATGCCTCTACCAATCGCAAACATAGCTATTGATGGTAAAACTGGACCGGGGATTGCATTCAGTCTATTGAATGATGGTCCCATTAATAATGCTAGGAGTATGTTATTTAATTTTCAAACTAACTGTATTACAATTATTGATTTTAATGGTAGACCCCAAGATATCGAAATGACTGATATTGCTACTGTTACTGTTGCTATTGCGGCTGGTGTATATACCATTACGGTAACATAATATGATTAATTGGCTACATAAATGGTGGAATCCTCACTGTCCTGATTGTAGAGAACAGGAACATGAAGATAAGATATGTGCATCTTGTGAAACTTTAAAGACTGAGAATGCAAGATTAAGTAGTGAAAATTTAAGACTTATTGAAGTTCTATTGAGAAAGAGTGGAACACCAGAGGAAATAACAACTACTGAACCAATACGACCATTACCTGTTACTAATAAACATGTTCCTTGGAATGTACGTAGACAAATGTTAGAAGCGGAAGATAAAGCTAAAGCTAAATTGGTAGCTAATAATCCTATTCTATCAACTACTGACCCTCTTACTGGTAAGGTTAGTACTGAAACATTATCTAGTATTAATCCTTATAATGAACCACTACCAAATGTAGGAAACAGAATAGATACAGATGATTTAGAACAAGAGCTAATGAAAGGACCAGTATAATGCCCTTTCCATTCAATAAGTCTAAGAAGGATAGTAAAGATAAGTCTGATAAGAAAGATAAAAAGACCGAGGGATATAATCCTAAGGAAAAATTAAAAACCGGACCAACTAAAAACTTCATGAAGAAATTTAAGGAACTAGAATAATGACTTTTAAAGTATGGGTAGAACATGATGGTACTGTTGATACCCTCTTTATTGCAGGTGGGGGACGTAGAACCTACAGTAGATTATGTGTAGATGCAAGGCGCGTAGCTGAAAGTATGGGATGGACTAGACCTATTGTTACTAAAATGAGAGAAGTTGATTCTATTGACCATACAGAATTACCTATCCAGACTTGGGACTTCGTTAAGGATATGATAGAACAGGGAATGTAAGATGCCTGCTGCTATTAAGACTGGTCCAACTTTTCTAGATATGTTAGGTTTAAGTAAACCTATAAGTGAGATACCAGATAAATTAGATGCACCTACTCTAGAACCCCCTGCAACTATACCTTTCACTGGTGGAGCTACATGGAAAGGTTTAGGAGCAGGAATGTTAGAGGGTGCTGGTAAATTTTATAAAGATTATGTGAATGACCCGACTAATGTAGAAACTAGTACTTTTGGACCCTCAGCAGCGATAGCCTCTCCATTAGTAACACTTTATAAAGATGCTAAGGGAAGACCTGATGCCGGGTTAAGAAGATATTTTACAGAACTTTTTCTAAAAGAAGCTAAGGCACATGGTAAGGATTCTGTAGAAGGTGCTGAAAGATTAGTTAAACGGTATCCGCGTGCTGTAACATTAGAAGAACTTAAACCAGAACTTGTTGCTAATAAAGGTGCATATAAAAATACTGAAGCATTAGTAACACCTGAAAAATCAGATAAGTTTGGAAGGAAACCAATTTATTTAACTAAAAAAGGTGCTCAAGCTATTAAAGATGAAGGTCCATCTAAAGCAACAGAACTATTTGGACATGAAACCGGACATGTTGCAACTGATGCATTAACTCCCGGCGGTATGATGACTGATTATAATGCAGCAAAAGCTATTGTACCATATCGTGATATTCCTCATGAAATAACTGCATTTGCTAGAGGTAATAAATTGAGGACTGGTGATTATAGAGCACCTGTTAATAGGATGGGTGATATATTAGGTAAGTATGGACCTGATGCGGAAAAAACCTTTAGTGATAGTATAGATGCAATGAACGCTGCTAGTCTAAATAGATATGGGGAATTACGAAATTCCCCTATTCTGACTAGTCAACAACGGAAGTTGAGTGAAATAAGAAGTACCCCCCAATTCACAACTAATCGTGGAATGTATAATATACGTGGTGGAGATAAGGTCAGAGATATTCCACTCTCGTGGAAATTAGATAATACTGTAGACCCCGAGGGAATGACTGATAGATTTAAAAGTATGATGAAATTTAAATTCGGTAAAGAATATGATAATACAATATATAGTCCTGAAGGTACAGCATCTACTGTAGTAGCAGCACCCTTCAGATTACCCCGTAATAAGATTAGACCTCCAAGATTCGATTTTAATCCTACGTTCTTACAAGATTAAGTTAGATGCCTAAGGATAACATCCCTAACGACGAAATCCAACGTTTATTGAGAACAATCTTTGATGATTGTTATAAGGAAGATAATGCTGTACGTGAACGTCAAGTACGTGCATGGCGTAGACTAAAGTTATTGTGGGAAGGTTTTCAACGTGTATGGTATTCTGAAGTAGCACATGATTGGCGTGTTGCGCCTAATACAGAAAGCAGTGATGATGGAACACAAGGTGCATATGACCATCCTATTAATGTTTACAAGGCATATCTAGAATCTATCATAGCGGCACTTTCAGTAAGTATTCCTTCTATCAAATGTTTTCCCGACGATGCCGAGAATACATTAGATTTAATTACAGCACGTTCCGGAGATAAGATAGCAGAACTTGTATATCGTCATAATGATGTAGCATTACTTTGGTTACATGGACTATTCGTATTCGTTACTGAAGGAATGACTGCATGTTATGATTATTCACACTCTTCAAAGGAATATGGAGAATATGATGATAAGGAATACGATGAAATAGAGGAAGAACACGAAATAACTCAATGCAGTAATTGTGGTCATATTATATCTGATACTACTATGCAACCTGAACAACAGATGCAACAGCCTGTTGAGAATACTCCATTAGCACCTAATCCTGCATTAATGGGACCAACACAAGGTAATCCATTTGATGCGAATAACCCATCACTAAAAATGAATAGCACTGATGAAATTGATGAATTCATGCCAGATAATGAAGATTCTGAAATACAATATAATGTACAATATAAAGGTGCTGATTTGTGTCCAGCTTGTATGATGCAAATGGACCCGGAAATTAGACGGGAGAAATTTAGTGTAACACGACTGATAGGTGTAACTAGAGAACCTAAATCACGTATTTGCCTTGAAGTTTATGGCGGACTTAACGTTAAAATACCTAATCATGTTAAAAAGCAGAAGGATTTACCCTATCTAATTTTCAGTGAAGAAAAGGACTATACTTCAGTAATTGAGGAATATGGCCATCTTCATGGTAATGAAAAGATTCTAAAATGTGTAAACGCGGGGCGTCCTAATAGTTCATATAATTATTATGAATCATGGGCGCGTCTATCTCCACAGTATCTTGGCGAATATCCTATCAATGTAATTACAGTTCATAAAGCATGGATACGGCCATGTAAGTTTAATTTGTTAGGTGATGAAGCTGATGTTAAAAAACTAAAGAAGAAATATCCCAATGGAGTATGTATTACATATGTAGATGACCAGTTTGCCGAAGCAACAAATGCATCATTGGATGATAATTGGACAATACTTGAAAATCCAATGGCGGATTATTTACATTATGAACCTGCTGGTCAGGGACTAGTTAGCATACAAGAAATTACTAATGACCTTACTTCACTAGTCCTTCAAACCATTGAACATGGAATTGGTCAAACATTTGCTGACCCTGCTGTATTAGATTTTACAGCATATGGTCAAACCGAAGTAACTCCCGGTGGTATATTTCCAGCTAAACCTAAATCCGGCAAGTCATTAAATGACGGATTTATGGAACTAAAGACAGCTACACTAAGTCAAGAAGTAATGCCATTCTCTACACAAGTACAGTCAATGGCACAATTAACTTCCGGTGCATTACCATCATTGTTTGGTGGTAATATGGAAGGAACTGAGACTGCATCACAGTATAGTATGTCTCGTGCTCAGGCATTACAGAGACAACAAAATACTTGGAAGATGTTTACGATTTGGTGGAAACGTATATTTGGTAAAGTAATTCCATTGTTCATTAAAGAAATGAAAGATGATGAACGGGATGTACAGAGAGATAAGCAAGGCAATTTTATAAATACAATGATTCGTAAGTCTGAGGTAGAGGGTCGCATTGGTAAAATAGAATTAGATGCTGGTGATACTCTCCCTCTTACATGGTCAGCACGTAAAGATGTTATTGAGAAATTGTTACAGAACAGTAATCCTGAAATTATACAAATTCTCACGGCTCCTGAAAATCGTAGACTTATTCACGAATCACTAGGTATTCCAGAATTCTATGTACCCGGTGAAGATGATGTTACTAAACAAAATGCTGAAATTACTATATTACTAAATTCTATGCCCATCGAAACTGGGGATATGATGAATCCTGAGATAAGCTCAGTTGAAATTGACCCGGTATTTGATAATCATAATATAGAATTTGAATGTTGTAGAAAATGGATATGTAGTGAAATAGGTAGGCAAGCAAAAGTTGATAATGAACAAGGTTATCGTAACGTATTACTACATGGTAAAATGCACTTACAACAAATACAAATGGCTGCTATGCAACAACAGCAGATGGAACAGCAATCAGTATCTACCAATAAACCATCTGAAGGTAATTCGGGAGATGGTAATCCTAATCCCGGTCAACAATCTGCACCTAATAGCAAACCTAAACAAAATACTCAGACACCTATAACTGGAGATGCCAATGTTCCCACGATTCAGTAAATTAATTAACTTTCAGTATCCTCCTGATTCTCCTGTTAATAGTGGTGGTGGTAATACTGCTCCATCCAGTGATATGGGGAAGGAAGATATCATCGAATTTTTAAATGAGGATGTTGAAGCTAAAGATGAACCTATAGATTTAACAGATAAGTCTAAAAAAGCTAAAGCATCTAAAGAAGATGATAAAGATGATGATGAAGTAATTGAGGAAGATGATGAGGACGAAGACGAAGTTATTGAAGATGATGATGATGAACTAGATGAGATAGAGCTAGAACTTAAAGAACCTAAAGAAGAAGATTTAGAATTAGTTACACCAGTTAGACGTAAAGAAATCCTAGCTAAGTATCCTAACGTATTTAAGGATTTTCCATATCTTGAAAAAGCATACTACAGGGAACAGAAATATACAGAACTGTTACCCACTATTGATGATGCTAAAGAGGCTGTAGAGAAGTCTAAAACATTAGACCAAGTTGAGAATGATTTAAAAAATGGTAAAACTGAAAATTTACTAAGAGCTGCTAAAGGTAATACTAAAGCATTTGCTAAACTCGTTGATGATTATCTTCCCACATTAAGCCGAGTAGATGAAAAGGCATATCATCATGTAATTGGAAATACTATTAGGCATACTATTGTTGCAATGGTTAATGAAGCTAGGACTTCTAAGAATAATAATCTTGAGGCCGCTGCTCAAATCCTTAATCAATTTGTATTTGCATCATCCACATTTGTACCGCCATCATTACTTTCAGATACACTTCCTGAAGATACAAAAGTAACAACTAAAGAAAAAGAACTAAACGAACAACAAAGACAATTTAATATACGTAAAATAGAGAGTGCTAATCATGGATTAAGTGAACGTGTAAATGGAGTTTTACGTAATACTATTTCAGCTAATATTGACCCTAAAGAATCTATGAGTGAATATGTTCGTAAGAATGCTTCTAAAGATGCATTTGACGAACTTAAAACAGCTATTGACCGTGACAAGAGATTTGGAATACTAGTTGATAAACTATGGGAAAAAGCTATTGCTGATGATTTCTCAACTACATCTATGGATAGAATACGTGGTGCTTTTATCTCCAAAGCTAAAACACTGTTGCCTTCAGTCATTAAAAAGGCCCGAAATGAAGCTTTGAGAGGTACTGGTAAAAGAATTGGTAATGATAAGACTGAGGATAAGACGGCCTCGCGCAACGGTAATAACAAAAATGAGAAGCCACACTCCTTTAATAGTGGCCGCGATTCAAAAGATTCTAAAGGTAAAGTCCCATCAAAGATGTCATCTTTAGAATATCTAATGTCTGAGGACTAGTTTAAGGAGTGAACAATGGCTGTAGTTGAACAACAAGTTTCTGCACTTGAACTCGAAAAGGTTGTTACCAAAATTCGAGTTTTGTTTGAACGTGATGATAAGTTTTATTCCAACATCAAGAAACGTGATGTTGAGACTATCTCTAATCGTCAAATGAGACTTCCATTGGAACTTCGTCCCGGTGGTAGTTTTCAATATTTTGATGCTAATGGTGGTGATTTGGGTAGAGGTGGTGGGCCAACTTGGGATAAGGCTGTAGTATCTGCGGTATTCCTTTCTGAGAATATCGAATATACTAAGCTTACTCAATGGAGCACTGATAGTGATAGAAAAGCTATCACTAATGGTGTTAAAAGACTTACTGCTACTGCGTTGGATGAAATGCGTAAGCAACTAGATAATCAGCTTATGCAAGATGGTAGCGGTACTGTTGGTGTAGTTGGTACTGCAACAGCGGTTGGAAATGTCAATACTATTGTAATGAATGCTGATGGATTTGGTGCGAAACTAGTTCGTTATGGTCAAACACTTCAGGTGTTTAATGCTGCTAAAACTACTCTTGTAGGTAAGGGTCTTGTCACATTGTATGATGTGGAAAACAATACCATTGACCTTACATCAACAGCACCATTGGTAATTCCCGGTGGTAGTGTATTGGTTGTTGATGGTCTAACTTCGCCTAACTCATTGCCCGGTTTGTATGGTGTGCCATATCATCATTCAAATGCTGCTGTAGGTACATGGCTTGGTTTTAGTCGTGCGACTACGCCTGAAATTCGTTCTAATCGTGTTAATGGTGGGGGTAATTCACTAGCATTGCCATTGCCTAGACTTTGCCTCAATAAGATTGGTAATAGACTTGGAATGGAAAATAACTTTAAACCAAAGGCTTGGCTACATCCTTGTCAGAAACAGGCCTATGAGGAAATTGGTCAGGCAGTTTCTTATATCCAAAAACAGCCTAAAGAAGAAGGCTTGGATATGTATTTTGAGCGCATGTCATTTGCGGGCGCTCCTGATAGTCCCTCTTATAGTTGGGATAAAAAGAGAATTGACTTTGTAAGCGATGAAGTTTGGGGACGTGCAGAAATTCTTCCCATTGGTTTCTACACATCTGATGGGCGTAAGATTTTTGAAATTCGTTCCTCAAATGGTGGTGTATCGGCAGCAGATATTTTCTATATGACTGTTGGTATGCAGGTGTTTGTAAATAATCCTGCTGCTACGTCATATATCGATAACTTGGCTGTGCCGACTGGATACTAATTTACTTCCTTTTTGCCGGTTTATGGATTCAGTTAAAACCGGCACTTAATAATCATATGGAACTCACAGAAACCATCGAAACTCTAAATGAACATTTAGTTAATCATTTTGGTATTGACTCTATAAGTGGAATACCAATATGGAGAATAGTTTGGTCCGAGGACCAGATTGAAAAACGTTTAGGAACATACGATGATATCACGCCCGGTGGACTATATCTAAGAACAGTTACTGAAGTACGTGAAGTTCCTAAATATAGACAATGGATACAGGAAAAGTATGTATTAGAAAGGTTAGTGGTTATTCCAGAATATAATGAGAATGACTTACCTGCTACTAGAGTATCGTATGAACCAATCTGGGTATTTGAGGATAAAAAAGGTAACTACCTTCCACCTAAATTTGAAGCAGCTAAGTTTGTCATTGATACTATTTATTCAGTCCAATATAGCAACCATTCACTCACTAAATATGTAGACCCTGAGAATACACTTGAAAAAGAAGTAGAGGCTAAACGTAAAAGAGTAGATGGTATTATAGAAGAACTTTTTGGTGAACAATCCTCTTTACAAGGTACGACTTACGTAACAGGTGAGTCTATTATCGTTCCTCGTAATTATGAAAAGGTGAATAAATGAGTACTGGTACGCTGGCAATGAATCAGATTCGTCGTCAAACTATTCGTGCAGAACTGAATCCTATGGATAAGTCTACCATAGTATCTATTTATCCAAAGGATATTAAAGAAATTAAATCTACTATAACACCATCTGTTTATGAAATGAAAGCTGGTAGTGTTAAAGAACCATCTATTCTAGTGGTAGGCAGTGCTTCATGGTGGCGTGAAATTGATGAAGAACAGCCATTATTGGAGATTACTAATAGTTCGATTCAGGTGGCTGATTCAGTGGTTACTGATTATTGTAAGGGGCTATTAGGAGTGTCCTTTCCAGATGTTATGCCGGGAATATTTTGGATTCCAGGTGAGTTCTCATTAAAACAAATTCGTGAGACACATGCTAATCTTTTGAAAAGAGCTGAGGAAAGACAGAAGGCTTATTTTAATCAACTTATTAGGATGGCTGATGGATTTTGGGCTAGAACTAATGGGAATCCATTAAGCATTTTAGAAGATATGAAAATTGCTGCTAGGGAATTGGGACTACAAAATAAAGATTGGATGAAAGACCATGTAATGATGGGTATGTCTAAATGTGTAGCATGTGGTTCGCCACGTAATCTTGAATTTCCAGTATGTCCTAACTGTAAAGCTGTTACTGACCCTGTTAAGGCTAAGGAACTTGGTATACAGTTTGCTTCGTAACTCTATTTTACATAAAATTCAACATTGGTTTCAAATGGAACCGTGTATGAATTATACAGAATGGCGTGGTGACGAATTATGGCACTATGTCATTTGTCTAAAATGTGGTAAAAGAGTTATAGAATTTAAAGCGAGATAAGATGCCTAACGTTACAATAACAGCCGGTGATATGATGGATAAATCGGCTGCATTATTGAATGATACAGCTAAATCTATTTATCCATATACTGTTCAATTGCCATATCTAAACATGGCATTAGCTGAACTACAAGAGTTCTTAGAGTTAAATCAGGTTCCTATAACTGAATTTCAATCTTTTGTGATTCTTGCTAAAGCTGGAACTAATAAATTAGTTTTTCAAAATTTACCAGATAATAAGTTACCAGCAGATATGGTAGAACCTGAATTACTTTGGGAACGACAAGCAGGCCAAAGTAAAGGTTTTACTAGAATGACTAGGGTTAAGGTTCTTCCTATAGAACTGGAAGGAATAGCTACCAATACACTAGGTGTATATACTTGGCAAAATGAGGAAGTTACTTTCTTTCCGGCTACTTGTGATATTGAGGTTAAAATAGATTATCTTAGACAAATGTTTTTTGAAATTCTTAGTGAAGATGATGAAATAGTTGGAGCTAATTTACAATCATTTGTTCAATATAGAACAGCAGCACTATGTTCAGAATTTATTGGTGAAAATCAATCAAGAGCAATGTCTCTAAATAATTATGCTGCATTAGCTATGGACCGTGTAATTGGTATTGGAACTAAGAGCAAGCAAGCTATTATGACTAGACGTAGACCATTTAGACAGGGTTTTAAAAGAACAGTTCAATTCTAAAGGAGTGTGTTTATGTATTCTCCACTTCAGGCATTTGGTAAAATGAATTGGTTCGCATGGATGGGTGATTTGAATGCAAAAGAAATAGGTATACTTACTAATGCAGGTGTTCCTGATGCAACTACGTATGCTAATTTTGCAGGTAAAGGTAGTCTATTGGTAGATATTACTAATGCTAAACTTTATATTAATGGTGGAACTAAGGCTGTTCCGGCTTGGAAAATAGTTACTTCGGCTTAAGATTATGCCTAGTAGTTATAGAGACCATAATCCATTAGTGCTAGACTCATTTAGTGGTCTATGGGCGCGTGGAGATGTGGATACTACACCATTAGACCATTTTGCTGAGTGTGTCAATATAAAGTTTGTAGGTGATAGCTCTATAGAGACTAGAGATGGTATAGATATATCACAGGTCGGACAACCCCCTACACCTAATATAGTTCGTGCATATAATTATCCCACTAAAGATAGTAACACTCTACTAGTGCTTTCTATTAAGGATGATGGAACTACGGGTGAAATATATCATTTAGTAGATGAGCATATTACTTACGGACCTATCCTAACTTTGCCTGATATGATGGATTTTGCATGTATTCCATATGCTGGACGAGCATATATTTCACCATTTAAGTCATATCTAAATGATAAAGGTTTAAATGTTGAAAAAGGATTAGAGGGGGAGTTTTTATATGTTTATGCTGGTGATGGAACTGCGGCTAGAAAAGCTGCTGGTTCACAATTAGCCAGTGGAAATATAGATATAGCAATAGGTGGACCGGGACATACAGACCCTGGTATACATATATTTGCTGTAGTAAGTGAAACTATTAGTGGCTATCTTACACCACCTGCATTAAATGAAAAATTTACTACGGAAGCTGTTCAGAGTGTTTCATTTGGAAATATACCAACATCAGGTAATCCAAATGTAACTAAACGTCATATAGTTGCTACTAAAGTTATTGACCCTAAAGTATTTAATGGTGACTTGAATGGCTATCAATTCTTTTTCATTCCAAATGCTACCATACCTAATAACACAACTATTTTCTTAAATGATGTATCATTTTTTGACCAAGACTTAATAGATGATGCAACGCACCTATTAGATAATTATGAAGAGATACCAGCAGGTGCAGCACTGTCATTATTTCATGATAGGCTATGTTTATTTGCACCTTTTGATTTACCCTCAACAGCACTTATATCAGAAATAGGCGAACCTGAGGCAATAAACAAAATCAATGGCATTATCGCAATGCCACCTGATGGTAATCCATTAACTAATGGTCAGGAACTTAGAGACTTATTATACGTATTTAAACGGTCCCGAACAGTAGCATTTATTGATAATGGCGAAGAACCGTCATTATGGCCGATGGTTTCTATTGATAATGCTTTGGGTACTTGTGTTCATGGCATTGCGACTGTATTAGATAGTGGGTCATCTACTGTTGATTATCTTATAGTAGCTACTTTCCAAGGTATATCATTATTTAATGGTAGATACATATCACCTGAACTAAGTTGGAAAATTGAAACATTCTGGAATGCACTTGATAGAAACCAGTTTAGACGTATACAGATAGTTAATGCACCGATTCAAAAAGAACTTTATATTGTGTTACCTGACGGGCGTGTTCTTTGTTGTAATTATTCAGATGGTATGGACCCGAAATCGGTATGTTGGGTTCCGTGGACATATGTGGTGCCTATGAGTACGGTGGCTATTTTAAATATTGATGAAATAATATTGGGTGCTAGGTTATTTGAATTGATGCTCAGTCCTATGGATACATAACTATGGCTATGAATTTTAGAATAATTGTAGGTACTGTAGGTAGTAAAACTGGAATGTGGTCAAGAAGTCAACCCACACCTATTGAAAGTTGTTCACCATATGAAATTTATGAAGCATTAATAATACCAGATAATCAAATAGTAGTAGCAGCTTGGTATTTATTTGATGGTTCCTATAGACCGGGAAATGGTCTTTTTAATGGTTCTATTAATTTCTTTGTAGGTAAAATTGAATTATATGGCGGTGAATCTTGGGATGGTATTTATGATGGTATAAATGATTTACCTGTAGCTGGCTGGACTCCTGTTACAGCTAATCTTTTTGCTACAGTTGTTATAACAAAGAATGTTCCAAGTGCTCGTCAAATATTAAATGTTACTACAGATTTGGGCGGTACATTTATATGGGATGATGCTAGTGATGTTAATCCTGAGGGTACTTGGGAAGTAGTATACGCTTATAACGAAGTTCCAGACGCATTTCATTTATTAACTAGTTCTATAGGAATTGATATTCAAGGTGGGACTGACCTTAATACTGAAGTTGGCACCATTGAAAATGTATATATTCAAGGAACATATGAAATCCAACGTTGGACCACAACTATAACCTCACCAACTGAAATAAAAACATTAGCCAATATAGATGTTCAACCAATAGAATCTGTAGTAATAGAGTCTGACCCTGAAGACCCCGATGCAGTAGATTTTACGCAATTAGACCCAACTGCACCCATCACATTATATTGGGAATTAGAAAATGCAAATATAATGATTCCAGCAATTATCACTATAACTACATATTACTTAGAATTCATTATAGATGTATATTTACTCAGATTAATTAGAGCTAAGGGTAAGGTTCCTGTTGCTATAAAATTAAATGGTGGAACACAATTTGAAGGTCAAGTTTTAGCAGGAACACTTGAGATTCTATTCTTCGATGGTACTGGAGTGTATAAAATTTCTTCCGGAAGAAGGAATGATTTGATATATGTGGAAGAAGATGTAACTGAAGAATTCAAGATTCCTGACCCAACCATTAAAACTGGATATATAGGTACATAATGCCTCGCGCCTCAAGTTATGTAGGTGAGTTGTTACACACTACAGGTGTGCGTCTAAGGATAGTAGGGGAAGGTAATCTTAAACAAAGCCTACATAGTCTACAAAATGTTAATAACTCACAATTAGTTGATTTAGGATTACAAAATCCTATCAATCGTGAGAAGGTTACTTTAGCTAATTTTATTGACCAACGTGTTCAATATGAACTAAAAGTAACTGAAAAAGATGAATGGTTTCGTTTCTCTAAGATTGTAATTTTTATAAAACCAGTCGCAACAGGCTATCCTCAATAATGGCTATTCCGAGTAAAATAGGATTTGACCCTGCTAGACTACAGGTTCAATTACTAAATACAGGTCTGCAAAATAAAGACCAACAACTATATCAATTACTTTTTCTAATGATAAATGCGATGGAAAAGTTAAAAGATGTATCTAATACTAATGCGTCTATTCCATCTTCACCATCAGGTGGGGGTAACACTACGGTTATTAATGAATTAGGTATATCTCAATTACTATACAGTGATTATGGTCAAGATGAACCTTTAATGATTCCTCCTTCATCTAATGTAAGTACTGGTGGAGGTGGGACTACAAATGTATATAATGAAACTAAAATTACTCAATTAATGTACAGTGAATCTGAATCCTATGAACCATTAATGATACCACCTAGTGGATTAATATCATCTGGTGGAGGTGGTGGAACAGGTGGTGATGCAGGTACATGGAACTTAATAAGTACCTTTACATTAACTGGACAAACTTCTAAAGATTTTATAGATTTAGGACAGTATAGTGATATTCGTGTTATTTTAAGAAATGTAACTTTAAGTGTAAGTGCTGAAATTAGAATGAGGGTAAGTTGGGATAATGGTGTTACTTTTCTTGCATCATCTGGAGATTATGTAGCAGTATCAGGTGCGGGAGCAGAATCAGCACAAGCTGAGTTAGTGTTTTATTTTGGTAGTTCTACGGCTGGTAGAAGTGGTGAAATTTTAATACATGGTTGGAATTCTAATGCTCCAAAAGTAGCACGTTCTAATTTCTTTTCATCAGATAATTATAATTTAAGAATAATACCACAATTAAATCCTTTAAATGCTATAAGAATATTTAATACTCTTGGTTCAGCAACAATGGCTGGAACAGTATATGTATTAGGTAGACTTACTGGTGGTTCAGGAGGTGGTGGTACAGGACCACAAGGTCCAATGGGTCCACAAGGTATACAGGGTATATCAGGTAGAGATGGACTAACTATACCCGGTCTAGATGGTGAGACTAATGAACTTTCAATGATGTTAATTGATAGTCCTGAACTTCCTTATGTTGATTTATTTGAGGGTGCTTATTCTAATCCTCCTGTTGATACTGCACGAGTATATGCATTAGATTCAAATGGATATACTCAAGTTGAGATGAAGGATAGTCTAGGACGTGGTGTTAGGTTTGGAAGTGATAACGTAGTTATTGCTAAAGTTACAGAACCTACTGGTATTGTACGTGGTCAGGCTGTATTTATTGAAGGTGCGTTAGGTGCTAATGCTTTAGTTCGTTTAGCTAAATCTGACAATATTGTTACAATGCCAGCAATTGGTATTGTATTAGATGTTGCTGCTAATAACGCGTTTACAAGAGTATTAACAAGTGGAACATTACAGGGTGTAAATACATCAGCATTTGTTGAGGGTGTTTCATTATTTGTATCCCCAACTACAGCGGGAGCATTTACAGATACATTACCTGTAGCTCCAGCATATGCTCAACGTGTGGGTTTTGTTACACGTAGTCATGCGACACAGGGTGAAATACTTGTAATGACAACGGGTGTATTAGCTGACCCTAGAACACATCATGTATCCCATGAGACTGGGGGGTCCGATTCTATAGCATCATTAGATGCAGCTGTAATAACTAGTGGAATATTATCAAATGGAGCTTTAGATATATCAAGGGGTACTTTAGATGTATCTTTGGTGGGTTCTGTAGTTGCAGGTAATCATACATATAGTATCACGAGGTCTATAACATATGTTAAATTTAAAAAATTAATATTTTTTTCATGCCAATGTGATATTGCAACTAAAGACCCTGCTATGGATGGAATAGTAACAATAAATGAGCTTCCATTTGCTTTATCAAGTACTTCTGCTCAAGCTGGGTATTTTCCAGTTTTTGTATATGGAGTAAATTTACCTGCGGGTTGTACTCAATTTGCTTTCCTAACTAATGTTAACACTAAAATAATAAATTTATATGGAATAGGTAGTGGTGTTGCAGCATATCCTATTACGGCTGTTGATATATTAACAACTGCTTATATAAGATTTTCAGGATTTTATCCAATTGATTAATTTGGGAGTAATAGATGCCATCCAACAAAACATTCAGATTCGGTCCTGTTGCATTAAGTGGTACACTTACCACAAATATACTGAATCCACCAACAACATCAGGTGGTGTTAATGCTGGTACTTCACCTCAATATATCATATTAAGGCATGTAAGAATTGTTAATAAAACGGCTGGTGCTGTATCGTTTTCATTATGGCTTGGTGGCTCTGGATTAAATACAGCAGGAACTGAAGTTATAGGTCAAGGTACATCGGTAGCTGCTAATAGTTTTATAGATTGGTATGGACTAATGAGATTAGATTCAGCAGACTTTTTAGTAGGTGGTGCTTCAGCAGCAACTTCACTTACTATACAAGGTGAAGGCGAAATTGGAGTAGCGGGGTAATAATATGCCTACAGCAGGTGTTAGTGGTGGTATTCAGAAGTATCCTGTAGGTCAGGATTCATCACAATCCAATAATCCACTAAATGCATCCCAAGGTTCGTCTATAGGTAATCAATATAAAACTTTTAATACCGCCACTGAACAGCAGGCGGGAGACTATTCTAACATAATGGGTAAATATAATGATTTATATAATCAAGCTGGTTCTAGTGCTGGTAAGGGGTCATATACACCACAACAGATAAATTATTCTAATTTTGAATATAAGGCTCCAACTATTGTTCCGCATACTATGGACTATACCGAGTCTCCGGACCTTAGAGATTCTATTACTAGAATGCAAGGTTTAAGTGATACAGGAGGATATTCAGAAGGTGATATTAGTAATCTAAGAGAGCGAGGCATATCACCTATTAGAGCTATATATGGTAATGCTCAACGTGAAATGTCGCGTAATAGAGCGTTAAAAGGTGGATTTAGTCCCGGTTATAATGCTGCATCATCTAGTATGGCTAGGTCAATGTCTGACCAAATGGCTAATCAGATGACAAATGTTAATGCTGGTATTGCTAAAGAAGTTGCACAAAATAAACTAAATATTACACCACAATTAGCTAATCTGGTAGCAGGCCAATCTAATTTACAAAATGATATTGCTAGATTTAATACTGGTGCTATGAATAATGCTTCACTACAAGGTGCTCAAATGCAACATTCAGGACAATTAGCTAACAATAGTTTAGCTGCACAAATTGCCCAGTTTAATGCTGGCTCTATGAATGAGGCTGGACAATTTAATGCTAATGCACAAGGTAATGCATTAAATAATCAGGGTAAGATTTTACAGGGTATGCAGGGATTGTATGGAACCACACCTGCACTAACTAATCTATTTGGTAATCAAGCATTACAAGGTGCTCAATTCCAAAATAACGTTAATCAACAAGGTAATGCTAATAATATAGGTCTTATCGGTAGAGGTTTGAACGGTATTCAATAGGATAATATATGCCTGATTCATTCATCGACAAATTAAGAATGAATGGAATTTTTACGCCAAATAACATGAATCCTGTTAGTGCTCCTGACTTATCAGCAGGTGGTATTAATATGGGTGTTGTTAATCAAGGTATGGCAACTATTAATCCTTGGATTGAGCAAGCGCAAGATAAAAAGATACGTGACCAAAAGAATATGATGTTATTTCAGAAAAGCCTGAATGACCCTGATGTTAATCAATATGGTGGGAGAATTAATCAGATTGGTAATAGTATGAATGACCCAAATCAACCAATTAATCAACAGCCTAAACAGGCAGTAGATTGGGCATCATATAATACTAATCCTATTACAGGTATGTCAAATGCTCAGTCGGCAGCATTGGATTTTAAAAAATATCAATCTGATGAAACAAATAAACTTAAGCAATCTCAACTAACTGAAAAGTCTAAGAATGACCAATCTAAAATAGCATTAGGTTGGGATAAAAATGCTCAAGGTTGGGATAAGAATGATATCGCTAGGGGACAACAGGCAATTAATAAATTTAGAGCAGAACATCCCAATGCTAAAACTTATGCTGCTCCCGGTGGTAATTTGTATTCATACGACCCTGTTCATGGATGGGTTGATTCTGGCATAGATAGCGGACTATATACATCTATTGAAGAAATGGAAAAGAAGGGTGAGATTGCAGGTAGATTAGAAACACAAAAACAAACTAATAGAATGCAGTTAGGTGAACAACGAGGTGGACAACAATTAGGTAATATTGCTGCTCAAGTACAGGGTAGACAAGATTTACAAAACAGTAAACCTATTGTTGGTACACCTAATAAAGTTGAAGAAGCTAATAGAGCTAATCAATTAAGAAATCAAAGACCTGAATTAGCACCATATATTGAAATAGACCAAGATGGTAGAGTAAATATAGTTCCACCATCTAATGGTAGTAGTGGATGGTTTGGTAGTGGTGGTCCATCATTGGATGAATGGAATGAAATCAATCGTTCTATTTATGGTAGCGGGAATTCTACTATACAGAATAATGGAAATGTTATCAAATCCCCCACCACCTCCCAAGGACAGGGAATAAATACATCTCCTTCATCATCTAAATCTTCAGGTAAGTATAAGGTAGGGATAGAGTAATGGCTACTGTATATCGTTATCCACTATCTAATGGTAAAACCCTAACGTTAGAGGGTGATAATGAACCGGCTACTAGTCAAGTTGAAGAAATAGCTAGACAACAGGGTGTATCATTAAGTGGATTAGAAACACCAAGCGCGAGGAAACCTACTGGTACAGGTACATCTGACCGTAGATATATTGATGAAGCTCAGGATTTTTTAAATCGAAATCCATATTTTAAATCTCCCGGTGTTAGTACAGGTCCACAAAATTTTGAACAACCTGAAGATGAGGGTGGGGGATTACTTAATAGTATATATAAGGGTGCAACAACTCCATTAACACATTATTTACCCGGTGATTTAGAACATATAGGTAGTAAATTTTCTGACTATATGACTACTCCTAAATTAAATGATAGTAGAGCTATGGCAATGTTTAAAGGTTTAATAGGTGGTATGGGTGAGGGCACAGCTAACGTAGCTAATGATTTTACTTCACCCGCTAATATCGCTATGATGGCTGCTACAGGTCAAAGAGCACCTAATCTACTTAAAACTATAGGTAAGATGGCTGCTGTTCCCGGTATGGTACATGGTGGTTCTAGAGTATTAGACCCAGAATCTACATTAGGTGAACGTGGTCAGGGTGCATTTGAATTAGCAATGAATGCACTGGGTTATAAAGGTATTGGTGCTAAACAAGGTGTAAATACTCTTCCTAAAGATGTTCCTTTTGATTTACCATTACATGAAGCACCTCCATCATCTCCAGATTTACCATTAAAAGGTGGACAACCTCGTGGTACACCATATGATTTACCTATTAGACAACCTAATACTGGTTTTGATTTACCACTAAATCCATTTAATAATCCTTCTCGTGGATTAGAATATCCTTTACCACCTGAAAGAAATATTCCATCAGATTTACCAATGGGTCCGCGTGATGAGGGACCATTACTAGATTTACCATTAAATCAACCATCTAATATACCGGGTGATTTACCATTAAATACTAATGTTCCATCTCCTGTAGATTTACCATTAAGACCACCTGTTAATCCATCTGTTGCTGCACCTATAGCTAATCCTCAACAATGGTCTGACCCTAATCTACAAGTAGGACGTAGACCACCTATTTCATTTAATGAACAGGCTACGCCTACACCTGAACCTACACCTACTCCAGATAATAATCCAAGAGCAGGTGTAACTACCGACCCATATCAAACAATGGGTGATTATCTTAAAGAACAAAGACTTAATGAGCTTAGGGCTAAATCTAAGGATGGAACTATAACTGCTGAGGAAATGGCTGAAGGTAATAAGTTACTTGGTGTAACTGAAGAACCTACACAATCTGGTCTACCTATGGACCATCCTAATGCATGGGGATTAACACAACCACAGTCTAAAGTACCAATAGCACCACCTAATAATCTTAGTCAAGGTGGTTTACCATTTGATAGAAACTTTGCACCTGAACTTGGTAATACTCCATCTCCAGAGCCACCAAAGGTAGAACTTACACCACAACAAAAACAAGCAAGATTAGATGAAATTATAACTAAGGCTCAAGAAGGACCGCTCTCAATAGAGGAATTCAGGGAAGGTAATGCATTACATCAGGAACTATCATCTACACCTAAACCTGAAAGTACATTATCTAAAGATACTGGTACATCTAATGATTTACCCAAAGGCAAACTAAGATATAATACTGGTAAAAAATCCTTTACATTAGACTTCGCTGATGATGTGGATAAATCCTTACTAGCATTAGGTGGTAAGAATGATGCTGCACATCTTAAGAATGTAATGGAAAAAACTGGATTAGATGAAGCTGGCGCTAGAAAAGCTGCTAAGAATGTTAGGGCTGCTGTTAAGTCTCAGCTTCAAGGTCATGAAGGTGGGGTTGCTAAGATAGAGCCTATACATAATGCTTCTAAAAAAAACGAAACAATAGAACTACCTGAAGGTGGAGTATCATCAATAGCAGATTGGCTACCCGGTGGTAAAACTCGTCGTATGAATAGGGAGTTAGATAATATTAAAGATACTGCTCCTGTATCTCCAAAAAAATCATTTGTGGATAGATGGGGAGAATCTGAAGGCGACCCTGAAGGTGTATATGGCGATAAACTATTAGAATCCCAGCAACCCCAAGGTACTAAAATAAGAGGGGAAGTTAAGGATGTAACAGATAGTCTATTTGCACCCAAGATGACAGGTACAGAATTTGATATTAAAATGAATAATCTTAATAGACTTATGAATAGAGCTAGGGAAGGCAAACTATCAGATATTGAATTACAAGAAGCTAGACTACTTGATAAAGAACTACGTGGAATGAACTTTGAACGTCCGATAGATACTGCTAATGATTCACAAAAAACTATAGAACTTACTGATGATGAGGGAGTCTCATCAATGAATTGGAAGGATACTAGAAATTTAGATAAAGGTGAAGGAACATCTAAAACAACTGTAGACCCACAAACTGGTGAAACTATAGATTTAAATACTGGTGAGGTAATACCACCTAATGAACCGCCTACAGGTAGTGAATCTACAGGTGACCCAATAGCTGATGCATTAAAACTAAAAGGTCAATTAGAAGATGTTAAAGCTAAACCACCATCAGGTCAGGTGAGGCCAACTCCATCAATGGCAGCATCTTTACCTGTAGGTGCTAAAATGGTGGTATCTTCTAAAACATTTACTCCCAAAGTAATGGCTAAACTATATGAGATGGGATTTGACCATGATGGTTTAACTGATTTAGGTAATCATAGATTTGTTAAAGCCACTAATGAAGCTAGACAAGCACCTATATTAGAAACTGAAGTTGGTTTGTCAAGACCTAAAGCTACACCTAAAAAAGAGGAACAAACAGCTATAGGTGAGATTACTAACTTTAGCCGAAGTGTTATGGCATCGATAGATATGTCAGCACCTTTGAGACAAGGTATAGGACTAGCACATCGTAAAGAATTTTGGAATGCTTTACCGGGTATGGTTAAATCTTGGGGAAGTGAAGCTGTATATAATGGTGTAATGGCTGATATTAATAGTAGGGCAATGTTTAAAACACGTCAAGGTGTAGGTGGTACTGAACTACCATCTTTTGCTCAGGATGCTGGATTAAAACTTACTAACATGTATGATTTGGCTAGTCGTGAAGAATCATTCATGTCAAATCTAGCTGGCAAATTACCCGGTGTACAACGTTCAGAACGTGCGTATAGTGCATTTCTAAATAAACTACGCGCTGATACTTTTGAAGCCTTAGTTAAGGATGGTAAAGTATTTGGTGCAGATAGTGAAGTTAATATTGCTATGGCTAGGGAAATAGCTAACTTTGTTAATACTGCTACAGGACGTGGGTCTTTAGGTAGTCTTGAACAAAGTGCTAGGGCATTGAATAATACATTCTTTGCACCACGACTTATTGCCTCGCGCCTTACTATGCTTAATCCGATGACTTATGTTAATGCTAATCCAATGGTAAGGAAGGAATATCTAAAGTCTCTATTCACTATAGTTGGAGCAGGTATGGGAGTTGGACAATTAGCTAAGATGGCAGGTGCTAAAGTAGAGACTGATTCTACATCATCTGACTTTGGAAAGATAAATATTGGTGGTATTAGAATAGACCCCTATGCAGGATTTCAGCAATATGCTGTAGCTGCTAAACGTCTTATGCCACATTGGGCAACTCTTGGTAAGCCTACTAATACAGGTATCCTTCCATTAGATTTGATGACTGGATTTATGGGAACTCCCGGTGGATATACCAAGAGTTCTACTACTAATAACAAGTATGAACTTGGTTCAGGATTTGGTAAGCCTACTAAATTAGATGTAATAGAAAGATTCGGAACAGGTAAGTTAAATCCTGTGTGGTCATTTGCTGCAGGTATATTGAAAGGTAAAAATCTACAGGGTCAACCATTTGATGTTCCTGAAGAACTTGCATCTAGAATGTTACCATTGATTGTTCAGGATATTAAAGAATTAGCAACTGAAGACCCTAATCTAATTCCCGGTATACATAGAAAGAATCCGTATAAAGAATTCCATCCTGAGAATTTACCATTTGCAATTCCCCCATTTTTTGGAGCTGGAGTTCAGCCGTATAGTGAATTTAAGAGGTAATGTATGTTGATGCTATTGCTACAAATAGCTTTGTTAGGATTAATAGTATGGGCTATTATTACTTATATCCCTATGGCACCGGGATTTAAGACTGTTATTATTGTAGTTTCTATTATTATACTGGTTATATATCTAATGCAGGTCTTTGGTATTTCCGATTTTCCGGTCCCCCACTTACGACGATAAGTGAACCTATCATAAGTAGGTCCAGAGTGCCGTTTAAAGGCCCAAAATGGCGATATGGACGGCCTTTAAAGACCGAAAGCCTCTTAGGTATGGGTTTGGGTCCGAACGTTGAACCTGAGCCATCCTAGAGGCTTTTAGATAGGACCGAATAAAACGACTTATTATTAAAAAGGAATAATACTTTTTTCCTCAAATGTAAATCTACATTCATTACAGTGAAATATTTTCCTCTCCTTACTAATACAATCTATTATACGAACAGGTAGTCCACATGAAGGACAACTTCCTATAACCTTTCGTGAGGCATAGTAATCTATTCGTTCTTGAGTGGGTATAAATAATTTTGTAATATCATCTTTTGCCATTTCTTGACCTTGGTTCTTTATACATATATTTGTCAAGATTAAGATAATCAACAATTATCTGTTCTACTATCCAAGATACAGATTTTTTTTCTCCCCTAGCAATAGTTTGTACAATATCTAAAACGTCAGGTGGCAGTTGTTGTGTAATTCTATTTCTAGATTCTTTAGATAGTAAACGTGCTGCGTATTTTCTTTTCATATAATTTTTCTGTATGATTGCCTCGCGCCTCTGAAATATCATTATCCAAAGACGCGAGGCATACGTATTAATAGTTAAGGAGTCAAAGACCCTTCATAATGTTCCATACCCTTGTATGGTCCCTGAGTAGCTGTATCAGCCCCACCTGCACCACGTCCCATTAAACGTTCCCACCAATACTTTTCAGGCGGAACCATAGCAAGTTCTACGCCTCTCTGTAACATTTCGATTTTCTTTTCTCTCCAATATCCTAATAGGTCATCACTAAGTACAGGTCCATATCCAACCTGATGACCCATCTTAATAAATGCATCACTAGCACCAGCATTTTTAAAATCAGTACTAGTTGGACATTTATATGGTGGTCTGAGTGATGGAATACCGGGGTCAGTAATAGGATATCCTGATGTATCAGGAGGTGTTCCACCATCAGGCGGAGGTGTTACAGGCGGTACTGTAGTTGATGGAACAAACTTACACATCTGTGTAAACACATTGTCTAAGTCTACAATTTCAATATCCTGCCATCCACCACCAGTCGGCCTATACTCAATACAAATCTTACCTTCAGGTTTAGGTGTACCATCAGGATTGAAATCTTGTGATGGTGCAAAGCATAGATACCCTTGTGCAGTCTTAATCTGAATTTTCATTATGTTCCCTTCTATTGATACAACTTCAATTTCAGGCTCACTTGCTAGACGTTGCATTTCAGGTGAATAGTCCTTATGTAATTGAAAAATTATTTCATCAATACTTGAGAACTTTTCAATATGGTCTAAATGAATGAATAGTGCATTATCAAAGAAATCACCAATAATGCAAATCCTTTTATTAAGAGCAATAGCCATTCCTATTTCAGCTATCGTTCCTTTATATTTCAAACTTCTTTGTAATAATGCGACTATAAAGTCTGCATCCCTTACACCTCCTACACATTTTAAAGCTTCATCTTCATTGTTATTAGTAAGTGCTTTAGTCCAGTCATATGTAACAGTATGACCAGCTTCAGTTAGTTTAGCTATTGCTGCCTTTACATTCTTAGTATTCTCGAATTTACTTGCTACATAGAATTTCATTTAGTCTCCGTTCATATTATACAGCTTGGTTCGGAAAGTCAGTACGTTTAACATCATTAGCGCGTGGACCTTTTTCGGTAGGTTCTCCTTTAATGAATGTTACGGGAATATTAGGGTTAGGAGCATTATGGTAATCATTTACCAAGTCATTCCAAAACCCATGGAAATCATCTTGGTGAAAGAAATAATCTACGTTATCCTCTCCCTTAATGAATCCATATTTACTAACCTCTGTCATGCTGATTACGTGGCCTTTAAGTTCATTTGGCATAACCATCTCTCCCTCTTGTAAAAGAAACTCTATTGCTTCAAACTTACGGTATCCTGCTTCCTTATTATCATCTGCAAAACATCTACTTGCTTCAGCTAATAATACATGTATTTTTTCTTTATTTGTCATGATGAAACCCATTCACTTTAGTTGTCTTAGCTGCAATAAACCTTTGCAACTCTGCAACCTGTTCATCAGGCATAGTATAGACTATTTGATTACCTATACTATTGGTCTTAATTAGACCTGCATGGTCAAATGATAGCATGATTCCATCAAATTCTTCAACATTGGAATAATGCATCCATATTTTCTTCATTAGTATGGCTCGTGTTATAGTGTGATTCTCACGTTGTAACATGATAGTTACAATCATGGCTTTAAGATTGGCAACATTAGCCATGCCATCTTTACCAAGTGTAGTTTTTTGAACATTTGAAATCAGCTTACCACATTCAATGATAGCTTCATTCATTGCACAGGGTGATATAACCAGTTGTTCACTTTCAGCTAGACTTAACAGCATTGCTACTTTAAGTACTGAGTCACCGAACCTATTCATCGTACCTGTAGTATCTTTAATATCACTAGTAGCTCTACCTGTATAGAAGGTATCATACCAATCATCATATATGATACCTACCTCATTAAAGTATAGTTCTCGTACAGAGGTTTTAGTTTTCTTAATTTTCTTATACTTAAACTCAGATGATTGGTCACCCTCGAATGGAGCAAATGCTCCTTTTAGTTTACTTAATTCCTTTAGATAGTCAGCAGATACTTTATAGTTGGGTGGATTTATTAATCTGTAAGTTAATGAGTTGATGTTTTGATTTTTAGTTTCATGTACAATGAATGTCCTTGCAAAGTATCCTCCTTGTATTGCACTACGAGTGAGAATATCCTCACTCATTGCTTCATTAGTTGCAGTAAACATAGTTACTGTGGGGTCTTTTAATTTAAAGCTTTCCATTTTCAATAATGATTGCCACTCTCCAAAATTGTATTGTCTATCATACAGGTCAGTTAAGATTTTAGTTGCAACCTTATCTTCCACGATTGATGATGACAATTCTGAACTACAGATAAATGCCGTAGACTTAGCATTTATCTTACCACCGGGTAATGTAGTGGCCGTTCCTAATTCTTTTAAAATTCCTTGTATAGAACTCCGTCCAGTTATAATCCTAGTGTTATTAACAGCTTGGACTAACTGACGTGCCATTGATATTGCTGGACCTTTACGTAATCCACTCTCAGCATGAAGCATTACAAATATATTTGGATACAGATTATGAATCTGTCTATCTATCCATATATTATCTTTAACTACTGCTGATATTGCAGACAGTCCACCCCAATACCAGAATGATTCAGGGGATTCTAGCTCGTCATGCTGTACTACTAAATCATGTAACCAGTTTGACATATTCGTAACATATGGCTTTACGAAGATTGGTTGGTTGTTTCATATGTGTTTGTCTCTACGAATGTTCGTAACCTTCTCATTAATGCAAGGGCTTCTGTATTCTCATATGAGATGTATTGAAACATTAGTAATTTAACCAACGTATTACATTCTTGTATTGTTAGTTCTATTATTAGTTTTGGGTCAATAAAATTATCCATAGTTACACCACTGCAAATTGGTCTGTTACAGATTTACTCTCAGGTGGGATATCAATTACAGGAAGGATTATGTCTTTGAACTTCTTAAAGTCTCTATAGTTCATACCAGTTTCAATATCGCAGGGTATACTGAGGCTACGCCTCTTAATAGAACAATTACTAAAGTCTATTGGTCGTTCAAATTCTTGTTTAATAATAGGTATGTATTCTGAGAGCTTGTTTTTGGCGATACAAAACAATAAAGCGTCATGAGACTCCATTACTATTTTAATGTTAGGTATCCTCGCTCTGATACGTAAGCCAGCAGCCTTAGTATTGTCCGATACAGCACGTTGAGGTAAGTATGAGAACGCTTGTCTATATAACTCATCTCCCATTCTCTCATAGAATGTTCTTACACCACCAAATTCTGCATCAATACCATATGGTACGGGGGCTATTAATCTTCTATTAACTTTAAGTTGTGCTATCACGCTTGCATGAAACACACGTTGTATTCTAGGTTGTTTGGTGTGGAATATATTGAGTGCTCTTTCAGTGAGTACTTCGGTAATGGTTGGTATTGGGATTTTGTACTTACGTGCCTGAGTATTGATTTCAATAGCTGCTCGTCTTTTACCAGCACCAAGATGTCCTGCATGACGAAGGGTTTTACCTGCAAACCTAATAGGATGTTCATACCCCAATATCTTTTTAGAATAGTCCTGTTCTGTTCCACCAAAAAACCATGAAGCTGTCCATGCATGATAGTCAATTTCATCTACTAACCTTAAAGCTTCTTCATCATCAGCAAGTAACCATACTACCCGTGCTTCAGCTTGTGAACTATCAGCCTGTACAAATATTTCATCCTCAGAGTCAGGAACATACATACCTCTGATATCAGCACCAATATCTCCATGTTTTGTCATGGTCTGGAATGCTATACCCATGACTTTCATATCAATCTTACGACCTTTACCTATTAGGTCTATCTTTGGTCGTATAGGTGGGTCTTGCTGACCTGTTGATGTACGTCCTGTTTCTAAACATATGTTATATGTAGTTTTCATCCGAGCATCGAAGTCCGGTAATGCCATAAGATAGGTGCTAATACTTTTCTGTACTCTTCTACCTTCTAGTATCAATTCTAATACACGACGTTGTTCAGGTTTCTTAACTGCATTAGGAGAGTTTAATAGTTCAGTTATCACCTCTTCGCCAGTACCTTGTTTGCGAGGAAGTTTAAAGTTCTCATATAACAAGATAGGTATTTGTGTATTAGAGTTGACTTTAATATCCACACCGACTAATGTAAATAGTTCATGATGAACACGTTCTTCCCATTCGATATATTTATGTAATAGTCTATCTCTTTCGATAGGGTCTATTCTGAAACCCTGCTGTTCTATCGCCCAATACATATCAGGTAATTTCATAATGAAGTTATCAAAGAACCCTCTCATACCTAGTTCATCGATATCAGGGTCCATTGCTTCATTAACTTCATATGTTACACAAGCATCTCTAGCACATCCCATCAATAGGTCATTTATAGACCCCTCATACATACCCTCATCTTTGTAGAAGGGTTCTTCAGTGTATATAGACGTATTGAATGAGAGTCTTTTAGGTAACTCTGGATTGATGGTATGTGCCTTTAACATAGTGTCTGAGGCTAGTTTACGTATTGTAAAGCCTAATCGGCTTAACTTATCACGGTCATAATTAAAATTCTGACCTACTATTTCTTTCTCGTATAGTAAGCGTGCAAGAATAATCCAACACTGAGTAAGGTCACTATCAGGAATGGTAGATATACCACCAGCATTCCATAAAGGGACGGTTAAACCATGAATTTTATTAAATGCTAACCCTACACATACTGGAATGCAGGTACCATTAGCTTCAATATCTACTGACATTAACTTACTCTTTTTGTATTGCTCTGCAAATACGGATAGATGGTGAGAACTTTGGCAGACTTGAAGACTCCTCGCAGGCAGTGTTATATCAGGAAATTCAGATTGTTTTAATGCTCGTTTAATATCAAAGAGCATTACTTGTTTATTCCAATATCCTGTGAATTCTATATCAGTGGCTTGAAAATTCAGGTGACTTGGATTATAAGTAGGAATAAACTTTGTATCTCCAATACCCCGCATTATACTTCCGCGATGATACTTAATGCCGGTTTTACCGGATAAAGCCCATAATGCATTTTTACCGAGCGCGAGGATGCAATTGGGCTTTATCTCGGTAATTTCAGCTTTAAGGTCTAATAGTTCTTTATCTATATCTATGCCTTCATTCTGAGCACGTATAGAGAAAGGTACTTTTTTACCTTTTACATTGGGTGTAACATAGTATTTACAAACTGTAGTTACCCAACAAGATTCTTTACGTATTCCGGCTTCTGATAATAATCCACCGATAATGTTATCACTTAATGGTTTACCACTTTCCACATCTTTATAGGATGGACAGTCTCCGAGTATCATTAGCTTCGCACCTAATGACCCATACCCGGCAATGTACTTTTTCTCAGTCATGTTGTTAGGCTGACTTCAAGTTTTCATGTAGTTTTTCAATACTATTTCTCATTTTGCTTCGTCTAACAGACTCAAGCATATTTCTAGATAGATTGAACTTACGTCTGATTACATGTTCTAGTTCGAGAATAAAGATTTTCTTGTGATGTGGTTGTCTTTCTAGTTCATCAGCTTGTTCTCTTGTAAATAGTTGTGCTTCTTCAATATCAATGGTATATTCACTGATATTAAAGACCCACATTTGCATTTGAACATTACGAATAAACCACTCCTGTGGACGTTTAATCATGTAGATACTCCAATTTACCCACTGCTTCTTGTCTAGTATTACATAACAATATACTGGGTTCTTTATGGCTGGTTTCAGCTATTCTGAGATTCTCACTTACTAGTCCTATACTACATTGAAAATACTCAGATGTTTTAGATATGGTCCATTTCTTATCAGTTAGACACATACCTAAATGAAAGATTTCCATTACTTGGGCACGTTCCTGCCAGCTTTTGACAGAATTGTAACGCTCAAGATGGGTCATTATTCTTTTTCGATAGGGTCAAGTATTACAATTCTAATTGCCCTATGTCCCTTACCGGGAATTTCCACAGGTGTGAACTCAACCTTCATACCTAACTTAAGGTCTTTAAAGTTAAGTGTTTCTTGTTTTAGTGATGTCCAGTGAAAGAAGATACGAGTGAACTTAATCTCTTTAGAGGATATGAAACCATATCCCTGAGATGATACTTTAATAATCTTACCCTGTACTCTAGCTTCATCTTTCTTTTCAATAGGGTCATCTTGCCCCATAAATGGGGTAACGTCTTCAGGCGTTTCAGTTTTCAGGGTCGGATTGTTAAACATTTTTTTCTCCATTACATTCTCTAAGAATGATTGAGTATACTGCCGTTCTACTCATGAATTTAATGGGCAGTAAATTTAAAAATAAAGGTGGGGGATGACACTATTACCGTCAGGTATTATCTGCCATCCCCCTATCATCAATGTAATTGTTTGGCCTCTTTTTGGCTATTATCTATCCTATTGTACAGTTCCCCAGCTCCGTATAATTAGCGCCAATTAATTATACGAATGCATCTATACTTTAGGAACCAGATATTTGTCCTATTACATTAATGAATCTGTTATTTAGGTTCTTCAGTACCTTCTACTTCATCATCATTATCATCATCTTCGTCTTCATCATTATCATCGTCATTATCGTCAAAGTCATCATCATCTTCTTCCTCAGTTTCTTCAATTTCGTCAGTAGATTCATCAGTCATAATATATTCTGAAATTTCATCATTAATATCATCGAAGTCAATCATATTCATCATAATTATTCTCCCTACATTTAATAAGTGGGTACCACTCCTATACCATATAAGAATGATACCCACTTAATTAACTAACTATTTGGTAACGGCAGGCATAGCCGTCACATCGTCTTTCGGAGCACGATACTTGTGGTTCACCTTGTTAATGAAACGATTCTGATACATTTCATTTTCAATGAACACGTCAAGTTCACGACCCTCGGCAGACTTAAGGTCAAACCTCATCTTAGCCTGAACTACAACACCAAAGGCTTCCAAGAAACCCCTAGCCAAACTAATGGCCTTGGAATTAAAGTTCCACTCAATAGGAACATTGGCAAACTCAGTGTCCCCATTATCACCATTAAACAATACTGTTGCTTCAACAGGATAGTTAATGGATGGACCCTTATCAGAAGGTTTAGCAGGTGCTTCACCCACATTATCAACCTTGATACGATACCAGCCGGGAGTAATGAGCTTGCCACGAAGAAGGTCTTTTTCGCTGAATTCGATAATAGCCATTGTGATGTTCCTTTACTTAGCTGTGAAATCTGTTGGTTTTTGTTGTGTTGTTTGTGCTGTTTGCACAGTGGGTACTTTGTGAATAGTCGGCATACTCCTTAGTTGTTCAATAGCTGGACCAATATATGTTTCATATAGTGGCTTTGTATTGAATGTGATTTTCTTTCTCAGTGGTAGTGTAGTTCTAGCATAGTCGTTACCTGTATGTTCTGTATATAGTGTATAGTCACCTCCTGAATCTACATTAAGTCCCGGTTCCACGTTGAAGTGATATACTTCATCCATGCGGGACGAAATCTTTGATGATGTTTTTTCAGCACCAGTCACAATAACTCGTGAATGATGTGTCAACATATTATCGCTATTATCCTTACGTGCTCCAATAACATGGGCAATCAGGATAATATGAATCTTGTGATATCTTTTAATATCTTTTAAGATATCAATCATATCTATTAATGCGGCAGCTTCAGCATTAAATTCATCATAACCACTGACCGTAATACCACCTATGGTCTTACCACCAGTACCGCCACTATCTTTATCATCCTTAGACTTCTTCTTAGACTTCTTAACTTGTCCTGTAATACAATCACCTAATGAGGTGATACTATCAACAATGATAGTCTTATAAGGACAATTAACTCTGAATTGATTTAGTTTTGCGAGGGGTCCATTCCAATCATTATAATCATCATAATGAATGTCTTTTGATAGATTTAAACCCCATGTCTTAGCTGGTAATACTAGTGCATCCATCTTTTGGTCAGTAGATACCCAATACTGTGGTGTTGGATATGATAAAGCACAGGTAGACTTACGTGTTCCAGGTTCACCTTTAAGCATGGTGACTAAGCCGTCTGAACTATTAACGTCATTTAATGTTGGCATTATGGTTCATACCTATCTAATACATCAATAACTATTTCATTTGTCTTAGTCTTTTTACAATCTTGACATCTAGGTCTAGCTGGTTCTTTATTACCATGAGCATGTAAGATAGCTTTTGTCATAAGAAAAGGTTCGCCACATATGTTACACTCAGAAATTTGTCCTTCAGCTAAGTGGAGTGGTATGTAATGAGTGCAAGCTGGCTTATAACATTTGTATACAAGATAGGTTTTGTTAAAACCACCTATATTTACTTTTTTATAACGATGGATGTGATTGTATTTTTTACTCATCTTCATTCCTTAATATTTTGTATACAGCTTCACCATTAAATGTTATTCTATTGTCTCTTTCTCGGTGAATTGATATTGAACTACCTTCATGGTCATATAATCTAAGAAATTCTAGTAAACTTTGTTTATTATCACTAGACATATGATAAGATGTTGTTCCATCAACAGCACCTATACTTAAATAATATATTTCGTTATCATCCCAATTCATAAATTACTCATCATTAGAAGGATTCCACTCACTACCCACCATGAACATTTTCTTTATTTCATCCTCGCGCATGTCAGGATTGTTCTCACATACCTTAAGAAAGGTACAGTTACCAAACTTACTTTGGCAATGCTGAAAGTTAGGTGGAAAGTATCCCATCTCATCATACATAAGCAACAGTTTAGCGTAGTATGGAAGGATTTCCGTTTGCCATTCTATGAGTCTATCCAATGAGTATGAGATAGACTTACGAATGAACTTTTGTTCAGGCTTAAGACTTGTTTGAAATCCAATCTTGTTAATGACAATGTTACGGCTATTAGTTACGATACACTGACCCATGAACTGATTGTTCATACTAACCATATCACGGTCCTGTTTCATAGTTTTATGGTCAACAGGAACAATAGCTTGTAACGTATCACAAATCAAATCAAGTTTAGACTTCCACATTACACGAACATCTTCATCATCGTATAATTGAACTGCCTTAACTTTTTCAATTTCTAGTGGAACCCATACATCATTACGCCAAAAGTCGATATACTGTTGACAAGTCTCTAATACCCATCCCCAACCTGTTTTCCACTTTTCTTGTGGGTCAGACTTATCAGGTTCTTTAGGTGTATTCTTAACACCGGGAAACTCATCAGGTTTGTGATTACATTCTGGTTTTACTCTACACTTATCACCACATGATACTTTAGGGTCAGTATGGTCATGAAATGGAACAAAACCAGTGCAATACTTACAACCTGAAATAAACATTTCTGCCGCTGCGAATCCATATCCTACGGCATCGGTCTTATTAACACCCTTAATGATATTACCGTAATAGTATTCAAGGAACTTATGAACAATTAGTCCACATTCCATTGAATTAGATGGACCCTCAATAGGTCTAAAGTTACGTGAGAATTGGAAATCTGCTAGTCTAGGACAGTTCTGTAATGTGGTCATTACAGTAGCATCTAGTACTACGCTTTTTTGTGGCATTTGTTTTTCCTTATTGCACGCAATAGTAAAGACTTAGTTGTGTATATCCATAACCACGGCCATGTAATAGATATACGAAGATAGTAGTTTCTATTTAGAATCCACACTATTCGTTATCCTCATCCTTATCATCAAAGTCGTGGAAATAGTCTCTATTATATTCTTCTTCATACTTTGCGTTAAGACCATCCTGACTTAAATCTTCCTGAGTTTCAGGAGCCGGATAATATGCACCTGTAGGAATAGTGAAATGTGTATCAGGATGTAGCGTATTCCATCGTTCTACACATGATTCACATACAGGTTCCTTAACACCTTTAATCCTGATAGATGGTACCAAGTCAGGATTACACAACATAGGTGTATGGCACGAGGCGCAATGACAGAATAAACTATAGTAACCCATCAGTTTTTCACCTCATCATTAGGAAGAACTGCTTCCCATACCATATCACATACTTTACACCACAATCCATACTCAAAGTATGGGTCATCATATACTTCTTCATGTGGTGTAACTGTATTACACTTAGCACAATGACACATGATAATAGGTAGTGTGAAAGGATGGGCATTCATTATTTAATACTCCTAATTCGTCCCTCATTAGTAATAATAGACTCAAGAACTACAACCCGTTCCTCCATCTTAATAAGCATGGATATGAGCATCACAATGAATATCTTCATCTGCATAGATGAATCATCATTACTCACATTAGTGAGGTAATATACTTCAAGGTCTTTCAGTGTAGTCAACGGATTAGTGGATTGTTTCATTGTATACAACCAGTATCACCTTATTTTGAATAATCTTATCCCACTCGAATGTATCAAGGGGATTACCTTTTAAATCTACTAGAACCGGCCCAATCAGTTCTGCATCAGCAAACATAATATAGCCATAGCCTATGGTATTATTACAATCATCCACTAAGGTTACGGTAGAATATGATGCTGTTCTCATCTCTTACCTATCTTCCATCCTATCGCTGTTCTCAATCAGTCTTTTTAGAATGTTGATATACTCCATTTGTTTGATTGGTTCATAACATTCTACTAGGTCTACTCGTTCATTCAAACATTTAATACAAGTAGGAACTGTATATCCTTGTATTACGAATGTTCCTGTAGCCTCTCTTTTTTCATTATGCTGAATTAGATGATACTGACACCAAACAGTATCTTTATTTATCTGATGTTCTATCAAGGCTTTTTCTATTGTATTTAATTTCATCAGTTCACCCAATTATTAGCAACAGGTTTATTTTTCAGTACTTCCTTACAAATTTCATCAAGTATCGTATCAGCCTTCTTATCAAGAATCATACAATTAGCGATAATGATAAGTGCTGCCCTACGATGCGATGTGTGATTAAGGAAACAATGAGTTATAGTTGTCGCCATTGCTTCCAATAGAAATTTAGGCATCATACTATACAAGAATCTTGTATGATATCCTGCCTCGATATGGTCAATAAACTTGAGAGTTTTATCCTGATATTCAAGATATTCCTCTCCTAATAGTTTGGTCAGTATATCGATATTCATGTTAGTATTTCGCCAGTTCCCTCTTAACAACAGGCTTGTTCTTACCCTTGTTTTTCTGTTTATGCTTATTCACAATGAGTTCAGCTAACTGTTTACCAATCTCATTCTGGTCCCACGATGGCATATCTGACTTATTCATTACACTGTGGAAATACTTACGTTTCTGTTCCACAATGGCATCAAAGTGTTCATCAATAGTTCCCTCTGCTTCTGCAAAGGAAATATTAATAACACTAGACTTTTGACCAATACGTCTAAATCTACCGGGTGCGGCTTGGTCTTCATTCTGAGGATTCCACTGACGTTCATGCATAACACAATCAGCGCATGTCTGTAAGTCGATACCCTCACCTGATGCTATAGTGCTACCAATCAATATAGCTCTTTTACATGAGTTGAAGTTCTCACCAATAGTAAAACGTTCACCATCAGACTTTGTAGCATCTAACTTCATTACCTCAATGTTCTCATCTACAAGAGTCTGAGCCAATTCATAATAGTCTGGATTGGTGTTTTTATTGGTGTTAGTGAGTGAGTCATACATGATATTCCCAACATCAATATGATGATGGAAAATAACCAGCTTCTTATCAGTATCCTCAACAAATTCCTCAACAAATCCGAGCGTAGCTGGTATTTTTGCGAGGCCCGTAATATGTCTCATACGAGACATTTTGGCTAACATTTCTAGTCCATTAAGGCTATCTTCCTCACCACCAATAACTGCTTCATTATACCATTTGACGAATTCACTTACTTCATCATCATAGGATGATTGTGATAAATCGTCTAACAGAACCGGCAGTTTCATCCTATTGATATCCGGGAATTCATCAATAACTTCATTGAATTCACGACGGATGATGAGTGCATCAGTATATTCCTTGAACTTGGTAATATTACGAATACCACCCATCTTCTTTTTATCACCAACCCATTGAAAGTCTACCCATCTATCAAGGAATCCCTGATATTTCGGAAACTTAATCGGGTCCATGATATTAAGAACAGGAAAGAATTCACTACCCTTATTCTTCCAAGGTGTGCCGGATAGTGCTAATACTTTACAAGTAGGATTAGACACAAGCTTACGAACCTCTTGTGTCCTAGCCGAGTCAACATTCTTAATCTGTTGACACTCATCTAATACTACTAACTTTATGTTTAGTTTTTCAATCTTTTCGCGAGGGAATCTTTTCAACAAGTCATATGAAATGATATATGACCTAAGATTGGGAATCAGGAAATCCTTAGACGTTTGGATAATCTGTGGCATGAACAAAGGTCCAAGCCATCGATTAATCTGTTTAAACCAGTTAAACTTAATAGCTGATTTAACAGCATACAGCGTGGGAGTATATTCAAGATGATATCTTACGATTGCTAATGCTTGGACAGTTTTGCCCAAACCCATATCATCGAATATACCGAAACCTTTCTGTATGCTCAATCCTTTCTCTGCCGACTGAGCACCTTTAACCTGAAAGTCCATCAAACAGTATTCGTTACAATGAATACACTTATGTTTAACGAACTTATGTTTGCATCCTTTGATAGCATCTTGCCAATCATTAGATACCATCTTTTCAAATGGTGTTCCCCTCGGTATAATCTTTTTGATTATGTGGAAACACTTTAATGTGATGAGTTTAACTACATCTCCACTAGGAAGTGTAGTTTCGATAGCGAATATTTCCTCAGCTACCTTACCACATTCAGGACACTTATCTTGTAAACGTGTGATAGTGAACTTAGGACGCTTGACTACGTATGTTTCTTCCTCTATTGTCATTTCCACCATTTCGCCTGAGCGAATGGCATCAATAACATGTTCAGGAATTTCAAGATGCGAACATACAGTAGGTCTAGCCCCTAACTCTTTAGCTTTATCTTGCCATACAGCATCATGCTTATGACCGGGAGTTAATGCATGAGCCACTTCATGAAGAAATGTATCCTTACATTCTTCATCAGGATGAATGTCTACATGGTGAGCGTTTATGATAATGGTCTTATCTTTATAAACGGTCAATCCAAGAAAAGATTGTTTAATGTCAGTAGTTATCTTGACTTTCCAATCTTTTAGTCCGTGTTTATCTAAATGTTCACGAACGAATTTTGACGCTACAGTTCTGTCCATTTTTCTATTTCCTACTATTCAATGAGTAGTTAGTCTTCGTCATCCATATTGTAGGGTTCTTCATCTACAATTTCTGGTTTTACTTTAGGTTCAGTTACCATAGGAAGTGCAGATTCAATTCCGGGAATATTGTCAGGATTGGGAATCTTAGTTAGTTTCATCTTCGCCATATTAGCGAAATGCCACTTCTTAATTTCCTCAATAGACTGACCCTTCATACTAAGCGTGGCAATAATATGTCCCGGTAGTCCTGTTTCCTTCATTGCAGCATGAAGTTCTGACATCTTAAGTTTGTATTTCTTAGTAGGTTTCTCAGACTTGTTTGATGAGCCAGCCGGTCTACCTATCTTATTAATACCAACCTTAGCAAGTTTAGGCGGGAGAGGCTTATAGTTTAGGTCTTCAATCTTAAGCTTTTCACGTTCTTCAACGCGAAGCCTATTAGCCATTTGATTGAGATATGTTATTGCTGCACGCTGTTCATTACCAGCTTTTACAACAAGTGCCATACCATCAAACATCACATCTTGAAAATTCTTAATACTAGCCATGATTGTTTCGGCTAGTACATAATTGGGATTGTTGATGGATGGGTCAGAATGTAACTCTTGGTCTAACGCATGGATAGATTTAGTGTGAGCATTGAAGATATCCTCACGTACAGATATCTCATTATGTAAGATGCGCGAGGCTTCATGACTAATGGCTGCAATCTTAGCATTACCATTACCATTGCCTACTGTGAATGCATTCTGTACAGCATCTACTCTAGCTTTAACATTCTCGGGCTTATTAGCCTCTAATGTTGCCGTGATTTCCTTTGTCTCGCATGACTCACACATCAGTATAGTCTTTACAGGATTGACTGGACCAATGTTTTTGCATGCTTGACATTCTGCAAGAGCACTGTGTTGTAAGAAATTATACTTACATATACCACATTTCTCTTTGTCTAACTGTGAGGATTGGAATGCGTGGTTCATTGCTTAATACTCCTTAATATTGCTTACTACTATAATAAGTAATCAAGTATGAATGAGAATCCATACTTACTAATACCATATGCTGTGATGGCGCGTAATCCTTGTTTACGCCACATCATGTATTCATCGTAAAGTCTTGTGTCCATGTTATCTCCTGTTTAGGTGTTCTATCGGATACTCACCTCTCATGAGTATCCTGTACAAAACCTAAAGCAGATACTTTTCACTAAGTCTGGTTGTGTAATCTATAAATTCATCCTTAGTAAGAACGTCATTCCAATAAGCATCACAGATAAGAACCAGACCTTTAGCAACAAGTCTGAAATCTGGATGATTATCAGCATAAATAGCATCACATATACCATCGAAGGATTCATGGAATGCGATGTATGCAATGCATTCTTCTTTTAGTCCGGCGAACACACGAACATTGTTCTTGAATACAATGTTGATATCACTAGTGGTGTCGGTCATTTCATATTTATTCATAATTAGGTTTCCTCATAGTGTGAATAATCTGTTCATATGCCTGAGCGCGAGCTTTAGTTCTCAGTACATCAGTAACGAGACTAGCGAGGTTTAGTCCATACTTTTCAGCATATTCAAGAGCATCGGCTCTGGTATCAAGATGCTCATATGTGAAAGTGTATTCCACTTCCTTATTCATACCATCACGAACTTTTAGTTTACCAGTCGCAAGTTTCATTATTTCACAATCTCCGGAATCTCAATACCAATAGTTACGACCATCTTAATAGCTTGGTCAATATTAAGACCCATCTTATTAAGGTCTTTAACCATTCTCAGGAAGATATCGGCACGGTCTAACTCTGCTTTTGTGCCACGAAGTTTAATGGTGAATGTCTTTGTCATCAGTCCTATCCTTCTATTTGATATTATTCAAACGAGTACTCAATCATAGAGTGGTTATATCGCTTTTCAGCAAAGAATGTAATGTCATTATCACATTCAATGATGTATTGACCCGGCGGAACACCATCAGGCATAGATAACATTTCACGCCATGTGGTATATCTAACTTCCAATGGTTTGAAATAGTATCGTGAAATGCCTACCTTGAAGATACAATTCATATCAGATTCATCAGCGTAATGAATAAGAATCTGAATGAGTTCAGCAGGTGTGCCCGTAAACTTATAGGAAGGACTATCACCAATCGGCTGAATCCATACACCTTCTTTAGTGAAAGTAATGGACTCATTGGTATGAGTCAGGTAATGAATATTGCTTCGCATTAGTTATTCCTTAGTTAGAAACATGAACAAAAAGAACTATAACACTTTTCACACCAATCATAGTTCTTTGTAATAAGAACAGGAACAGGATTAGGGTCGATACCATCGAACCAATAGTCTACAGTTTCCTGTGACTGCCAGTTATGACCATTCCAAAAAGCATCATCACCAAACCAAACTTTTGGCATAGCAACAATACCATTTACACAATGAACGTGAATGAAAGGCATTTTTTCAAAGTTAAATCTCACTATTCTCTCCTTACTAGTTGTAATAGACTAAGCACTCTATCGGACACTCAATACGTTATTGAGTATCCTGTAGAATGTTTACTCTAGTGTTTGATGAGTCTCGGAACGCGAGGCACCGATTGAACATATTCCGGCCTTACCACCGGATACAATTCAAAGATTCGATTGACATTGTTGCAAATCATTCGTGTCAATCTGACAATGTGTTTTACATCCATATCTGAGTCTGGATTGTGAACAATCTTTTTCAACAGATTGTATTGTGAATCCAATCTCATGATGTCTCTGAGTGTGTGTTCAATGACGTATTCGATTGTGTCGTACTTGTATTCCATAGTAGTTGTTCCTAAGTAGTACTAACAGTTAGAACGGAAACATTCCCAAATTGGTAGCATTAGCCAGCCACCATTCATCTACACAGTCATAACACATAGTGGCGCGAGAATCATCTTTCGGTATCTGTGTAAGAATCACCTTAGTGTGATGAAAATCCTTACCACAATCGACACACTTAAACGGTGCTCCATCATTCGGCAGTAACCAATATACTGCCTTATCGTAGTGTTTCTTTTCCATTGTAGCTGCCATAATAATAATCTGCCTAGACGCGGAAGTAGTTTTTACCGACTAAGAGTGCAAACCTTATGCCGTAGTCCAAACCACAATATATAGTGTGTCGGAAATCCGACACCACTACAGGTAGTGTGTCAATAAATTGACTGTTCCATTTTGTGAGACATTTGTCTACTTTTCGCACACTGTCCTAAACAGGTGACACTTTTATTTTTTTGTCACCCATATTATAAATGTCATGTCATGTAGTTCTATCTTAGTGTATCGTTTTGTCATGCACGATAGTGTGTTATGGGTACCAATATCGTACTCTAGATATAGTGATAATCGGTTAGGTCGGCTGCCATATACCTAATTATTATTACTAAAAGATACCCATATTGAACCTATTTTATGAATTATATCAGTATATTGGTATCAATCCATAGACAGGAATTTAAAAGTTAGTGATAGGTATATGAAATCGTGTTTTCAGTAATCCTTCTCGTGTTTCTCTCGTGTATCTCTCGTGTGTTCCTAGTCATTTTCTCGTGTATCTCTCGTGCGTCGTTTGGCCGTAAGTGACTGAATCGATGGACCTTAGTCGATAGGTACTCTTAAGGGGATATAGTACCCCCGGCAAAAATGGGCATTTGAGGCGATATCAAGTAAGTCCTAATTGCACTATTAGCTATTAGTATAATCTAAAAAAAAATATATAAAATAAGACATAAAACCCCTTCCGTCATGGCATACATTATGCTTACCCTTTCATGTATGTCTCATAAGTAGGACAGTGTTCCATTAACAACCATGTCCACTAAATAGGCCACTCACATATCACTTTATAGGCCTAATACTAGTTGGTCCTAGAGGGTACTTATTGGTTAAACCCTTGATAATGAGTCATTTAACCCCCTTTCGGCACACGAGGAACATACGAGAGACACACTAGGAATACACTAGGAACATACTAGAAACATACGAGAAGTAGACTGAAAATCTAAATTTGCATACATTATCCATAAGAATGTAATTTAAAAGTATGGTTGGCATGAGATATAATATATTGGAGTAGTGATTAATATAATTTCATAATGTCATGCATAATGAGTTGGTATTATTTGAGATGTCACACATGGTACATTGATGGAATTCATGGTGTCATTTATTGAGGACACTACTATTATATCTTACATACATATCATGAGTCATAGTCTAGTTAGCGAAGCTAATATCATGAGCCATGAGTATATGACGTAGCCATAATATTAGTCAACCTTTCGCTATGTCAGATTTACTCTTTATGCAATACTTATGCCAAGTATCAAATGATGGTATTCGGATTACAGGCCATCACCCGTTTTAAAAAATCAGTTACGATTCTTTAATTACGGTAGGCCGTAATATTATATTGTTCTCATGTTCATACTAACATCACGAGTCGTCGATATACATACTCATTGTATGTTACTCCGTTACCATAGTGAAAGCATACAACGTATCGAGTCGTATGTTTTCTTTAGTATGGTCATTGTAATATACGATGATTTCCGCATATCCATCTTTTGTGTTATGGGGATATGCCGAAACCATACGCACATTTTCAATCTTCGTAGGTTCCTTCCATTCATCAGTGAAGGATGGCCCATGGTGAGTAATAATAACAGTCACTTTACTTGTATCTCCCGTAGGTAGTTTTTCAGACTACCGTAAAAGTTCTCCACAATTTCAATATTGCGGAAATTGTTTTTGATAGCCATATTCCTGAGTGCAATGGCTACCTGATAAGATACATCCTTTGCGATAACGGTTGTATCTTTTGACAATGGCGGAGTAGCGATTACTTGGAACATTTTACTTTTGTTCCAACATCTTTTCTACCATCAGAAAAGCTTTGGCAAAAGAGATACCAAGTCTTTGCAAGTCCGCAATCATAGCCTTGCGAATTTCCCATTCAGTTTTCATCAGTTCATACCTCACAATGTTAACTACCGTTAAAACACTCAATCTGTATTGAATGCTTTAAGAGTAGTGCGAGTCTCTAATATTAAGTCAGAGACTCGCATACACCTTACAGAGTATTACTCTGTGTCGGACTCAGTGTTAAGCTTTCCCTCAGCCAAAGCCTTGAGAGTGTTAACGACCGTAGCGCGTGCCATGTCTTCAGACATACCCATGCGGATATAGTCCTTAATCATGCGCTCCTGCACAGTTTCCTCGGAAACTTCGCTAGGCTTATAAGGGATGGTAGCTGTCTGATATGCGTTAGCGCGAGCATTCTTCTTCAGAAACTCGTTAACCATATCCGGCAGGTTCCAACCCTTACCGTCAATGATAGCCTGTGCCGTAGCGTTATCGCCCTCAGCCACTTCGTAGAATGAGAAAGGTTTCTCAATCTTCTTGCCAGCTTCAGCATGTGTGTCCGGGACGGTAAAGGTAAACTTGCTAACCTTTTCCTTAACGGCAAGCTTCGTGATATCGAACTTGGGAACCTTGATAGCAGTCGGTGTAGCCATTGTGTCATTCTCCATTAACCCTATGACGTTGTGCCATAGTGAGAGTTTATACTCTCATTCAAGTATCAATAATGTAATTAATACTTCAATGAGAGTATGAACATGAGATACCTAATGCTATACGTGTGACTAACGTATATTCCCATTAGATAGAAACACCCATTGTTGATAAATTGACCTAGGGTTATCGGCCTGTGTTTTATCGGTAACAGTAAACCGGCATTCTTGACCTAGATGCTATAGGGATGGGGCGTGTGTCGATTTTACTCTGTAGTCATCTCCTGCGGGTTCGCCCCGCGCCAGCGCACAATAATAGAATATATAGTAGCATACCGCCTGCCAAGTCTACCCATCAAAACGCTAGGGTTTTTGGGCCTGTTTTGTCACGTATTGAGGAAGTCAACCAAACGAGGACAAAAAATCTGTTTTGTTTCGATACAGCAGAATCTCAAAATAGGACACGTTTTTCCTAATGATTTTACACATTGTACTAAAACGGAACTGTCACCTATACAGGTCATATAATACTATTCTACCTAATGATATACTTTATTCTACCTAATTAAAATGGTACATATCGAGTGGCACGATTAATGCTATAGCAATTCACATGCCACTAGAACTAGGTAGTCTGAACAAAACTTCAGAAAGAATTAAGGTTCATATATGAACTATTACGTAAATCGTAAAGGTACATACCTGAACTATGTAAAACGTACATACTTCACATATGAACTATCAGACTAAAGTCAACCAAACATAGAACTAGTGTCCCGTCAAGCTTTATTTTGTGGCATGTATGTTGCTATAGCATATCGTGTGCCATGTCATATGTTCTATTATTATACACGAGTGTATTGAAATGGTACAATTTATTGGCATGAATGATGTATTAGCATAAAGAATGCCAAGTTATAGAGTCATATAGTGTCATATGGAGTCATATAGAGTACCCTGGAGTACCTCTATATTTATAACTTCCTTATACACGATGAGTAGGGGCAGATAGAGTATTCATGACAAAGTAACAAAATATATAAGGGTCCCATAATATCAGTTACATAGAATAGTATATATGTTTCATCGATTTGACTTTCAGTTTCCGATATGGTACAATACCCCTCGGCTGGGACTCTGGACTGAAATATGAGCTAATATAATTATTAATTATGATATATGACCAAGAGAAAACATAATGTTAAGAAAGACATAGTAACACGTAAGACTAAGGGACGGACTAAACTTAAAATGAGAGACATTGAAACGATAGTACCAGAAAGGAAATCTAAGATGCCTGTTTCAAGAGATGTATCAAAAGACCTAACAGTTAATGTTGGTGATACTGAATTTCACCGGGCGATTAGTAAATCTACTGATGTGGATATACGAGATAAGGCTGTAGCTACACTAAAAGGAAAACCACCTATTCCAGTGATGTATGGAATGGAACCTATTCCACCTGGTCCATATACTAAGGAAGATGTTCATAAATATATGAAATATACACTGGAACATACATCAGCAGATACACAACAGATTGATAAAGTAATGAATGTGTTGGATTATTTTCTAACGTCAGGTTTTAGCACATTTGTATAATCTCACTTTGTATGGTAGGATAATGATATGGGAATGATGATAGTATCTGATGATGAATTTGATAAGGAACTGGAACTAAATAAAATTGTTCCACCTAAAGTTCCGGCTCCTATTGAACTTGATATAAAACCACCTACGTCTGTTGAAAAAGGTAGAGGTGTTGGTAATGTAGAAGTACCTAATACTCTACGTAATATTATAGCAGATACAGCTATATCACAAGGTAGGCCATCTGCTATTGAATTGGCTAAGTCTTTTGGTATATCTGAGTCAAGTGTAAGCGCATATACTAACGGTTCCACATCCACTGCATCGTATGATAAAAAGGTAAATAATAACTTCATAACCGATGCGAAAAGTAGGGTAAGTAATAAAGCAAGGAAGAAACTATTACTCGCACTGCATCATATGACTGAAGATAAAATAAGCGGAGCTAATGTACAGACACTATCAGGACTAGCAAAGGATATGTCAGTTATTATTAAGAATATGGAACCTAAGGATAACACTGAAGCGAAACCTAATGGTCCTAATTTCATATTCTATTCTCCAAATAAGAAAGATGAAGAAGTTTATGATGCGATTTACGTAAAGGAATAACATGCCTGTAGCTGCCTCTAAAGGCGTTCCTATTCAGATGTTTCCGAAACGTATTACTAATGTAGAGGGTCTTTTAAAAGGCGATACTATAGCTATCCCCATTTCCTGTACTAGTATTAGAATTCATGCTTTACATGAAGGAAGCGGTTCAGGAGCGTTAGTAATTGAAGAAACTATGGACCCTACAGATGTAAGAGGTACATTTGCTTGGTCTATAATTTCAACTATAGACCTAAGTACTATAGGTGCAGACAGTGAACAAGCAATTCATATTACAGGTTCTTTTTCATTTATTCGAGCAAGAATTTCTGTCGCTATGGCTGGTGGTGCGGCATATATCTTCCTTGTTTGTAATTAGGAATTATAATGGCAAATAGTATATTTATAAACGTAGGTAGTGATTCTTCAGGTGGTAGTGGTGGGGGTTCATTACCTACTGCACCTAAAGGACAAGTATTAGTATCACAAGGTGCGGGGATTCCACCTATATTCAGTTCTGAACTGTTGTTAAGAAATCCTAGTGATGTAACAGGTAATAATTGGAAATTAAATGTAGATACGGGAGGTAATCTTTTAATAAGATTATTTAATGATGCTGGAACATTTGTTGGCGGGAGAAGTATTAATATTGACCCGTATTCTGCAACAATAGCTAGTACAGCAGGTGGTGTACAATGTGCTAATAATGGAGTATCTGCCTTAGTAATTTCTTTTTTAGCACGTCCTTTCGCTAATGCAGTAGCAGGAGCGCAGGGTGCAATAGGTAATCTTGTAGTAGTAACTGATAGTACAGTTAATACTTCAGGGTCAACTGTTTCTGGTGGTGGAACTTTTACTGTACTTATACGTTGGGATGGAACTAATTGGAAAGTTGTTTAATAGACTATGGAGAAAATTAAATGCTTTTTAATTGTCCTAAATGTGGTATGCCAGATTTATTAGCAGATGAAGTAGTTTTTAGATATGGAAATGTTGTAAGATATTGTAAAAAATGTAGAAATACTCTACAAAAAGATAGAAGAGTAGGCAGAGATAGAGGAAATGAACATAAAATATATCAAAAGAATTATCATTTAACTCACAAATATGGACTTACAATTGAAGAATTTCAAACAAAATTAGATGAACAATCAAATGTATGTGCAGTCTGTAAACAACCAAATCAAACTGAAAAAAGATTAGCCGTGGACCATTGTCATGAAACTAATAAAATACGTGATTTACTTTGCTATAAATGTAATGGTGCATTAGGTTTAGTAAATGATAATATAGAATTACTATTAAAATTAATTGAATATTTAAAGAAACATCAGATACAGGTTGGGACTTAAATGGGGTTCCAA
>Ga0247798_1000001_pt1 | contig 51673 bp, 82 predicted proteins | sample UWRJS197509C6_FD_179929 | JGI IMG/M metagenome (GOLD analysis project Ga0247798, IMG submission 179929) | Soil microbial communities from Arlington Agricultural Research Station in Wisconsin, United States - UWRJ-S197-509C-6 | ecosystem: Environmental > Terrestrial > Soil > Agricultural land... | reverse complement strand
TCTGCAAGGATGTTCAGGTACAGGTGGAACCACTGGCTGACTAGTTGACACAGGATCGAATAACGGCCACTTAACTGTACAAGGCGGCCACTTCAATCACAACACTACAAATATAAACGTGAATGCAATAACAGCCGGTAACGGTATTTCTTTCACTGGTGTACAAGCGTTCTCAGGAAATATTATCTTCAATAGTGATGTGATTACATGGACAGCAGGACAAATAAGCGCAACAACTATAACCACAAATATAACAGCTTTAAGAGTGTTATTTAATGGGGTTATAATTCACGGCACCCCTACGATAGCTGGAACCGGAACGGCTAATAATGCGTGGGCTAATTGTTACACTAACTTAGGTGTTGCTTACAGCGGATAAAAAAATAACACATAAAAACTTTATGGCAAAGAAACCTAGACCCAGAAAAACAAAAGAAGAGACAACCGAGACAACCAAAACGGTTAACCCTACAACGCCTCCGCCGACACCAAAACCGTAAGGCTTTGAATAATAAAATAGGCATTGTATTAATCAGTATTGTAATTGTAATTTTTTACTCTCTACAAATTACGTTAGATTATTACTTGCCAAATGCTAAGGAGAACTTTGAAACATGGTGTCATTATTTTGTTATAAATAATGCCGGATATGACGCTATGCTTTTCCTAATGGCATTAGTTACTTTTAAAAATACATACAGGGGTGCAAAAGCGCTTTGTTGTTTCCTCGTTATAATGACTGGCGGCAGCTTCATCGACAAGGTAATATTTGGAATTAATCAATATTTATACTCAGACATATTTTTAACATTCTTTGCTGGCTTTATATCTATCTACCTATACCTTAAGCGATGGAAGACTTTAGAACATGGCTGATAAAAATACTTCTGCCGTCACTAGTCGCCGTATCCATTAAACTTGCTGTAACAGCGAAGAAAGATTCTGTTACCTGGTTTAGTATTATAACTTCATTCGTGACCGGCATAGGATCTGCGTATTTGTTTTCGGATCTTGTAATTTCATCCGTGCCACATAATTGTATCCCACTGGCAATAGCTGCGATCACAATTTCAGGAGAGAAGATAGGGTTCTGGCTTGTATATAAATTTAATGTGGAGTCTATTTTGGAAGGGGTTGTCGATAAGATACGTACTAAGAAATGAAAAAAGCCCAGCGGTGTTAAACCCCCGGGCTTTCGCGAAATGATTACCGTGGATAATAAGAAGACAAATATAGTAAAAAATCCTTATGAACAAACTCATTGAAGTTGCAAAAAAAGACCTTGGAAAGAAAGAGAAGCCTGGCAATTCTGGCTTTCATGATAGGGAACTGGAGCTTGCGATGATGGATGTAGGGTGGCAACCTGGCTGGGCTTGGTGTGCATCTATTTTGGAGAAGTGGATATGGGAAGCATTTCCGGAAATGAAAGAAAAAGTTAAAGGGCTATTTGTACCAAGTGCGGTAAATACATTCCGAAATCTGGTAAATGCTGGCTATAAAACCTCAGATGTTCCAGTAGTTGGATCATTGGTATTTTGGCAGAAGTACGAGGATGGCAAGGCGGAGTGGACAGGACACACCGGTATAGTGTCTGAGGTAATCAATGAAACGACATTTAAAAGCATAGAAGGAAATGCTAGTACAGCGGGGAGTAGGAATGGTGACGGCGTGTATGAAGTAAACCGAGTAGTTAAAAAAGAAGTTCGCGATGGATTGAAAATTATTGGCTTTGTTATAATATGAGCAAAGTAATAAAAAATGGAAAAGGGCCTCAGGAATTACGACAGAAGAAATGTTGATTTAATAGTCGTACATTCATCCGGGTCACGGGAGACAGTTGATTATACTTTTGCTCAATGCATAAAAGATCATAAAGCTCGTGGGTTTAATGGATGTGAGTATCACCTATTCGTATCCCGGGATGGAAGTAAACATATAGGCAGACACTTCGATTCTACATGCCATCACGTGCAGGGTCGTAATTCAGGATCTATCGCAATCTGTTACGAAGGTGGTCTGGACGAAAGAGGCAAGGTTAAGGATACTAGAACGGCACCACAAAAGGAATCTCTTATAGAATGCATACTCGATGCCTTAGAATATGCTTCAGGGAATGTAAAGCGTATCACAGGGCATAGAAATTTAAGCAATGGAATAGGAGTAGTGGAGCCAAATGAGTGGGCTCTTGTTTGTCCCTGCTTCGATGCAGAGACAGAATATAAGCACCTTATTGGAGCCGGATGGCCACATGAAAAATTAAACGAAGACGAATGATAAGAAAAGACTACATAGGAGCTACTGCCTTCGGAATGAAATTCAATTACATCCACTTCGCACCTAAAGAGCCTTGCGATTTTGGAGTCGTTTTCTTGCACGGTATTGGTGAACGTGGCCCTATAGACGGCAGCAAGCTTGAGCTTGTTCTTAAAAACGGATACCCCAGGCATGCAGCGGCAGGTTTCGAATTCCCATTCCATTTGTTAGTACCGCAGTGTGCCTCTTCCTACAATCAGATAAAGTACTTCATGCCCGCTTACGCAAAGCTGTGGCATAAATTAAGAGTCGTTTACGTGATGGGCCTAAGCATGGGAGGTTTCGGTGCTTTCGATACTGTTTACTACGATAAATTCCGGCTGGTTGACGGAGTGGTTCCGATATGCGGGGGCATGGATTCAAAATTGGCTGCATCATTTCCGGAGATGCCCGGATGGGCTTTTCACGGCGATGCGGACAAAACAGTCCCATACAGTAAATCAAAGTCTTTCGTGGATGCTTACAATAGCACCCATGATACAGAATGGGGTTATACACTATACCCTGGTGTTGGTCATAATTCTTGGGAGAAAGCGTGTAGCGTGACACCCGGCCAGGATCAGCTTTTGGAATGGTTGAAGCAGCAATTCAAAGAAGCACCTAAGCCGGTCGTGGATCTGGAGACTTTCAAAGCGAAGATAATTGAAGCCGTCAAGGCGGTACAATGAAAACACTTATCCTTATACTGCTTTCCTTTTCCGCATTCGCTCAAACAGACACTCAATCCGAAGACCCAAGAGCCTACGTAAACAATCAGGTGGAGTGGCTTAAGCGTTACACGGACGCTGAGATCAAATCCATCCGTGACGCTGTAGGGAAAGTTGAGGCTGTAAACGTAGCAAAATTCGAAGGACAGAATGAGTGGCGTCAGCAGATGAAGGATCAAACAAGTACGTACGTCACCCGGACAGAACTTTGGACGGCAGTATTTCTAATAATCGGGGCAACAGCGAGCATCGTTGCGATAGTCGGAAGGCAAAAACAGATAGTCAAGGGTGGACATTCGTAAATTCAACATTGGGGAGATGTTTTCAAACAGCCAAGGTAAGACTGCATGTGCTTTGGTTTCTGCTTTTATCCTAGTGATTACCGGCTGTATAATGGGTTTGCGTGGTGCCTTCTCTGCTCATGCTGATTCCATGCTGCAAGGATTAGCTTTCGCTGGACTTGGATCCGGGTTGCTCGGGATTAGGAGATGGACTCCGGATAAGGTAATTTCACATAAAGCTGAACCAGAAAAACCATGATAGCAATACTCGTAACAATCCTGATCTTAGCACTCGTAATTTACGTTATCCAGTATTTAGTAACCGATACGAGGCTCAGAAATATTTTGATAGTCGTATTAGTAGTTCTGGCTATCCTGTATTTAATAGGAGACTATAACGGGATAAGGTTCTATAGATGAATTTTTCCGATGTATTTATTTCCATCTTCACCGACAACAATGGCAACGTCAGGTACAAATGTCAATGCCTCCGCAACCGAATAAGTACCATCAATATTACGTTGTTGTGTTGTGACTTGCACAACAACACCATTTCCAGTAAACATGGCCTTTGTTGATTTCATCCAGCCTTGTTCCTGCGATGAAGCTTTTGCAATCAATTGAAAAAGGTCACCGTTACCGAATACTTTTAGATCAGCAATGTTGGCTTTTGCCCCTTTTACTTCTGTAATGTCTAATGTTTTTTCCATAAAAAGTATTATTTTTATTGGAGTCAAATATAATGAAAAAGATTAAACCTTTTCTGTCTTATATACTGGCCGCTGCGCTTTTCTTTGCTGGTCGATGGACCTCTTCTGATAACTCTTCAGAGCTTGAAAGAAAATACGCTCTTGAAAGAAAGTACCACCTTAACGAGATAGAGAAATTAAAAGCCGCTATTGATGACAGAGATAAGGTAGGACAGCAGATCGTAAAGAAGATGTATGAAGACTCAGTTAAGGCCGCAATCGATCTGAGGGCAAATAAAGAGGCTTACGGAAAGCTTAAAAAAAAATACAATGAAATCAATCTTAATCGGGCTTCTTCTGTTCAACTCGACAGCGTTTTGTCAGTCTTATATCCGGACTGATTCGATTTATTGTCTGCCGATTGATAAAGCAAGACTAGTAATTGCTGACGCTCTACGTTTGAAAGTGCAGGTACTTTTGAACGATACGCTTTCTGCGCGGGTGTCCTTACTTGAAAATCGGGTAGCAGTTCAATATACATCATTCACGAATTTACTAAAAATTGAAAAGGATAAACTAATTCTTCAAAAAGAAATCACCGCACAATCTGAAAGCGTTGCAAAGACCTACGAAGAGGAAAAATCCAGCCTTAAAAAGCAGGTCAGAAGATTGAAATGGGAACGCGTAGGACTCGGAGTAATAGCGGTGGCTGCTATTGTTATAGCTTTGTGATACTATCGCTCATCGAATTTACGCAGTTCTTCTACCTCTTCTTCCAGTTCTTTGACCCTAGCCTGAAACTGTTTCTCCATGTCACGATAATCAGTAAGCTTAACATATTGTATGAATGTTGTCTCAGGATACTGAATAGTGAAAAATTTGACTGGCGGCTTATCTACTACAGGGACTGCCCCGATTGGTGTTGTATGATCTGTGGCTACTGTCGGAGTGTCTTTTAATACACTGAATTTCTTAAAGTTCTCCATTGTTTTATTGTTTAATATCTATTTCCCGGGGTCAGGAAGGGCATCCCTGTCTATTATCAGTCCTTTATCAAAGGCATCAGGAGAGAAGAGCCAGAAGCCTTTCGATAGTAGGTACGCGAATTCGTATGAGGTGCATCGGATGGTTGGAACGTACACAGATGTTTCTGTATCAGGCGGAGTTTGATAAATGAAACCATATCTGTATATCATTTCTTTCCCTTGATCTATTTTTTCTAGGACAACAACTTCGTCACTAATTCCCAAGTTTAATTTTATAGCCTCTCTAGCTTCCTCTTCACTCATAGATGAGAGACGGCGGCAGCACAGTTTTACATTTTCGTAGTTGGGATACTCTGGTGACTCTTCAGAATTACCATCAATGATAAACTGAACTTCTGGACCGTATTCTCCGTGAATTCCGGTCAGGTATCCTTTAGCCAGTTCCTTTTCGTCGTAAGGATTCGGGGCCATAACTTCACACCCGAGATACAGGTGTAGTACTTCCTTAATGTTATTATCCATTTTCTACGTTTATTAGTCTGTATACTTTACAAGGATATGTGCCACGTTTCTCGGCAGCCATGAAATCTCCGCCTTTTTCAAACACGCAACCATTAACATCTACCCAAATCCATGTTTCTCCTGCTCGTGTCTTTTCAGGAAGTATCTCGGGGACTTTGTTTACCCATTCGTGCTTACTTTCAAGCTCGAATAAAAACTCCCCTTTAACTGATATTGTTACGATGTTATTATTCATTGGTTTTGATTATCGGTGTTTTAATCCTTATGTACTCCTGAAAGGAAATTGGATAGAATCCTATTATATCTGTCTCTGCATCGTTGGCTGGAAACTTCTTATACCCCATTATTGCTATCCTGCAATTTGCTCCTGTAACAATACCACTGCTCCAACGTACAGCAATATACGCATGGGATTTAAGAATGTGAAATAATCTCTTACGTGTTATGTTCATGGCTTTTAAAATGTTTCTCTTTTCTTCTTTGATATTCACATCTGTTGCAGCACCCTCTAATATAGTTGTAGGTTTTCAAAGTACCGTCTACTAGTGTCCTGCTCATAGACATATTTCGGAACTTACCGGGTAGCTGGCAGCAGGGACAGATACGAGAATCAATATTCATCTGGTATTGTGTCCGGAATATTCACAACCTCACAACAGGATTTAACCTCGTCGTAAGTAAGTCCTGTTACATCCATTACAATGTCAATCGGTGTCAGTCCATCGGGATCACAGCTAACAAATCCTACAACGTATTCATCACTCATAGTTTAGGTACTTTAGCGTCGTATTGTTTTATGCTCTACGGCTTTTTGTGTCTTCAGGAAATACAATCATGTTGCACATCTCCTTGAGTCGATCTCTTACCCGATCACCGTATTTAGTCTTAACTCCATCAGCGGTAAGGTTTGTGGTAAAGTGGGTTTTGTAGAATGGCATTTGCCGTTCCGATGGTTGGAAGTTTATTTCAGCTATAGCCCTGTCATAGCGCCTAAGGATTATTTCCTGCATGACGTTCTTTTCCTCACCGAACCGTTTGGATGGCGTTGTCTCATTCCCCAGTTCATCGAAACAGGTGCCCAATTTAAGGTGTTTGTATGGGTTGGTATTCAGGGCACCGTCTACCAACTGTGAGTAATAGACAATAACGTTCCGGTCTTCTGGTTTAGCATTCGCCCATTCATCCTCTATTTTGTGGCATGGTGCCATTACATAGCTGGCCTTTTGGTTCTGGAAGAAAAAGCTCATTAGATGCGATTTGCCGACACCTAACGGTCCAATGAGTAAAACGCCTTTGTCGTGGCTTAACCCATATTCCTCTAGCCTAGGATCGCCTGAGAAGTACAAGCAAAGGGTATTCACCTGGGCCTTATTTTCGGAGTCTACAACGAAGCGCTTTCCATGAGTATTTCGGGATAGTGTGAGTCGGGTTAGTAATTCTTCTGCACTGTATCTCGGAACTGGCTTTTCCATGGTAATTTTTTGCCAATATTCCCGGTTGTACTTCTCCTGCTCTATGGCCGCTTGTTTCCGTTTTCTGGCTTCAAGTAGTATTTTATCCTGTTCTTCAGCCGTTAGTTCCGGCAGTGGGAGGTTATCCCCATCCCGCATTGTTTGCGTAACTTGTTCCGCCAACCTGGGTGACAATTGATCCAGATGTTCTTTTAGCAATTTGCTGCTCATATTTGCTGTTTTTATCGTTCCAATCCGTTTGCGTCCAATATCCGTCCTGGTAATATTTTTCCTTCGTTCCTATCCATCTTTCGATTCCGTGGAGTTGTTCTCGTGAACGGGCTTTGTATTCCTGGTATTTGTCAAAAGCCAATTTAAGCTTTTCAAACTCCCCTCGGTGGAATGTTGTCTCTACGAAATCCATCGTAACACTGTATATTATTCCCATTGGGTCAGTGCTGGCTGAAAAGTATTTCAGGATCTTCGGGATAATGTCATAAGCTTCCGCCGTAATACTTTCCTGTACTTTACTTTCTTCTACTTTAATTTCCTTTACTTTACTTTGTGTCCTTTCTTCGGACTTTTGAGGCTTAAAGTCTGACTTTTGATCCTCTATGAGAAGGTTAAAGTCAGACTTTATCCGACTTTTACGGTTACAATCGGTGATTATCTTCTTCCATCTGGTCTGTATACCATGGCTGGTAAGGATGCCAAAACCCTCGAACATCGGCTGATCAAAGAAGTCACATTTTAGCAGCCCATTCACAATTTCGTTGATCACCTCAAAGGTTACTCCGTTACCTACCCGGCGGGCCAAGGCCAGCGCCTCACCGTCATTCCATGTCATATAGTACCCTTGACGGTAGATAGTGCAAAGAAGGCGTGTGGCTACGATAGAGCCTGCCAGGCCAAACTTTGATTCGATCAGCAATATCTTACTATCATCAAAGTAATCGATGTCCAGCGGGAAGAATTCGAGGCCTTCTTTTAAAGTCCTTTCCTTTGCCATTGCGATCTGTTTTCTGCCATTTTTATTGAAGCCTGAACCATCTCTAACATAATCTCGTATATGCTTTTTACTGGACGACTTTCGCCAATTTGCCGGAAGGTGTCTATATCCGCAATAATACCGTGTTCTATCGCGTGACATCGGCCACAGAGGGTTATAAGATAATTGAAAGGGTATTCCCAGGCCAGCCAACCATCCACATATTCCATGTGATGAACTTGTAGGCCCCTTGTCCTGAAGCATATTTTACAGCAGTATCCATCCCTTTGGATTATCTCTGACCTAACCCATTCCCATCGGGGATCTTTTAACTGTTCTGAATAGGGAGGCCGTTTAGCGGGTCTTGGCAATTCAAGAAGTTCGGTGATATTAGCCATTGCTCACCTCTTTCCTTGATGCTTTCTTTTTGTCAAGCTTAACGACTACGAAGGGGTTGAACACTTCGCCATCAAGGAAGTATTTAAGATCACATCCAGCGCATATAAATTTGTCGTGCTGAAACTCATTCCACTGATCATAGGTATATTGTTTTCGAAACGGAGTGCCACATAAACACACATATTCAAGCGATATTAATTCATCCTCATCAACTTTAGCCAGAACCCCGTCACCGGATAGCTCTTTAATCTTTTTGAGCATTTTAATCTGCTCCTTATTACCGAATTCTAAGGGGACTTTTTCGCCGTCACGGTAGAAAGATCCGTTCTTTAAGATTAGATTGGCCATAGTAGGAACTCCTTTCAAGTAAGTGTAAAATAAAAAAGCCCGGCACTCTGGAAGATGCACCGGGCGGGAAGTTTAGCTTCTGAAGTCTAAACAACTTACCCGCAAAATTAGCCTTCCAGAAATAATTTTGCGAGCGAATAAACAAATATACAACCGTCCATACTTTAGCGCAAACGATTATATCCTTATTCTTTGTAAAATACCGAGAAGTACTTAATTGTACTTACATATAGATTTAGCCCCATTGTTCAGCCATTGCGCGGGCTATGCCGGGAAAGGTTTTAGATCTGTCTTTTGCGTTGGTCATTCGCGATACAAAGTATTTGTTTTTCACTTTTCCATCACTGCCCATTCGTGAACTAATTGGTTTTGGATGGTATAGTTTTGGACGCTCTGCTACAGTACGCAATCCTTGAAGTTTTGGCAGACCCTTAAGCCAAAGGCAGGTCTCTTTCATTTCCGGATCACCGAAATACCAGGGGTGTATTTTTTGACTTGGCCTCTTCCAGTTTGTGCAAAGCCATCCGGGGGGATTCTCAATAGCTATTTTTGGTATGCCTGAGTTCCAAATATTCTTCACGAATTCATAAGACTCTTTTGTTTTTACAAGCCTATCAGGATTATAAAGCCATCTTCCGGCAGCTCTTGAGAAGTATGTACACGGCGGATGGAATATTCCTAAATCCCACTTATCAATAGAATGATAGTCTCCATTTTGGGTAATGAACAATCGAACCCTTGTTTGTAGTAAATCCATTACGTCACAGTCAAAATGCCATTCTGGATGCCCTCCAGAACATTCCTGTAAGTCGCATGAGTATGCTTCATGTCCTCGCTCACGGAAAGCTTTACATACTACTTGTGATTCTTCGCAACCAACTAATACACGCATAAGACAAATTTAGTAAAAAAGGCCCCGACTTTCGGTGCGTCTACCAATTTCGCCACCTCTCCAAATGTTGCAGGACTCTTTAACGCGGTCCTGCTTTACGTTCTCCGGTGCTGGGCTACACTATGCTTTTACGAATAGCGCCTTAGCTTCTTCTTTAGCTTTAAGGTCTATGCCATGAATGTCTGCGAGTACGTCAACTACTGCCATCAAACCTTTGAACATGGCTATATCTTTATCGCCAATAACTTGTCCAAAGTCGTCATATTTTACACGCGCCTCAAAGGCAAATTCTATTTTTGCAATCTCTTCTACTGAATATCCGGTTGAATCAATCTGATATTTAGCCTGGCCTAAATAATTATCCATGTGAATTCTCTGATTACCCATTCGGGTACATACAACCTCGTCCCAATAGAATATATTATTTTTCCAATGTATGTTACCGTCTTCGGTCTTGTATGTCTCTATATTCAGAGAATCACAAATCATGTTACCGACGGCACAAGCCGTGCATCTTCCGTGTTGAAGAGTGTCGTTTAAATAAGCCTTTACTAATACATTTAAAGTGTGATTAAAATCTCTCATATAACTAGTGTTTAATAAGTTTCCTACATATCCCATCTATAAAAGACAGGGTTTAATTTCTGCTGCTTGTTTATATATCTACCGTCTACTTCGCTTAAAACCAATCTTAAGTTAGAAGCTATTACGTTCAATAACTCTATCCGGTAATGACGGATACTGCAAAAATCAAGATCATCCAGATTGTTTTCGACCTGACGTTTTATCTTTTTTTTTGCTCTTAGTATCCCACGTAAGCTTACACGGTAGCGGGAGTATAGTTCTTCGTTACTCACCAGATGAACTAGTAAATATAAGCACTCATAGCCAGAAGAGACAAGAACCAAAGTCCTATGGCTATAAAGAATAGTCCCATTAACTGCCATCCAGAAATGTCAAATACAATACGGGATTTATTGTTTGTCATGCGTTCATTGTTTAGCTGTCCTGCTTACTAGTTAGTTTTTGAATTATCCTGTTGAGCCTTGCGTTCTCTTTCCAAAGTGCCTTGTTCTCAATTCTGGCTTTAAACTCCGGGTCGTTTTCCTTCCACTTTTGTTGCAGTTTCTTTTCATCTATTCGGCAGTAGCACTGTCCATCATGCTCAGGATTGTTCACCGCCCACATGCATCCAGGTATCCAGAACCTTTTGCCTCCTTCATGCGCCCAGTGACATCTCATTTTATTTAGCTGTTCTCAGCACTGAATAACCGTTTTCTTTAGCTTCTTTGCTGTGCTCTGTGAATTCATCATGATGTTTCTTACAGCAGGCAAAGAAGTAGTTAGTGTCTAAAAGCATATCGTTTTCCCTGCCTTTCTGATGGTGTAGTTCGACAGATCGTTCATTGCATTCAGGTACTTCACAAACCGGATATAAAGCCATGTATTCTTTTCTGAGCTTCGCGTACTCCTGCAACTGTCCTGCGCGTTTAGCTGTCACTTTTTTAACAGGCTTCACCACCTTTAATTTTAAAGCGTTCCTAGATAGTTTCCTATCCTCAGCCTCACACGTTGCACACTGAGTTGATCCAGCACGGCACCTTCGTCCACATGAGCAATCACCTATGATCATAACTTTTGTGAGTTATACCATTTGATGAATTTAACAACAGCCTTATATACATTCATAATTGATGGTTCGAAATTGCCGAAGCTGGAAATCTCTATGCCCTCCAATGTTTGCTTGTTTATGTAGCATGTACAATCACCTGAATAAAAACGTATTGAAACATCATAACTCAACTTTATCTTCTCCACAACGGGCATGAGCCAGTCCCATGATGTTTCATAGTGTAGTGTCGAATGATTCCGGCCATCTATAATCCAGTAGCGCATTGTGCCATCTTTGATATATGTTGATCCCATGAATTCAGCGATCAATTCATTATCTGTTTTCATTTCTCCAATAGGTTAGGGGTGCTGTATACGTTACCGATTACTTGCCAATATGTTTTGATTTCGCTACTAAGCAACCATTCATAAGATTCAGGGATTGACACCTCGCGTCTCTCCATTGGTTCTAAATCATATTGACGCTGCAATTCTTTTCTTCTTTCTTCATTTGCAGCTAGCATTTTTATCCCATATGATCCTCTATACCACTCCCATTTATCTGCGAATTCTAATATGTCACCTTCAAATATTTCAACTTTGTTCTTATCGTGTATTCCCGTTGACCGCAATTCTACTAGATCGTTTAGCCTTTCCAGTGAGTCCTTACCTTTAATTCCTGATTCATATAACCATGAGTCTATGCCTCCCATTAACATGAACTCACCGAACAAGTGAAACTCCGGGGACATACGCTTTGCTACCTTGTCCCAAACTCTGAACTTTATAATACGTTTCTGTTCCATTGCTGTTTATCTTTAATCTGGAAGTAGTTAGCTACGTGTAATTTTATTCCTTCTCCTTCTTTACATTTAGGAGCTATATCGTACACCTTACCTAGTAGCCACTCAGCTAGATAGAGGCGGAAGGAGATTAATAAGGGTTTCATTACTTTAAGCTGTTTTCAAGTTCGGTTTTCCATGTCTTGCCATTAGATAGTTGATACACATAATTTTTATTTATACTGAATTCTTTAGCAAGTTGAATTGCAGTACTTTTTTTAGATTTATATCTATTGATTATATCATTTACCTGATTGCGTGTTAATTTGGAATTTGTATTTCTATCTCCTTTTTGATTCGGACGATGTCGGTTCAATTCACGATAGGAATGCAAATGGTTATCTTGTATTGTAGACCATTCAAGATTTGTCAATACATTATCTGACTTGACCCCATTTTTATGATTGACCTGAGGTTTATTTTCAGGGTTTGGTATAAAACATTGAGCGACTAAGCGATGAACATAACAATTTTTTTTAGATCCATTCTTAGATAAAATTACAAATCTATATCCGCGACTATCAAATTGTTTTAAAATTTTGGATTTTAGCAATCCTGGTCTTTTCCCGCAAATACGATCAATAGTGCGAACACATCCATCAGATGATACCTCGTAACTATCTTCAAAGCCTTTAACACGCTTCCACATAATTCTATTTTAAGCTATTTTCAACTTCGCATTTGTATAAACTGATGCACGAACGGTAATAGTCAAGCTGATGAGTGATGGCAGCGTTTAGCCGGTCTGCATAATCGTAGAGGGCCAGTTGCTCACCACACATAGCGTCTACCATTTTGTTCATTACAGAAGGTGATAGCTTACGTTCTATTAGTTCGCTGATGGTTTTTAACCTGGCGGCTTCCAATCTCTTTTTAGCAGCGCCCATACACTGAGCAGAAAGCCCACACATAGCCGCTAATTTCTTGCCACATTCAACGACTGAATCTATGTCGGCTCCTGTAGTGTCTGTATCTACGACGGCTCTAATAGCCTTTAAATCGCGTTCTATCTTGTCGTCCATTTCTATTGCAATGTAAACTTCAATCCTTCTTTACCGGTTTTAGTAGGAGGTCTTATTGTCGTCACTTCCCCTGTAGGCTGATGCACTATGGGTTGAGGTTCTTTCAGGGCCTTTAAGAATTTCGCCCTATCTTCCAATCTCTGTTTTGCTGTTTCGAAGGCGTTATGCCGTTCGTTATACTCAGGATCACCACAGCTAAGATAATCATACTTCACTCCATTTTCAGCTTTTTCGATTGAAAATCCGTATGCGGAAAATCTTTTTTCTGCGTATCTTTCTGCTTCACGGAGCACGTTTTCATCTATGGCATCCGTTACGTTCTTTGACATTATTTCAATAGCCTTTAACATGGCTTTCAGTTGCAGGGGATTTATCTCTCCATCCTGAACGGAGCGTATAAGCTGATCACCAAATCGTTTTATTTCGTCTTTCGTCTCTGGTAGTAATCTGATTACACCAAAGGCTGTGTTTGGTAGTTCGTTCATACTTTAGCTGCCATTAATCCGTGAATCTTTTCGAACATTTCAGGCAAGTGTTTAATGTCAACTTTGCCGCCTATGATTAAATCCTTAGTGTAGGACATTGCGAATCCTACAATCTGTACTTTAGGATCAGGGCCTCTCTTGCCACCACCGCCACCTTGAAAGCCACCACCGACAGGCGCGGACACTGCTTTTATCTTGTTGCCTTCAATGGTGTAAGTGAGTTCTGTTCCTGGATTTAGTTTGGTAGGCATTTTTTCTTTGCTGCCTATGGAGCCTTTATCTCCGTTGTCCAGTTCGATGTCGTGGTAGTATACGGTGCCGTTAGTACCAGCCCATTCGTTCTTAAATACTGTTCGTGTAATCTTCGCTTTTTTTTCCATATCCGTATATCGGTTTCAGTTTAATATAATGAGTTTTACAGAAAGAGGCAATCACTATACATTAATCGTTTGATTTATAGAGGATAGTTCTGATTCGAGAATTGCATCTGAGATTACAGGAACGAATTCATTTTCTTCAAACTCATCTTCTGGGTGCAATTCTTCAAATGATATAAGCCATCTGTATTGTGAATGATAACTAGTGTACTCCTTAACGTGATATATTTTACCGAATAAAGCAAGAGACCCAGCCGAAGGCCCATCTAAAACCAGCCAGTTCAATGGATTCTTCATAGTTACGGCCTGGCCTATTTCAAATCTCTGTGGTTTCATCGGTTGCATCTTAGAGGTGTTTGAAGTATTTCAGCTATCTGGTTATGATAAGCCAGGGCTATTCTTTCGCTGGCTCTTCTTGCAGAGCCTGCTTTATCTTGCCATTTTGCAGAAGTTTCGTAATGGCCATAATCATAAAATTGGTCAGATTGATGTTGCCTAATATCGACTATCTTACAGGCTTTCTCATAGAGAGAAAGGAGCGCTTCAGCTCTCTCCAGTCCTTTCCTATGAGATACGAGGGCTATTGATGACTTTAATTCCTGTGTGAGGTTCATAACGGTTTAGTCGTTTTGGTTGTATGCTTCTTCCATTGAATGGGAAATTGTTGTGCAGTCCCACATAGCCGCTGCAATCTTTGTACGCAAGGTTTCAATTTCCGTGCCTTTCAGTTTGCGTAACATGAAGAACGCTTCATCGAGTGAATCCTTACAGGAATCTACGGTGCGGCGATCTGATTGAAGCTGATGCCCTAGCCCTGTACGTTCTTCGGTTGTCTTTGCTATTGTTTCCATCAGACTATAAAAAGATTGCGTTTCCTTGCTGGTGAAATACTAGGCCATCGGATAGCATTTGTTTCCACTGCTCTTTTGTAGCCTTGTATGTGGCGAATGTTGTGCAATGTTCTGCCGCATATTTGCAAAGCTCATCAAATTGTGAGGTGTGGAATACAGGGCTTTTCGGAGTACCTTCTGAAGTTGTCTCGTATAACTGGATATGTGTCAACTCATCATCCGAATATTTTCTTGTATGGTAATACGAAACGTCCGGTGGATCACCTCCATACATGGCCCAGAAAGGATACTTTTCTTTTAAAGATGGGTCATTTTGAAGATCCATGTGTGTTCCGTCTTGCCACTTATTGTGATCAGCAAGCCATAAATTAAGCTCATCCAAATAATACCGATCAAACATTGGTTGATAGCTGCCGTCGTTTTTCTTCGGATGTTCCCAATTTGCTGGCACTTTTCTTAATTCTCTTCCCATAGTTTTTATAGTTTAAGGACAATTAAAAGGTGTAGTAATCTCTCCGTTATGTCGTAGAGCGAATCTAACAGCATCGGATAGCCAGGGGAATTTTGTTATATTAAGCTGAGGGGAGCCGCCGACAGGCAGCGGGCCAAAAGTCAGCACTGTGTATTTGTATATCATATCCGTACAGTGTTTTTATTCAACAACATGTTAGGGGTGAAGATCTCCGCATCGCGGCGGGAGATACGTTTCAGTATCAGGATAGTTTCGGCCCCTTCAAATCCACTGATCCACTTTTGATTGTATCCAGTGTAAAGAATGCGGGCGTTACCCTTGCAGTTTATTTTCTGGTCGATTGAAAGATCGAAGTAGTTCATTCAGTTGCTTTTTTAATTGCTGCATCAATACCTAAAGAATCTTTAAGGCAGGCATTTTGTACGGCTTCAGCATACCCACCACTCAAGAATCGTTCGATCTCTTTACGGTAAGTTTCTGTAAGCGCCATACTTAACAAGCGTTGAGCTTTTTTAAGCGCTTCCAGTAATTCCATATTAATGGATTTTAGGGACTTATTTTCTTCTCTGAAATTGGCTAGAACTTTCATGGTTTGCTTTGTATATTCGCTGCGCGTTGAGCCTTTGTGATGTTCAATAGTATGTTCGTCCCATTCCTGAATTTCCAAATTCTCAATTCGATTATCTGTCTTGATCCCGTTCTTATGATGGACTAATTCAGTAGCCAATAATTTGCGTCCTAAATGTTGCTCCATTATGTGACGATGTTCTTTAGTAGTTTTGCCATTAACTCTGATTTCTCGATAACCGCTAGCATTAATCCAACCATTACCAGAATTCTTATTCCACGGTCCTGGTGTATGTGATGTTTTCATAGTGAAGTTTGTTTATCTTTTATACTTACTGCTTTTAAGTCCTTTACTTGCTTCTTTGTCATTCGTGCGTGGATATTCATACTCTGTTCCTTAATTTCCTAAGTGAAACTTCCTCCACATCTTCAAACATGTCAAGGTATTCATCATATACCATGTCCATCCTTTCAGCAATACTATGCACTTTGTCCGGATCAGGGCAGTTCATGTCAAGGGCATCATAGGCCAGTTCTATAACTTCGGATTCTGTTAAGTATATTTTCATTTGCTGAGTTCTTTAATTTCCTTAACAGCGTTCGTGTATCTAGTTGCAAAGGCAAGTTGCATTCTAAGCCTAATACTAGTGCGGTAGTCTATCTTTCCGGTTACCAGTAGGTTTATTACTTTGTCTAGGTAGTTCATGATTCCAGTTGTTTAAGAAAGTTTGTTGGTGTAGGACATAAGATCGAAGTCATTAATCAGATCTACAAAGTTCTCCTTATCAAAAGGGACATCTGGATATTCTTTGAAAAACCAATGCGTTAACGTCTGAGCAACAGGTTGTACAATACTATTGAATGCTGGGCCGACCGTAACAGGGACCCCCTCTCTGTTATGCCTTCTGTATTTATGTGTACAAACCAATTTTCTCATTTTCATATGCGATAGTGTTTCTGTGTGATTATGAAGTAAAGGTAATAGAACGTATATACCATGTCAAGTCTTTTAAAGAAAATATTTTATTTTTTGTATAGCCTTTTGAATATACGTATTTATGCCTACATTTGAGCCATGGCAAACAAAAAGCTATATACCTTTAAATTTAAGCCTGAGTTTCACCAGCATTTACGTGAGCAGGCCAAAAGACGTGAAATATCCCTTACAGAGTACATTGAAAGAGGGATGGCAAAGATCTCTAAATACAAGGTAAAAGACCTGGTATAAAAGAATAAACCGGGGAACAGCGGATAAACTGAACAAACACATATATGAAAAAGCTATTATTCTTAGCTTCATTTGTGTTCGAGACTGGAAAGATCGAATACAGCGACAATCAGTTGGTAATGGTTACCGACAAGGATGTACAACGCTTCACTGAGAATCAGAAAGCCCTAAATCCAGATAAAGGAGATAGGGGTCCGTATGATCATTATGACGCATGCTATGATGTATTTAAGGCATGGTTCAAAGAGGTGTACCCGGAATCAACACTGACACACGTAATGTGTAAACGACCAATCCAGTCAGACCCTTACGTTCAAAAGGACAATGCACTTGCAGACCTGATCGACTTCGGTAATTACCTCCTGTACCGCCACGGCAATGTATCCTACACATCCGAAGCGGAGTACTTTGATTGGAGAAACAATCCGAACTGGAAAGAGATGATTCAGCCGCGAAAACCTCAGATCGACAATCCATCCGGATTAGTTTTCACAAACTTCTATTCAGTGAACGACATTCCGGAGCGCTCAGGTAAAGGAGCTGACTATTCGGATTACGTAATGATCGACCGCAACGGATTCCGCGACATGGACGACTTCGAAATAGGCTATTATGACTTTTCAGCTAAAGAATGGACGCTAAAGCACACTAAGCAGAAAGTAGATTCAGTCCACATGAAATGGACTAAGCTACCGATAGACAAGAGATAGGGTGAACATCTCCCCCTGTTTGTCGAGTACTTACGGGGGGTTACTTTTAAAACTAAATTCGAACCCATGACCAAACTACAGGAGCAGATACTACAGGCAATTAAAAATTCATCTGTAAACACAGTGCTTAATACAAATCAATTTGGCACCTCTATAGCTGAATTGGAGGTATCGAAAGTAGCTGAAAAAGTCTGCCTAGAATGGATAGAGAAGGCTTTCGAGGCGGGAGGTGGTGGTAAAGACTGGACCGGAGAAGATTGGATAACGAGAACTAATTTTCAGGAATGGCTTAAAGAAAATTTATGAGAATAGACATTAAAACAAAGGGTCCTGTAAAGGACAACGACATCAGAGCCTTATATCTTTTGGAAGAGGCAATGAAGCTTTCAACGCCTAGAATGAAAAGGGCTAATCTAAAGTTCGTTATGGGAAAGCATGGCTTCAGTGTTGATTAAAAGAAAACAATCTTTGACTACAAATGAACACGGAGAAACTGTTTATACAGTAGAAGAGGCTGAAGCTCTTAAAAAACACTATTTAAAAAATAGGTGCATGACTACAGAAGACAACAAATCAAATTGGGATACCGCTCTAACTGATGCCATAGAGCATAATGATGGCAAAATTCAGCCGTACTCAAAGATTCTCGAATTCCTTTCTGAACGGTATGAACTAATCCCGAAAGGGTATCTCTCTTTTAAAGAACTCTTATCCCAGGCTTGGGATGCAAGCAAAGATCGTGAAAGTTACTTATGGGATCCTAATCCATGGAACGCCGGACCTTATATTCCAAAAACAAAACAGGAATGGATGAAAGAAAATGTACCAAATCAAATCGAACCTACCGGAAAAACCGGAGAGTTGTCCGGAAATACCGAACAACTTGCCGCCTCAGAAAAGGGCCTTTCAATGAAAGATATGTGTGAACATATAGTAAAGGCTCAGATATTATCCCCTGACATTACAGCACAGGAAATATTCAATTATTCCCCATCGGGAGAACTTAACAGAGTATTTGAGTGGTACGCGATGGCCTGCTATAAACTAGGTTACACAGCCCTACAAGTAGCCGCCTCAGACGGCCTCCCCTGTCCCCCGTATTGTCCTAAAGATGAACTATGAACAAAACAATTGGCCTACACTTTGGAGCACTGTCTGACCCTATCGCAAACCAACTAGAAGCACAGGGTTTTTCCTTTGATCATAAAGAGGTTAGATATTTACAAAAGGTATCTGAATCCCTTGTAAGCGTTTCATTGGCTGGCCTTCTTCCTGACGGTGCAATTGAAAAGGCTAGGCAAAAGCTTTATAAAAAGGTGATCAGTCACGTTTGCAAGCACAACAAACTAAAACAGGTAAAACCATGACCCCCGAGACAGCAGAAGACATACTGGACAAGCATGGAGTTAAAATATACGGTGCTCATAAGGACAGGATTTTATCCGCTATGAAAGAGATAGCCTCTTTAGCCTGGGACGTATCCGAAGGATCAATGCACACCAAAATTATGGGAGGCCCGGAAGACGAATACCCTGACAAAACAGAGTTCATTAAAGGACTATTCCCTGAAAAACCATGACTTACTACATACTATTCCTTTTGTTCTTCATCGTTGCGGTGATCACCTTTGTGATTTACGCAGGATACTGGTTATCCCGTCAGCGCATGCGAATCCAGGTATCGCGTAAGCAGAAATACGTAGAGGTAATGGCCTTCCCTCAGTACAATCAGTTTCCTGAGTTCTTGATGGAAGATCCAACGGAATACGTTGAAATGAGGGTAACTGAGGCAAAATACCACGTTGAAACGATACGTTCCCAGTCTGTCGTATTCAGGCACTGGATGGATCGTAACGACAAGCAGATGATGGAGCACATGAAGCGCAGGGCTGCCGAGGAACAGAAGCATTCCATATTTAAAGCCATGGAACCATTCTTTGAAACTAAGGTAATTGAGGAATTCGGACCATACGGGGAGCCCGTACAGGAGACTCAAATAATGGTATTAAAGCGTATTAATTGAACAGTTTTTCAGTAATTTTATATAGCTAGTGGGGATTACAGAAGTCGTCTCTTCCCGGGGGCGGCTTCTCCTTTTTTATAACTAATATTTTAGTTACATTTGAATCTATGGAGGAATCAAAACCCATAGACCTTACAGAGAAACAAAAGAGATTCTGCGAGGAATACATATTTGATTGGAACGCCACAAGAGCCGCTAAGGCAGCGGGATATAGCAAGGATACAGCTGGATCTATCGGATCAGAAAACCTTAAGAAACCTGAAATACAGGCTTACATCAAAGAAATTCAGACAGATCTTGAAAAAACAGCCGGAATAAGCCGACTACGGGTATTACGTGAGTACGAAAAGATCGCCTATAGCTCAATAGCCGACCTGCATAATACCTGGGTGGAGCGCAAGGAATTTGAGAAGTTGACAGCAGAACAAAAAGCGGCTATCTGCCAGATTGAGACTCAAACCAGGATGGAATCCAAATATGACCCTGAAACTGAGGAACAAGTACCAGTTCAGGTAGATTATATTAAAATCAAGCTTTTCGATAAATTAAAAGCCCTGGAAAGCATTTCTAAGATGTTAGGCTACAATGAGCCTGAGAAGCTTAGACTGCTTTTACCTGAAAAACAGATCATGGAAATAGGCGGGCAAAAAATTGAATTCTGAGCGCGTTTTCTTCAAACCTTACCCAAAACAGCAGGAGTTTATAGAAGCTGTTTTCTCGGGTCTATACTCGCTTCTATGCTATGGTGGTGCAATGGGTGGCGGCAAGACTTATGTTTGCCTGGCCACGCTTCTATTGCTCTGCAAAGCCTATCCAAAATCTAAATGGTGTGTTATCCGTGAATCAGTCCCTACTTTGAAGCGAACCACACTTGAAAGCTTTAAAAAGATAGTCCCAACCAATTTCGTAAAGTCATACAATCAGCAAGACCAGGTTTACACCTTCAACAATGACAGCCAAATATTGTTCATGGCTGAAAACTGGGAGGATGATAAGGATTTTGACCGTTTCAAGGGATTGGAAGTTAATGGATTCCTGCTTGAACAGATTGAAGAGCTGCAGAAAGGGCTATTGGATATCTGCTTTGTCCGCGCTGGAAGGCATCTAATCGACAAAATGCCACGCCCGCTGATCATTTGCAATGTAAATCCAACTCTGACCTGGCCAAAGGAACAGATCTACGATCGGTACAATGTAGGAACCCTTCCAAAGGATTGGTTTTACGAGCCCGCTAAGATAAGCGACAACCCAGCACTGTTCAATGATGAGTTCTACATGCACAATGTAACGGCCCACCTGGACCCGCTAACAAAGGCAAGGATGATTGACGGCGATTGGTCAGCTTTCGCGGTAGATAAGCCATATTTCTATAATTTCTCACTTGGGAAGCATATAATTCCGGAATACGAACCAAATCCACATCTCCCCATACTGATCTCATACGATTTCAACGTTGAGCCAATGACGGCCCTAGTCGGCCAGTTAGATGGATGGATAGGGACTATTTTCGATGAAATTGAAGTAAAAACAGGATCTGTGGAGGAAATAAACGAGATCATTAAAGTCAAATACATGCACTGGCTCGGCTTTATTGACGTTACAGGCGATGCAACCGGGCGCAACCGGGAGAAAGTAAAGCGGGGGAATATTAATGCTTACACACAAATCAAACAGGATCTTGAATTGCAGGATAGAAACCTATTAGTCAGATCTGCAAACCTGGCACATAAAGATTCCCGTAATTTATGCTGTTCGGTTCTTCAGCATGCGCAATTCAGAATTACGGCGGGATGCAAAAAGACTATAAATGATTGTGTCTATGCTCAAGTAGACGGCCAGGGCGAATTAATAAAGACAAAAGATGAGGGTAGGCACTTCTTTGACAACGTGCGTTACATGATTGGAACATTCTATTCTGATTTCATCAAGAACCCAGACAAATACAGGGAGGAATAGTTGTTTTGCCAGTATGCTGTACGTACATTCGTACCGACAATTTTGAGTAATAATACCTACTGGGCAGTTGCTTAGTCCTTCGGCAGAGGTCGCTCCGAAAACCGTTGATAGGGGAATTTATTCAATGTTGTCATGCCCCGAGCCTGTAAGGGGAGAGGACAAAATAAGCCGGGAAGGCCTATCCGTAATGAGACCTTGCAGTAGGAATAGGAGGAGTACCGGCCCACAGGAAATAACAATATGGCAGAGCGTAGAACAAGACGGGTACAGTTCAGAATGAAGCCTTCCGAGTACAAGTGCATGTACAATAAGGCTGCAAAACAAAGTGTTACCGAATCCGAATACATCAGAAACCTAATTTTAGAAGACTGTAAAAAATAAAACCTTTATGGCAGCATCAACTATTAACATTCAGATCAAAGTAGATTCTAGGAAAGCTAAACGTCAAATCTGGAAGATGCAGTTTAAAATGTGGTTGCTCAGTTTGAGGATTAAAGCAGCGAATTTTCTTAAAGGTTTCTAATCCTGGAGGACTGTAAGAAATGAAATATTTATTTGTCCTGCTTCTCATTTTCAGTTGCAATGAAAGGAGCTATAAAAGCGAAAGTGATATTCTATCAGAAATGAAATCACCCGTAAGGATTATAGCAATATCCTTCGAGGAACATGGATTAAATTCTCACCATGTTTTAACGGTCATTGATTCTTCTGGAAGAATAGAAACATTTTATGAAGGTATGGCTCTAGCTTTCTGCAAAAGCAGAAAAGTAAACGATACAATAAAATGAACACATATAGTATCATAGGCTGTGGCTCTACCGCTAAGGACTGGATACCAAGAGGTCATTCTATCGGAGTAAATGATGCTTGGAAATTCGGTCATCCTACTGATTACCTGGTTGTGGTTAATTCTCCTTTTAAATTCCATCCCCGCTTAGACAATAAATACACAGACCGGTTAAAGGTGATCACCGACAGCAAGCCTAAACGGTTCTTCTGCCATAATAACAACTGGAAGAAGTGGTTTCCTGAGGCTGAATTGCTTGGACTTAGAAACTTTGTAGGTACATATAAAAAAGGCCGCATTTACTCTTCAAAGACTTCTCCGTTTGTAGCAATTACTTTAGCTGTAAGAGAAGGTGCAACAGAGATAATCCTTTGGGGCATCGATATGACAAACCATCACACCTATTCACCAGGAAAGCGAAGTTTTAGTATAGAGTTCGATTACTATAAGATGCTATTTGAGCAGCTTGAAAACTGTGGAGTTAAAGTGTGGATAGGAAATGAGAATACAGTATTGAAACAAATTTTACCGGTATATGAAATCAGTCAAGTTTCCAGGATGCAACCTTGAGATAGGTAAGGGCCAACCAGAGTATAGCGTGATACATGCAATGCAGGTGCCCGGTCCGGAAGGTGAGATAATTGCATGTTATGAACTCACTGAGGATGAAATAAAGCAGATCAATAAAACCGGTAAAATATATTATTCGCGCTTAACTTTCGGTCAGAAGTTTCAACCAATGAGGTTATTTACAGATATGAGCGATGGAGTTGAATTGATACCCGAATGAGATTTGCGGCCATTATTCCTGATAGAAATGACCGGCCCAAACTAACGTCCTTCTGCTTCCGGCAACTGGAAAGAATGACATTAAAGCCTGATAGGATATTCCACATGAATAACTCTCCGGTAGGATCAGGCTTTGATTTGGTTTCTCGAATCTATGACGGTGTAAAGCAAGCTGAAGCTGAAGGGTTTGATTTATGTTTCGTAATTGAGAACGACGATTTCTATCCATTCGATTATTTCTATCGATATGAACCATTCTTTGAGCAATACGACTTCTTCGGTCAAGAATGCTCCTGGTACTACAATCTTCGAAACCTCACCTATAACCGATTTGATCACCAATACAGGTCAAGCCTTTTCACTACAGGATTCAAAATATCTGCACTGAACAATTTCGATTGGCCGGACGACTCAAAACCTTTCCTTGATATCGATATATGGAAATACGCCAGGCATAAGAAAAGGATATTCACTGATACCGGTGCTGTAGGAATAAAAACAGGTATGGGTCTTTGCGGAGGGAAAGGGCATCAATTCGTTATGAGAAATAAAGATCCTGAAATGAAGTGGTTGGCAGCGCATGTGGATTCGGAAAGCTTTGATTTTTATCGATCTTTAGCAGATAAATTAAATGTATGCGCCTCCTGATAAAATACGCTAGTAGACACCGCCCCGGCAAATTCATCCAGGCAATGGACAACATTTTATCCACCGTTACTCGAGACTTTCAAATCATTGTAAGTATAGACAGCGACGATCAAGACATGATCACCATTGCTAATAACTCAGGATTTCCAAACACTCAGTTTTATATCAATGACAACTTTGGAGGAAAGATAGGAGCGATTAATGCTAACATTCCTTTATCAGGCTGGGACTGGCTGGTAAATATGTCGGACGACATGCAATTCATTGTGAAAGGCTGGGATCAGATAATGATTGAGAAGATAAAAAGCGTTTGGCCGAATTCGCTGGATTTCTTTGCAAACTTTAATGATGGATTCCAGGGTCCAAAGCTTGCCACGATGTCAATCATGGGCCGAGAATATTACGAACGCTTCTTTTACATATATGCTCCATGTTACCGGTCATTAAGTTGTGACGCTGAAGCCATGTACGTGGCGCAGACGCTGAAACGTTACCATTACTTTCCTGATCTACTTTACAAACACGTTCACCCGGCAAATGTAAAAGGAGTGAAGAGCGATCAATTGTATGTGGAGAATGAGAAGTTTCAAAAGCAGGACACTGCAACTTATTTCGAAAGACTGAATAAGAACTTTTTCGTTAACAATCCAGGGCCTACTCCATTCGATAAATACAAAGGAAGAAGATGAGCGATAAAGAAAAGAAGAGTTTAAAAACCAGGTCAAGAAAGAGATGGAAGAAAAGAACCCTAAATTATTACCTCTTCTTGATCCTATATGTGAATCAATATTTATGGTTGTAAAAACAAAGGCTGAAGCACATGCCTTTTGGAAAGGATACTCATCATGAAACCACTACTCGCTATCCTAATCCCAACACTCACAGAGCGCCAGCAGCTTCTTAACAGGCTTGTTTCAGAACTGGATAAGCAGCGCATAGATAAAGAAGTAATACTGCTCATAGCAGAAGATCAGAGACAGGAAACAACAGGAGCAAAGCGCAATAAGCTTGTTCAGGCGGCGATAGAAAACAATGCATATTACATTTCCTTCTTCGATGATGATGATATGCCAGGGCCTACATACATCCAGAGAGGTATTGAAACAATGGATATCGGATTGGATTGTGGAGAACTATGGGGCCATTACTACGAGAAAGGAAAATTCATAAAGCCATTCCATCATTACTTAGGATGTACTCATGCATGGGAGGATAAGGAGAAATACCACAGATTCCCAAACCATCTTAACTTTTGGCGATTGGATCTTGTTAAAGACTTCAGTTTCCAAAACAAGAACTTTGGGGAAGACATGACATGGGCAGAGCAAATACATAAATCTGGAGTCGTAAAAACCATGCATTCTATTTCAGATATACTTTACTACTATTACAAATGAAAGCACCAACCGAAAAGGAGTTATCCGATAGACGAGCTAAACTAATATCTGATTTGAACCAACCTACATTCATCGAGCGTAAGCAAATGAAAGAGCAAGGCATTACATGGGAAGAGCTACGCGCAAAGCTTAATATAAAGGTCTACAAATGAAAGTAATCGCGTATTCGATTTTCAGTGCACCATGTGAAAAGTTTGAGTTCATGTCTTATCTCCGTGGAATTTATTTTAACTGGAGAATGAACAATCTTATTTACCCAGGCTGGAAAATGTATGTAACCATTTCAAGATCAATACAAAACAGCGAATACAATAGTTTCTTCTTAAATCTAAAAGCCAACGGAGTTTGGGTTGATCTGCACGAAGATGCTGTTTTATGTCGGTCAATGCTAGAAAGAATGTACCCAGTTATAATGTCTGAAAGCGTTGGGATAACTCATGTTATATGCCGAGATGCTGATGCAATAACCACTTATAAAGAAGCTCAGGCTGTGCAGGAGTGGATAGATTCTGGATTAGGCTTTCATAGTATTACGGATAATCAGGCTCACAGTTTACCTATGATGGGTGGAATGATTGGTTTTAGGACTGATATATTCAGGCAGCTATTCCCACAATGGAAATCACTGGATTATATGACTAAGCGATGGAATTTAACTCAGCGAGGAAGCGATCAACAACTATTAATGGCTGACATTTACCCTAAAGCAAAAGACAACATGATTGGTCATTTTTTTCAGGGCTGTAGCGAGAAAGTGAAGATATTAAGGACATCAGTAAGTAATCAAATATTAGGCGTTGACCCAAAACTATGGGAAAGCAATTTAACTTGCAGACACATCGGATCTGCTGGAGTGGTTGACATGGAGGTTCTACGTTTCTTCAAACGCTTCGACAAAACAGATTATAGTGAATTTGAAAAAGAACATTCAGATATATGCTATTGGGCTCGTTAGTAAAGTGGATAAAGTCTTTATTCCCTGTATCCGAAAAATCGGATATTGAATGTGAACGGTAGAACAATTTGCAATTTATTGCATGGCTGACTTTATCATCGGTCATTGTCTTGATTGTGAACCAGATTAAAATGATATGTTAGGCGAGAAACTAGAAGGAGGCAGGCGTATTGATCCTAGCAACGGACTGATAATGCCGTGGTATACTTCACCATGTTTGGAGTGGTTGAGTACGATTGATCTGAAAGGCAAATACGTATTTGAATACGGATTAGGTGACTCTAGCGAGTGGTTTATACAGAAATCCGCAATTACATGCGGAGTAGATCATAATCTCGCATATGTTCCTAAGCAACGCGGGGCATACTATATGGTTGCTTTGACCGAAGAATCCTATTCTGGTATATCGATAATGAGATTTGTTGATTCTTTTGATATAATTGTTATAGACGGAATCCATCGGGACAAATGCACCAAGTACGCGCTACAAAAACTAAAACATGGCGGTTATCTAATCATTGACAATTTCCATCAGAAAAGCGCAGACCTTGAGCACTGGCCGCTAACTGATAAGTTGATTGAAGGAATGCCGATAACTATTTACAAGGAACCTGGGCACGAAGACTGGCAGACTGCTGTAATAACGAAGCAATGAGAGGAATATTCGATAACGGTGATTGGGTTATAGTGATTAAAACTGGGAAGAGATATCAGGTTGAAATAGACTATGAGGATTACACCACAAGAAATAAAAGCAGCATGAAAAAATACATAGTACTTTCAGTAAACGATAACCCGGATTACCTATTCCATGTTCCACTAACAGTTTGGGCATGGAAATACTTTGGATGGGAACCAATTATATTCTATAATTCAGAAACATGGAACAATCCTTCAGATTTTGAAATTTTAGTACTTGGCGGTATGAATGTTTTACCATTGTCAATACAAGGATATCAATCAGATACGATCACCCAAGTATCCAGACTTTACGGATCTTGTATTGTAGATGGCTACGTAATGACCGGAGATATAGACATGCTTCCCATTTCAGACTACTGGAAGCCTGAAATGGACAAGCTTACAGTTTACGGCCGCGATCTTACAGACTATCACTATCCAATATGTTATATTGGGGCTCCTTCTGTTGTGTGGTCTGAAATAATGCACCTTTCGCATGATGATTATAATGGGTATATTAAATACGATCTTGACAGGCTACCACAAGCAAAAAGCAATGATAAGACAAATCGATGGGTTACTGACCAGGATTTGATTACAAAGCGTATAAACGATTCAAAGCATGTGCCTACACGAATTGATAGGGGTACCGATAATAGAACCGGATATCCCATTGGGAGAGTTGACCGGTCGAACTGGACGTTAGACCACAAAGAATTTGTAGATTGCCACATGTTCCATAGCATTCAGAACGATGACGCAAAGTTTAAAAAGACTATCGAAATGTTACACACTGTTTTTCCTAATGAGGATTTTAAATGGTGGATCAACTACGTAAAAGAATTTAGGAAGCTATGCAATGGCAATTTGAAATTGGCGAAATAGTTGAATTGGTAGGTGTCTATCGATCGGATAAATACCCAAATCATATAGGTAAAATAATCGACAGATCAATTGACATAAGCCAGTTGGCACTAGGTGGCTCCTGTTACATATATGTAATTGATGGTGTTGGTACTTATGGTGAAGGAGCGTTAAAAAAATCAACAAATAATGAATGAAATAGCAGTTACCTCCGTAGCCTTCGGAGAAAAGTACGTGTGGCGGTTAGGCCGAATGAAAGAAACTCTTCAGGCGACAAATCCTGACGTTCGTTTATTCGAATGGGTTGACCGTATGCCAGATGGAGCCAGGCCATTTAATGAATCTCTCTACGGGTTCAAACCTCATGCTATTCAGATAGCCAGGAATCAAGGATACAAGAAAATATTCTTCATCGATTGCACTTGTGTCATTCAGGATAAACTGGAATACTATGACCAGCACACTGCAGATCATAAAGGTGTTTTAGCTGTACAGGATGACAACAAACTTACCGGCTTTTGTTCAGACAAAGCGCTTCGCTACATCGGAAAGGATAGGCAATACATAAAAGATAAACACCTGGTTGGCGGATCTCTTTATTACTTTGACTTTGATATTCCAGGCTGTGAATATATCTTCGGTAGGTGGATGGAATCAGAGCAGAAAGGTTTATTCGGAAACATGGTAGAGCAATGTGGTGAACAACTGCAAGGGCATAGATCAGATGAAACAATGATGAGCCTGTTCCTTTACGAGGCTGGAAGCAAGCCATTCACCGGAGCAACGAGGTATAATTGGGAGAAGGGAGGGATAGTTCAAAAAATGCATTTCAAATGACAGTCGAAGAAATTGAAATGCTAAAGAAAACGTTTAGTCAAAAGACTGAATTATGGAATCAAGCTTTCGAGGAGTATAACCATAATCACGCGATCAGATTACACATGCTTTGTCGGTCATGTTGGTTTAAGGTATTGAAGTATCACGAACAGAAAATAAAAGTAACATGATCACAATCGCAGAGCATACCATAGAAGAAACACTTCTTCCAGAAAAAGCTAAAATTCTTGATTTGGGGTGCCGTGGATTCTTATTTACAGGTGCGTTGAGAACTATGGGCCATGATGTATACGCTGTTGATATAGACTACTTAGGACCGGAGGGATATTTTCAAGTTGGTATTGGATCTAAAGTTGGACGATGCTCAATAAGAAAAGGATCAGATCCACAAGCGACACAAAAAGTTGAAGGCTATGATATTCTAATGTTGACGATTGAACGGTTTTCCAAAGATGTGGATGTTGATTTCTGGGATCTTATAAAGATGGACATAGAGGGCAGCGAATACGAAGTAATCATGTCACTCACTGAAGCACCAGCAAAGCAAATCTCGTGCGAATTTCATCTTCACACTAAAATATACGGTGATGCTCAGGTAAAAGAAATGGAAGATAAGTTGTTATCACTCGGATACTTTCCGGTAAAGCATGATAAAACAAGTCAGCACGGAATGGGTTTTAACTATTGGGACTCACTGTTTATACTTCAGTCATGAATTCACTATACAAAACTAAAAGCAACACAATCATTGACCTAAGTAGAATCAACGCTATTAAGGAACCTAGAGTTTTAACTGTTCAAGGCTATGCGTTTCCGTGGGGATTTGAGGTGTTTCTGTGTGATACGGAAAAGCCAGTGCATTTCTTTTGTGCCTTTGATACTGACGCGAATAAAGAAATAATTAAATCATGGTATGATGAGCTTGTAGATAAATGGCATGAATTTAAAGTTGAGTCTCTGTGATCGTAGGCAATGGAGATATCGCAAGCGTACTAAATGACCGTACAGGGGCTTTAATCTTTGCATCTGGTGTAAGTAATAGTAACTGTACCGACGAACTTGAATTTCAAAGAGAAATAGGACTGCTACGTTTTAATGCTATTGCATCATTATCTTTTGGTATAAAATGCTGTTTCTATTTCAGTACTCTTTCAATAAACTTCAAGGTCAGCAGATACACAAAGCATAAGTTAGAAATGGAGGATTTAGTAAAACAATACTTTCCTTCATACAATATCATTCGGATAGGCAATATATCATGGGGGAACAACCCTAACACGTTCATAAATTACATTCGTAATAAGAAAGCAAAAGGTGAACCTGTAGAGATAAGAGACGAGTGGAAGTATATTATCTCAAAAGAACAGCTTTTATTGCTGACTGATAACTTGCCTTTGACCGGAAAGAATGAGATTTCAGTATTTGGAGAGTGTAAAAAGGTAATCGATTGCTTATGACAAAGGAAAAGTTCATCCAGATAACCAGTAACTACGATAGCCATCGCCCGCTATTATGGGAAGCACTTGAAGCAACATCCGGACAGATAGTTGAGATGGGATGCGGTTATGGATCTACTCCTTTCCTCACTGAATACGCAAAAGAACACAGTAGAGAATTGATCAGTGGAGAGAACAATTATGGATGGTACATAAAAATGAAAGGGGCATATCCACATATTAAGTTATTCCAGGATTGGAATACATTACACCATGAATGTCCTGCACCTGATGTTGTATTTATCGATCACGCTCCAGGGGAAAGAAGGAAAATTGATATAAGCCACTTCGCAGATAAGGCTAAAATAATCGTGTGTCACGATACTGAGCCAGCGGCAGATCACGGCTATAAAATGCGCGCAGAACTAAAGAAGTTTAAATATATGATCGATTATGAAACAGACGGGGCATGGGCAACGGCTGTCTCTAACTTCATAGATGTGACTAAATTTGATTTATGAGGCTTGCTGCGATTTTCAACGTATGGGCCGATTGTCTATGCTTACTTCCGTATGCGGTTGAAAACATACGCCCGGTTGTGGATGAGGTCATTATAGTATGGTCCAGAAAATCAAACCGTGGTCACTATTCTGGTGATAAGCTTGGAAACTACGAATTGCCTAAGGGATGTGAATTAGTTCAATGTGAACCCGTTTCAACAGTCCCACATGTTAACGAGACAGCGAAACGCAATGCAGGATTAGAAGCAGCTAAATCTGGTGGATTCACTCATTTCATAATGATGGACTCAGACGAATTCTATGTTCAATCCGATTTCATAAAGCAAAAGAAAGCTATAGAAGATCAGGATTTAGCAGGGACCGTGTGCCGTGTACAGACCTATTTTAAAAGCCCTACGTTAACGATAGGATTAGACCATACTCTTGTGCCATTCATCCATAAGATAACGCCCACGCTCAAATATCACCTGAAATTTGCAGGTTATCCGTTTGCCTATGAAAGAGGGCAGGCTAGAATAGACTCTACTCGTAGGTTAAACATAACGAAAGGTGTGCAGATGGTGGATATTACGATGCATCACTATTCGTGGATTCGCAGAGACTTTAAACTGAAGATGGATAACAGTTCCGCTAAATTCAAAGCTCACCGGTCAGCGTTTGTTTACGAGGATCTTAAAAATGCCAAACCCGGGTATTTCCTTAAAGGATATCAAAGGGAATTAGTATCTTCGCCTAATCTATTTAACCTTCCTGAATATGAGTAAGGACTACTTTGAAATTGATAGTAATAGCTTAGAGGAAGTTAATGAATTCAGAATAAGAGATGGTAAAAACCCGCTTAAATCTTTGAATGGATATTGTATGTCTACAGGTTGCTCGTGCACTCACAATTGCCAAGTTGATCGCAGGCCAATGTGCGGACTTTTCAGAGAATATGACGAGAGTGGTATTAAGAAGGATTTTATTTACCAAATTTTAGGAATATGACTGATTTTCTTATTCTTTTAGTCGTTGGATCTTTCTGGTGCTGGGGTGTTTTCACCTTGTTCTATGATGGATATGTGCTTGATAAAATTGGTGATCTCCTTCGAAAGGAAAATGATGATTCACCACCAAAGATAAAAGGAACATGGTACAGCAAGCCTTTATTCGACTGCCCTCCTTGCATGGCTTCTATTCACGGCTTCCTTATCAGCGCTATTTATTACGACTGGCTTATATATCTAATGGGGGCTTATATGATCTGTCTTTGCGGACTGAATTTCATTGTTAAATCGATACTTTTCCCAGAATATGAATAGAAAACAATTTCTAGCTACGATTACTGGTGTTTCTGTAGCCTCTACCGCCGCTAAAATGGTCCTGTACGATGATGGTTACGGTAAATCATTGGTTACTGAAGATCAGGCTAACGGCGTTAATCAACCTCAAGAATTAAGCATTGCTGAGAGGTGTGAAAAGATAAGGAGAGAGGCAGAACAGTTGGCTGGTACATATTATGATTTTGGATATATAAATAGGCAAGGTTATTACAAAAGCCTTATAAAAGAGTCCGATCAATTAGCAGAAATTATGAGGCCTCTATGAATATCCTTCGCCCCTTCAAATCCGATATTAAGCAAATAGAATCCTTGGTGAAGCTTGGTTGCAACAAACCTGATATTGCAATGGTGTTGCATTTGACAGAAGTACAGCTCAGCAAATGGGAATACAAAAACACCCAAGTCGCTGAACTACTCAAGCCAAAAGCCCGGCCAGAATTCACTCTTACACATCCCGATTATGCCCCTATGGTGGAGGAAGCTTTTGCCTGTGGAGGGAAACGCTTTTACCGGTTCAAAGAAGAGTACCGGATGAGCACCGGCAGGTACAAATACTATTACTCCACTCTCCGGGAGCTGGAATTAAAGCTTTCCCTTAAAAACCTCCAAGAGTACGTAGATGCCTTTAAATTGGTCCTGGAAGGAGGCTCGAAGAAAAAGACCATAAGCCTCAACGATCTGAATAAGCTCGTTATAAACCTGGAAAGCCGTATCAAACTAGCCTTCGATACCCAGACAGTTAAAAAACTTGCTGCCGTTGCTTATTTCGATGAAACCGAAGACTTGACTACCTACATCGACAAATACGGGGAGCAGAAAATAAAGCTATGGGAAGAGCATAACGTGTACGATTTTTTTTTGACGAAGCCTATCGGAGAGTTATTCAATCTGAAGAGTATCTCGGTAGAATATTTGCAGGAGCATTTGAGAATTCAGGATGGGATAACCCAGGATCTGAACTTGGATCTGCGGAAAGTAGTAGAGGACAATTCCTGAGAGCCTGGGAGGAAGACTTTGTTTTGCTGGCTGACGGTGATCCGGTAAAGGAAAAGGAATTGCGTAAAATGGACATTTTTTCATTTCTGAACCGTATATTAGCACTTAATAAGAAAAATAAGGCAGAGTCTTCTTCACTTGAAAATGAGCCTTTTGGTGCAAAATGATTCGCTTTGCCGCGAATGAGACTATCCACTTAAATTTCACTTCTATGCCTTCATGGCTAAACAGCGGCAGACTGATATTAATATCAACTATAAGGTTAATACCATAGAAGTTGAAAAGAGTAATCAGGTTTTAAATCGAGCATCACAATCAACAGATCAACTAAGAAACGCTACCCAGAATTTTGGCAATCAGGCCGGTAAAAGCTTTCAATCTGCTTCAAAGTATATTGAAGGAATGGAAATAGAGCTTGCCAGGCTACGGCAGCAAATCAAGCTCACAAGCACTCAAGATACCGCTAGACTTCAGCAATTATCAAATCAATACAAGTCCTTAAAAGCGCAGATTGATGCGTATAATAAATCCCTATTCGAATCAGCAAAGGCAACAAAAGCTGCTGCTGCGGATACTAAAAACCTTGCTACACAATTCGGCGATGTATACAGTGCAATAAGGTTATTAATAGCTGCTGGTCTTGCCAGGGAGGTAGTAAACATAGCACTGGAAATGGCTAAGTTAAGTGGTAATGTAGAGGGTGTACAAAGGGCTTTTGAAAAACAAATTCCTAATTCGGTAGGATTACTTAACCAACTACGTGCAGCAACCCAGAATTCAGTAACCGATCTGGAATTGATGCAAAAGGCTCTGCAGGCTCAAAACTTCGGTATTGATGTTCAGAGGCTTCCTGAGTTGCTTGAATTCGCGGCTATAAGAGCGCAGCAAACTGGAGTGTCAGTCGATTACCTGGTTAACTCAATTGTTACCGGTATAGGCAGGAAATCAATCCTAATCCTGGATAACTTAGGTATATCAGCAACTAGGTTGAAAGCAGAATTTAATGGTGCTGCATTGGCCGCTCAGAGTGTAGGAGATGTGACAAATGCAGTAGCTGACATTGCGCAAGTGGAAATGCAGAAGATGGGCGGCTATGTTGCTACTGCTGCAACTCAAGTAGATCAGTTAACAGTTTCTTGGCATGAATTAAGGGTTGAGGCTGCAAAGTTTTTCACTGAAGGAACATCAGGAGGTATAATTGGGCTTCTGAAAAGCTATACTGATTCGTTTAAAGCATGGATCGAAGCTCATAACCGTGGTATCGATGTATCTCAGGTATTCGCAGAGCAACAGCGTGCAGAGATTGCAAGAATAAGCGAAAATGAATTTGTTAACCGGACATTTACAAAAAGCAAAGAGCAAAATATAAAGACTCTTGAAGAAGAAATTGCAGTACTCACTAAATCAATAGGATCATGGGCTAGATTTAGAGACACGATGGAGGAACAGAACCGAGCCGATGAAATAGAATTGGATACCAAAAAGAAAACATTCAATGCAAGCCAAGATGAAATAATATCACTCGCTCAGAATATCAAGTTCCGAAAGGATATGATAGACGTTAAAAAAGAAGATACGTTAATTGATCAAGAGATATTGAAACTTCTTCAAGGCAGATTGTTAGCACTTAAAAAAGTTAATCAAGAGACTGAAAAAGAAATAGAATTAAGAGATAAAATTCTAGGCAGAGACACGCTTTCGGATAAACCAAAACCAGCAAAAACTCCATTCGTTCCAAGGGTTGTTGATAAACAAACGCTAGTAGACACTAAGGCTCAAATAGATAAGCTTGTGGAAGAGATACAAACTTATCTTTATCTAAAGCCACTACAAGTAAAAGTAAAACCGGCCCCTTTCGAACCAGACGCATGGCAAAAGATAGGTGAAGAGTTCGCGGATAATTGGCGAAATATTGTTAGCTCAGGAATTCAAGACACATCTACTCTTATTAATTCATTTGTTCAACAGAATGCAGATTCATATGATATCCAACTAAATCAACTTAGGGGATTCTATGATGAGCAAATGAATTTAGCGGGAGACAACGAACGCGCCAAAATGGAGTTAGCAATTAAAAGAGATAGAGAAGAATCAAAGTTAAGGAAGAAAGCATTTGAGGCTGACAAAGAAGCAAAACGACTTACTACGATTATTAACGGAGCTGCCGGAGTTATAAATGCTTTTGCTACTCTGCCATATCCAGCTGCCGTTGTTGCGTCTCTTTTGATTGCTGGTGAAACAGCGGTGCAATTAGCCGTTATAAGCAATTCACAGTACAGCGGATATAAAGATGGTGTAATTGATCTTAAAGGTCCAGGCACTAAAACAAGCGATTCAATACCGGCCAGACTTTCAAAAGGTGAGTCTGTGATGACGGCAGACGAAACGGCATCATCAAAAGGCATATTCAAAGCCGTACGTGCCCGTAAGCTTAATGACAAAGTATTGAAGGATATTACTTCTGGAAGATCTGGTGGCTCAACAGGAACTAGTGTAGACATTAGCCCAATAGTAAAAGGTTTGAAAGACTTGAAAGACTCACAGCCTGACATTGTTCAGCGTTCCAATCTAGTTTATGAGACGCGAAGAAAAAGCGATAACTATAAGCAATGGGTGAGAAGTAAATCAATGAATGTATGAGATTCAGATTTACTTTAAATCATCAACTTACTGTAACTGATCTTCAATTTACTAATAATGAATTTGAGGTATCCATAACCGGATGGGATCAATTAAACAGTGGCTCAGACGCAAATTTTGTTTGGAATAATCCATCATCTGCAAGGGCATCAGGAGCAACCCCAAATACTTCTGCTATAGGTCAGACAAGACCTGATAACCAATCTATTGGATGGACTCCTGGAGATTATACAATTCAGATAACAGCTACTAATGCATCAACTGGTGGCTCCTCTCCATTAGAGAGTGGATTGGCAATTTTTGGTTCCGATACTGGATCAGCTTTAGATGATTCTATTTCTTACACAGGAACAGCTTTGTGGACAGTTGGTTCCGGTTCTATAACGAATGAGGTAACATTTACACTTTCGCAGTATTATCAAAAACTGTTTTTTAAGTTTATAAAGTCTGGACCAGGATCTGGCTATAACGTTTTATTTACAATTGATTTGATAGAGTTGATCAGTGTAGAGGGAGTTGGAGAGGAACAAGAAATATCAGAACCTGATGGATGGAAAGGTGGCAAAATAAAACTTGAAAGAGACGACGAGTTTTTTTCATTGATTGAAAGATATGAAGGATCTGCTGGCGGAGCCTTTATTTTCTATGGAGAAAACGGTGTAGAAAACGGAGGTGTAGAATTTATAAAAGATGTTGAAGAAAATTATGGGGTTGATGTAAATATTGAATTATTAGCAGAGTATGCACCTGACGATGTTACATTTGATGAAATATTTAATGGGCTAGTCGATTTATCAGGAAAGAATGAAATGCCTGATAATAAAATGCAGTTACCTATTATTCGTGATGATTTTTGGTCTAAGTTTATGAACAGGATAGATACACCTGTAAATCTATCTGACCTTGTAGATCTTGATGGAAATCCGGTAGATGCAGTGACCCCTGTAACAGTTAACCTAAAGAGTCAGAAGATAAGATACAATGGAGAATATACATGGAAGGAAACAGTTCAATACCCAAATCCTGCCGGAGATGGAACTATACAAATTGATTGGGATACTGAAATAATTGATGATATCCAAAAGTTCTCCTTACCAAGAGTTGATGTTACAACCTCTCCGCTTAATATCCTGCCAGGAATATTTGAAGCTCCTTATGATGGAACTTATACTTTTGATATTCGTATCGAAAGCGGTTCATTTTTTTCTGGAGTATGGCAGAATGCATTAGGAGCGCCAAGGTTTAGAATAGGGAATACTGGGTCAGGAGTTAATGAAACAGACTACATTTTATTCAATAGGACATCAATTAATAATGGTTCAGGACAATATTTATTTGTACACACATTCAATGGCTCATTCACCTTATCAAAGGGTCAACAAATAACAATATTTGGAGTAACTGATTCAGGAGCAGGAACTACAGATGTATTCGGTAGCAGAATAAATGATTGGAAAAATGACGTAGATGTTGCCAGTACAATTGCACTTGTATTGTCAGGTACTCAATTAATAGATAATTACTCTGCTGGTATCGGTGATCGAGTTCTTGTAAAGAATCAGGGTGACTCAAAAGAAAACGGTATTTGGGTTGTTGCAGCCGGAGCGTGGACAAGGGCTACGGATGCAGACTCAATCGTAGAACTGCAAGACGCAACAATGTTTATCGTAAACGGAGATACTAACGGAGGTACGTATTGGATTCAGTCTACTGAGGATGTTGAATTAGGAGTTACACCGATAACATTTGTAACTACCATTTATAACGATACTAAGTTAGTGCCATATCCTGGCACTGGAACTCCTGATAATCATTTGATAATTTCAGGAGATACCACATTCAGAAACACAACAGCAGAGGGTTACTTATTACGAGATCTATTTAATGCCACACTTTCCAGAATTGGACTTGGCTTGAATCCATTATATTCTGATTTCCTTAGCGATGATTGCGGGCAGTATTATGTAATAATGAAAGGTGTTCAAGTTCGCGGTTATTCCATAGAGGAAAAGCCTTTCTTCATTTCAGTGAAACAAATATGGAACGGAATTAATCCAATTTTAAACCTTAGTCTTGGTTATGAAATAATAGATGACGTACAGGTGATACGCGTGGAACAAAAAGAGCATGTTGTTGAAGATGATATTTCTGTTTATTTCTCCAATGTAAGAGAGATAAGGTCATCATATGATCAAAACATGATCTTCAGCAGGATAAAAGTAGGTTATAAAAAATGGGAATCTGAGGATATTTCCGGAATAGATGATCCACAAACAAAGCATACTTACGCGACACGATTTAAGCATGTAGGCAAAGAAATAATTCTTGAAAGTGAATTCATTGCTGCAGGTCTTGCACTTGAAAGCGCACGCAGAACAACACGTGAAAAGTCAAAAGACTATAAGTATGATAATGATAACTTTATATTAGCTATTAATCATGATCATGTAAGCCCTGAAGTATACATACCTGAATTGGATGAAAACTTCGATTCTGTTTCAGGAATTTTAAATTCAGATACAAGATACAATTTGATTCTTACTCCCATGCGTAATCTATTACGATGGGCAAATTATTTAGGAGGGTGCCTTCAATCGTATACAACTTCATCATACAAGTTTGTTTCTGGGGAAGGAAATTATGACATGGTTTCTGATTACTCATGTTCACTTGGTGATGTATGTCAGGCTATTATTTGTGATCCATTAGGAGAAAGTCATGACATACCACTAGTACCCTATAATTCTTCTTTCGGATACTTTTTCCTGCCATTGCTTTATGATATTACTATACCAATGGAATGGGAAGAGTACAAAGAAATCCGGAACAACCGGAAGAAATCAATAGGAATAAGCCAAACAGATACCGGTCACGTAGTTTTTAAAATCAAGATACTTGAATATGATATTGTAAAAGGAGAGGCGGTTATAAAAGCATGGCCGAAGACATTCTTTAGAATCAATGTTATCGATAGTACACCAGAGATGGAATGTAACGAACCAGCGCCATTCACCTATGCGCCATGTTATCAAGCAATACTAACTTATGCAGAAACGATTTAACCATAACAAAGGAATATTCCTGTTCAACATAATTCCTCGTTACAGATCAGGGATGTCGAATGTATTCGACTATGCAAGAGATTCATTTTCAGCCGCTGTCTTGCCGTCAGAATCACAAAGACTTAAACAGAATACTCTATTTATTAGATTAGAGAATATCTGTGGTGAATGCTTAACTGAATTAGACTTGCTTTATCTATTCGCTACTGATGCGGCTGAATTAGTAATGGGTGAGTTTGAATCTGACTACGCAAAAATAAACTGGGTTAATCCTGGAACTTTTACACCATCAGAACCGGCAGGCGCATTAACGTTTACGCCAAATGTAGGATTTCAAGGAGATGGAGCAGCAACTTATTTTGATACAGGATACATAGCTTCTACTCATGCAGTACAGTACACACAAAACGATGCTTCTGCATTCTGTTATTTGAATAATGAAGGAACTGTAAACAGGGTAGATTTTGGAGTAAATTCTGGTGTATCAGATCCTAGCTTAAGGCTTGTTTCTAGGGATGGTAGCGCACAGCATAGTTGCAGGATTAACGCAGCCACGGCGGTAACAAGAGGAACAAGTGTGACATCTACCGGGTTTTTTCAAGTACAAAGAACAGCATCTAATGTATCTAAGATATTCAAAAACGGAAGTCAAGTCGGTGCGGATATAACATCTATTTCTGCAGGAGTTCCACTACTCACGTTACCTTTATTAGCGAATAACAATAATGGTTCTATAGGGACATTCTCGAATAGACAAATGGGAATATTTGGACTTGGTGCATCTCTTTCAGGTAGTGAATCCGCACTTTACTCCGCATGGAATAATTATTTTACCAGCCTATAATGCCTTAAATAGTTTATCCTTCATTTTCACTTTTTTACCTTTCATCCATACTTCTTCATTATCGTAAAATAAGTATAGATCTTTTCTTAACCTGATGTATATCCTTAAGTTTTGCACTTTGTAATGCGCTGCCACCTGCCTTAAAAAAGCTATGTGTAACAAAACTTGTTTTGATAGAATATCTATGCGCTCAGAATCTTCTGGCAGATTATGGGTAACAACTACGTATTCATTTCTGAAATCGAAAGCAAGCCTAATGTTATCTGAGTCAGTAAATGCGGTTTGGCTTAAAGCAATTGAAAATCGATCTTTAGAGTCAATTATAATTTCCCTGGTTTCAAGGTTACTCCACTTTCGGAAATTGAAGGATACATTTTGAGCGCCGCAAGAAATTGCGATCAGGCAAAGCAATAAAGTTCTCATTTTTGTAACGGGTTTAAAATGTACAGAGCCCCAAACTAGCAATGCCCGTTACTGCACGCCAATCTGAGGCTCCTAAAAGCTTTTTAATTCAGTCTAAAGTAACGGGCGGCTGAATGAGACAAATATAAGAAATTTTCTATATTTACAAGTAATTCGATGTTCCTGTTCACCAGGAAGAGACTATTTCCCAGGAAGCAATGTGATAGAATGACCTTTTCCTATGCACTCCCAGTGCAGTTTTGGCTAAGTAATTGCGAGACATACAATGAATACGAGGCCCAAGGGGTTCACCATGTATGCTGGTGTCAGCCGTGGAATTGTGACGATGAAATTGTAATCCAGTTTCAAGATACAGCAGGACAGGATCTTATTTTAATAGCTCAAAATAGTGAAAATGTACCCCTTTTCAGCCAAGCGATAGCAGAGATTCAATCAGGAGTTTATCAAACAAGTTTCATTCCTGTTAATCAGGGTATAGATAATCAGGAGATACAACTATTAATCACAGATGATGATGTGGATAACATTGAAAGGCTATTGGCACCAAGCTCATGGACAGATACCATTTCTTCTTTTGACGTAAAAAATTCCACTTTATTCGGGGAATCACTTACATCATCAGATTTTGCTATTGAAGCCACCCAATCTATTATAGTACCAGCAGGCACATTCATATCTTTTAGTTATCAAATAATTGTTAACGGCACATGGACTCCAAATGGATCAAGTCCTATTTTTGTATCATTTTATGTAGAAAATGGATCGGGTCCGGTTGCAATTGGTACTCTTACGGCAACAGATAAAACAATATTAGAAAATGGCACGTATAATTATACAGAATATTTTTCAGCTACCACTGACGAAACCACTATATTAAAAATATCACTAATATCCAGTATTTCTACTGGTACGGCACAGATTTCAATAATAATTCCAGTAGATAGCATTTTATATGTAAATGAAAACACTTTGTTAGCAAAATCTGATTGCCTGGATATCCAGACATCGCATGATGAAACTGTCTTCTTTGAATACTCAAACCAAAGGAACTTTGATGGATTGATATACGCAAATGACAGTCCAGATACTTCATTTGGGATACGTGTGCCTTGCCGATTTGTTCACGAAGAAGAGCCGGAAGAAGATGAGGCAATGGAATTAACATCCTCCATAATTACCACATCTTCACAGGTAAAAACTCAAAGACTTTTGGAGATAAAACATGCACCGTACTACTTCCATAAGAAGCTTCGAAGGGTGCTGAAACACCAAACACTTACAGCCTTTAATAAATCCTGGAAGAAGGAAGAAAAGTACCAGTTGAACGAAGGTAATATGAGATGGCCTTTAAAGAGTGCTACTTGCTTACTGACTGAAAAGAACTCTGTGGTTCGAAATGTATTGTGACCTTTTGTAAAAAAAATATAAAGTGATGTTCCTGAAAGGGAAGAGATTAAAGTAATGGAATTCCAAAGAAATTAAAAAAATGAATTTTAATAACCCGTTAGCCTTCTTCAATAGACGAGCTGACATATTTTGTATTGACGAGCAACCGGTTCACGTACAGCTTGAATGCGGTAGTGAATTAGGCGGTATCGTTGCTCTTGCTTTGCTCCGGCCATCTGTTCCAGTGGACATTGAAAGCCTTGAAACATACCTGGAAGATCCAGATTGGTGGACTGAGCTATTAAACGCCTCACCGGAACAGGCTTTTATAGTCCTTAATACCCGTGGTGAAAAACCTATGGGCACACCTACTGAAGAAGAAGGTTTTGGACTTGTTCCTACCGAAAGGACCGGTTCAGATCACGAACTCACATTCGACTCATTGGGAGTAATGGCAAACCGTAACTTCTGGGCGGCTGTAAATCGTAGACGCAACTGGAAAATGGTTTACCTGACTGCCGGACGGGATGCAGAAGGAAACTTTGAGGCCTTCTATGTAACTAACGTTTCCGTGTTCGCTGATGAGGTAATTCAAAGATCAACTAAAACCAGGAAGTTCTATTCTGGCTCTGCTAAGTGGTCGACTGGATTAACTCCTGCCGTGCCTTTCTACGCGCCTGCAAGCATTTTTGAACTTGGAGAATAAGGGTTAATTCCCTTATTCTTTTAACTTTTTGGTAATGATTTACGGTACACAGGAATACGCTGAACTGCTAAAGGCTATTATAAAAGACGGCCTCAGGCATGACCTTTACGACTTAACCGTTGAGCACGCTAAAGAAATGTCCGTGCATATTAACGGAGACAAACCTTTGTATCTCCTGGAAAGAAACCGCCCTCGCGAGGATGAGGAAGTAAAAGCGTATCGTATCGAGAACCACGAACCAACAACCAAAGCGGATGCCGACAAGGCTATTAAAATAGTCTGCAAAGGATTCAACCCGAGTCTGTATTCTATCGAATGGAAAGATAAAACTACTGAAGGAGAGGAGTTGGAGGAATACGCGCTTGAATACTACCCGAATTGTAATTCGATTGTAAACTTCAATAAAGACGTATTACTTCGAAAGATGCTAGCCGACGCCAACGGCTTGGTGGCTGTAAAACCTGAATATATCCCTGATGATGATACAGAAAAGATAAAACCTGTTACAGTTGTATACGGTTCATCTTGTGCATTCTATTACGACCGGGATCATTATCTGTTTTGCGTTAAGGAATACGAAGAAGATAAGACTAAGATTTTCGAGTTTGAATACTACGATAAAAAGCAGTATTTAAATTTTGAAGCTTGGTATGATGCCTCTGAAAAGGTTATAGAGATTCGTGAATTGATTGCCCCGTACAATCACAATGGTGGTAAAATTCCTGTCTGGTTTTTAGGCGGAGAATCTAAGAACCTGGATAACGGAAAGATTCTTTATCAGTCGTTTTTCTCTGCCGCTTTGCCTCATTGGAACCTGGCCATAAAACACGGTTCGGATCTGATGGCATCTATTATAGGGCACATCTTCCCTCAGAAATACGAGGTAGCGGAGGAATGCGCTTATCGAGAGAACTATGAAGGCTTAAATCTTTCTTGCAGGGGAGGTAAAATACATTACCCTGGCGCAACAAAAGGCACTCATTATGATAAGCCATGTCCACAGTGCTTCGGTACCGGTCTGGTTTCAGTGAAAGGACCGCTTCAGACATATCAATTCCTGAAAGAGAAGCTTATGGAGGGCACCGGGTTAAACCTACCTCCTGTGGGTTATATTGACGTTCCTATTGACTCTACTAAATTCCTTGATGAATATACCGACAAGATGCAGAAGAAAGCCTTGTCGGCAATCAACATGGATATAGAAGAAAAGGTAGGGGCTAACCAGTCAGGTGAAGCTAAAGCGATTGATCGTACCGCGCAGAACGATACGATATTCGATATCATTTCCCGTGTATTCGATGTTCACACGAATAACGAGTTCTATTTCATGAACATGTATATGAACTCAGTTAAGGCAGATTCCACTAATAGGGAAGGTGACCAGAAATTTCTTCCGGAAGTTAATAAACCAACACATTTTGAACTGCTTACAAGTGCTGAGTTGATCTATAACTATAACGTGTCAAAGACTGCCGGACTTGACCGAAATATGCTTCGCACACAGGCAATAAACATTATTAAGTCAGAAACAGGATCTACTCCTGACATGAAAAATTACCGTATTGCAATCCTGGAATTAGATCCTTTATATGCCTTCACTGTTGACGAAATTGATCTTGGGGTAAGCAAAGGAGTAATTAAGAAAACAGATTGGGCAATACACGACAATATAAAAGCCTTCATTGATAAGGCTATGGCAGCAGATAAAGCATTTTTGGCAAAAGATAAACAGGCGCAAATTGCCGTTCTTGATGTATTCGCTACGGAACTTATCGAAGCCGAAAAACCCAGAATTGACGAGGCTGCAATGACCCTGAGCTTTGATCAGCAACAAAATGCAGCATGACACCGGAGGAACTAGCGGCAGAAATAGAAAGACTGATAGTCGCCAACAATATCAAGTTTGCGGCATCAATGGCAAATGTTCAGGGATCTCTTTACAACCAAATAATCGGAATACTGAAGGGTTTAGAATTAGACGCGGAAGGCTATATAAAACAGTCGGCAGCTAACCGGGTAATTCTTCGGGAATCTCAAAACACATTCGATGAAATTATAGGTAAAGGACCGTATCAAGCGGCAGTTGAATCTCATTTAAGAGTAATTCCAAAACTGGATGCAATCAACTCGGAGTACTTTAAGACAGTAGCCGATAAATTCTCTGCTAACCGGGTATTTGTAACCGATTTGCAAAAGCAGGTAATCAAAGATGTAAGCACAAGTTTGCTGAATGACGGAGTAATCGCGAACGTAAAGACACCGCTCAACGCAATTCTAAATCAGAATATAAATTCAGGTGGATTCTTTTCCGGGTTCCAGGATCAGCTAAAAACCTTTATTAAAGGCACTGATGAGGTTGATGGTAGACTCTTAAGGTATACGACTACTTACACCGCTGATACTCTTTTCAATTACTCCAGATCGTGGCAGGAGTCGGTAACCGCCGATCTGGGCCTTGAATTCTATCTATACTCTGGTGGATTAACCGGAACTGATAAAGGTAAATCAGGGAAAGGAAAGGGCTCAGGCGGCTCCCGGGAATTCTGCATTAAAAGAACCGGTAATTACTATCACAGGAAAGAAATTGAATCATGGGCAGATGATGAATGGGCAGGAAAGAACTCTCTAACAACCAAAAGTTCGATATTCACATTTGCGGGTGGACACAATTGTAAACATTCAATTATCCCGGTATCGGTATTAATTGTTCCTAAAGATGTAATTGATAGGGCAATTCAGGCAGGATATTATAAGAAAGCAGCATAAAAAAGCCCTCTACTCACCGTTGGCAACAAGAATAGAGGGCCGAATTCCTTCATGGCATGTATTGCTTCAGCCATGCATTATCAAAACTAATTGTTTAGTTGATTAATTACAATGTAATTGCTATAATTGTATGAACAATTAATTACAAAACAACAATTACAATTATGCTTGTTAAAGTAAGAGACAGAAAAACGGGAGTTGAACGCACCGTTACACAGAAGGCCTACGCCGCTATGGGTCCGAAAGTCTATGAAAAATTAGGCTTCGTCGATGAAAATGGGCAGGATGTAGGAAGCCCAAACCGGAATACACCACAAGTACAACAAGTCTCAAGAAGCGTAAAAAGTGCCGGTCCTGTGGTGGTTAGAACTCAATTAGTGGCGCCTGTAGTTACTTCTGATACTGAACAGGAAGAACAAGCAGAACAATCGGAGCCTGTTAAGGAGAGGCGTAAACCAGGGCCAAAGCCTAAAAATCTAGCAGCTCCTAAAACCGAAAAATCTATTTCATCAAATTCAGATGAAAATGAACAATGAAATTAAAAGACTTCTTTACCAAGCTGAAGACAGACGGTAAAATCACCCAGGCTGAATTCTTAGCCGCCATTGAAACGCTCCCGGACTTTGAATTCCCTGATAAAGCGATTGAAGGATTCGAAGCTGCATTCCTCACCATTGACCGCGCTGCAACTGACAAAACAGTTCATTCCAAATTAAAGCGCGAATTCCTTGATCCGCTGGACAACGACTTTAAAAAGATTTTGACAGTAATTGACGGAGTTGACAAATTCAAAGCCTCTGAGATCGACAAGATCGGAAGCACTTACGAGAAATCAGCCGCCATCACCGCTTATCTTCCTGAGCTTTTGAATAAAATTAAAGCATCCCCAGCAACAGACGAAGAAACAAAGAAGGAACTGAAGAAGACAAAGGACAACGTTCAGGAGTTAATAGGCAAGATCGAAAGCATTAACACTGAAAACGCTAACCGGGAGAAGCATTGGCAGAAAGAATCAGAACAAAAAATAAACGGCTACCGACTCCGCACTGAATTGGAAAAACGCGCCAATAGTATTAAGTTTGGAAAAGCTTATGCGGATGAAGTCGTTCGCAAAGACATTACAAAAGGAAAATTGGATAAGTTGATCGCTTCCAAAGCTCTGCAACTTGTCGAGAAAGATGGGCAAGATCCCGATATTCTAGTAATAGATTCAGAGGGCAAGCCGAGATTCAATGGCAATTCTGCCGTAACAATCAGCCAACTGCTGGAAGAAGAATTCAAACCTTACATCAAAGCCAACAATACCGGTGACGATGATAAGGATGACGATTCCGATGACCAGGTGACCAAACGGTTTAAAGTTCCAGACGGTAAAACAACAATCCGCCAGGGAAGGAGAACCACGGTTCAATAAATTCTTTAATTCAAAATGTCTTTTAAAAACAAACTAACCATATTTTTTGTGGTCGGGTTGGTGTATTCTATCTGTACTCTTAACCCTTTTACCGGCCTTGTATCTTTTATCGGCCTTGCATTCTGTTACCCAGCTAAAGGTGAATACGCTTATGCCTTCTTCAACATTGATATAGTTGGAGCCTGCGAAAACATCCGTAAGGAAGCTGAAAGCATTATCGGAACTGATAACTACGCTTATAACCTGAAAAGAAAAACCGGTGCTCTTGACTTTATCACATCACCTGAGAATGGTGGTGTAGATGCAACACTCGATTCATACGACCAGGGTAAAAAGATCGCCAGGCTTAAAGTGCTGTACGATCAAAGAACCAAACCTTGTCAGATCATAACAAATTGTGCTGATGGCAATATTTGCGATAGTCCTGGATCTACCCCGGTACGTAAGCAGTTCACGAAAGTGATTTCGAATTGCTTGAAAACGCCTATCCGGCAGTACGACAACAACGACATGGTAGCCCTTTGTAAAGGCACCCTGGAATTCATGAAAGACCGTCAGATGAATGATATTCGGGCGGCCCACGAGGCTTTCTCTGAACAAATCCTTGCCGAGCTTGACAACCAGATTGGTGTAAACCAGGAATGGGACGGATCAAGCACCGCGGCAGGTCAGTACAAGCCTATTCAATTGCTTGCCACCACCGGAGGTCAGCGCGTTCCGCTGCCAGGCAACTGGGCTGAAATTCTCATGGATTACAGCAACAACCAATTAACCGGCGTTCCGGCAGTGATCGGTGAAGGAAACCTTTCTATGTTCATGAAGCTGCATGATATGTCATGTTGCAACGCGACAACTCCTTACGGAGAAGCAAACATGGAAGGTGATGTTCGTTACTACCTGGATCAGGCCGCTAATGAGGTTCTCGGAACTTCTGGAGCTGCAGCAACAAGGTCTACAAACTTCATCATGGCCGCTTACCGGGCCGTGCATCTGTTGACTTTCAACGAAAACAGGAACATCAATATCAGCGATGGAACCCGCCAGCACATTGTAATTCCCGATCCGCTTTATCCTTTTGATTGGAACTTAGACTTCTATTTCGATTGTGATAAGATCTGGAAATCTCAATTGAGCTTGACCTGGGGAACATTCAACGTATTCCAGGCAGATTCCTTCAGCGCAGACGGTGAAGACACTTCGCCTGATACGTCTCCTGATTGTAATGACGAACTGGATGGCATGTTGGGCCTGTTTGGATATACAGCCACGGCTATTTAATTCGAAGCATTTTGCCTTGCTTTGACGGATATATCGAAATTGATCGTTCAATTACGAGTAGGTCGGGTCTTTACGGATCTGACCTGCCCGGAGTTGAAATTTCCATGTTACAAGGTCTGACAAAAGAAGACCAGGATAGTTACTTGGAGTTATGGGATATGATCACAAACCGGGCATGGACAAACATGGTATCGGATATTTCAATAGCCCTACAGAACAAATTCTTCGTTGATTCCAAAATTGTTTCACGTGTAACATCCGATTTTAAAGACAATGTGAACGGATCAACCGGTTTAGCAGGGGTAAAAATCGAGTTTGAATTACCAAGGTACGCTAAAATCCACATTGTAAGCTTCGAAGTATTTGCACAGCAGGCATACGATAGCCCAGAAGCCTCATTCACTATCTATGATACAGACGAAAATGGTGAAGTTCTTTACGAAGGCGGCCAAACCCTGATAGCTGGTAGAAATACGATCTATCTAAACCGAGAATTTGAGGCCGATGCCTTATTTATCGCCTTCAATCCGGAAGAAATTCAACTACGTGAAACGGAAAACAAGCACTACGACAATTCTCCATATATCAATTGGAGCAAAACCATTTGTGAGTTTTCTTGTTCTTATGACGGTATTTACACCGGAACAGTCACCCAGATAAACGGGGGAGGGCTAAATGTAAATTATGCGGTTGTTTGCTCTATCGACAAATTCGCTTGCCAAAATATAAATCTGTTCAAAACTGCTTATTGGTACCGTATTGGAGCTGAACTTGCAGATGAACAATTACTAGGGAACCGTCTGAACCGGTTCACCACAATGACCTCAGAGCGTGCAGAAGAGCGTAGTGGATATTTCGGAACAAAGTACACACAGAACATTTCAGAGGCTATAAAGAGTCAGAACATCGTAGAAGACCCTATTTGTTTCAGATGCAAAACTGTTGCAATGTCAAAAACAATTTTACCGTAAATGGGAAAGAAAAAAGGAAGTAAGAAAAAAGGCTGTAAATGCTGATCTAATGGCAAAAGAGATTTTAGACCTGATTGATCGAGTCAATAAGGCTGTAAAGTCTGAGAAAGCCATGCGCATTGCCCTGACTTCAGTTTTAGCCATTCATAAGCCGCGCATATTTCAATCAGGGCAGGATTCAAATAAATCAAAAATTGGGACATACTCCACTAACCCTATTTCTATTTCTAAGAAGAACCAAGCGCGAAATACAGGAAAGACATATTTCAAAGGTGGATACAAAGAATACAAAGACGCAATCGGTAAAGGTGGCGATGTAAACTTCAGAAACACGGATCAAATGTCGATGGATTACGGCATAATTCAGAATGGAACAGAATTCGGATTCGGGTTTCAGAATGAACAGAATTATAACAAGTCTCAATGGCTTCAGGATAAATACGAGAAGGATGTGTTTGATCTTACAGAACAGGAACTTGATCTTTTAGGGGATGTTCATAAAGCAGAGGTTGAAAAACTGTTATGATAGAAATCATTGAAAAGATTGACGATTGGACTGCATTACGGTATCCATCGGCTAATAAAAAGCTTTGGGGTTACTGTGAGTTAATGCGTAAAACTACTGGCACACCTCCAGGAGAGCAACCTATGCCCGTAAAGATCATAGATGGCGTTGCAGATAGGGGCACAAATCAGATAGCTCTGGATGATCGGTACGACTTGATAACTTGGATTCGATTACCTGGTAGCATCGGAATAGTAGAAAATGAAGATGATCAGTGGGGAATAAAAGACGGTAGACGACAAGGAGCTACACTTCGATGGATCATTGCCCATAAAGTTGAGTTAGGAGAAAACTTCATAATTCAGTTAGTGCGCGATATTCCAGATCGGTTTGTAATCGATGGATATGAATTTGTTTTCATTAACCGAAACATAGAAGTAGACTCGGATCATGAAGCGATTTACAGAACTGAACTCGGAAACACAGTTTATGAAAAGCATAGGTTCAACTGGAATATTTACGCTGTTGCTTTAAGTGTTGAATTTATTCTTTGTCCAATAGAAACCAGTCCTTAATATGGCTAGACGTTGCGGAACAAAATCTAATCCATGTAGTCACCCTCGCACAGACTGGTGGAAAAGTGCTATGGGTATAAACTGGTTTAATCAAGGCTCAGGAGTAACAGGAGAGTCTTTATATTTGGTTGGGTATAATACTGATCCTGCAAACAGGTTTATACTTTTGTATTTTGATTCAGGCGTTTACTCTTCTTCTGATAATGGAGGAGTTAAAGCTTCAGACTTGCAGTTAACATTCAATCAAAATGGAGGAACGGCAACTAATGTAACAATAGCATCAGTAAAGAACACCTCTAATACAGATTTATCAGGAGGTGAATTAATTATAAGGGTTAACATAACTATATCCGGAACGGCTTCTGGTGTAGAGTTGGTAACTGTTCAGCCTTCATCCTCTTCATCTATTACAAATGCCGATGGTGATATTTCTACTATTTTACTGAACACAATAACGGATTCAATAAACAAAACTTACGATTCAGATTATGCCGCTCACATAGGATGGCATTTTGATAACGGAAATTCTATCCCTATTGCAGAGTATAGATCAGTAGAAAATGATTTAGTTATAGATGCAAAAGCAAAAGGTATTTGGCAATTGTCTGATTTGTTTTATCCATTGTCAATATATGGAGATATTAATTATTTTAAGTCTAACTGGAAAACACCAGGAAGTTTTAACTGCACCGTTGGTGGCACACTTCCATTTACAAGGGGAACTGGTTACACGGCAGGCACCGGTTATCTTCTTACAGGATGGATACCAGCTACCAATGGAGTAAACTTTACCTTAGATGCTGCGTCGGCTATACATGAATCAGAAACAAACGTCGCTAGTACGACACAGATTGATTACGGATGCTCACACTCAGACGCGGTGAGCACAAAGAGAATCCGTAACATGACGAAGGATGCCGGAAGCACTTCTCAAATATGTTTGAATAGTGCCAGTACATCTACACTTGCAGTAGTCTCTACTTCAGTAGGGCTATTCCATCAAAACAGAAGTGCATCAAGCGCAGCGGGTCACAAATACTATATCGATGGAGTTCTGGCAGATGTATCTAATGCTGGATCTGGAGCATTACCTGATAGGGGTATGGTTTTAATGGCTGAGGTTAACGCTGCCGGTACCATAGCAAACATAAGCACACGAAAATTGGTGATGTTCATTTTTGGTGGCAATATGGAGTCTCTGGCGGCTTCAATAAAAACCATGCGAGATACTTACAGAAATGCAATCGCTGCTGTGACTATTACTGCAAAAAATATCACTACCGACAGTGGAAACCCTCTTACAACAGATGACCTAAACACAATCATAACCGGATAAAAAATTATGGCAAATATAGCAGTAGGTAGTTTAAATTTAGTATCTACCCTATCCCCCACATTATTAGAGCGAATGCCAATCAGTGGATCAGGTGATCCAGGTGTATTATTAAGTACTCTTGGCTTCGAGGTTAATAAAATAAATCGAGTTCCTGTAGAATATGGATTAGCGTCTAGCCAAAGCACCGTTATAGCTGCCGCCATTACAGCAGCAACAGCTGGTGATGTGTTGTATTTCGGTCAAGGTGATGTGCGTATAGACACTCAGATCACACAGACGAAGAACCTAAAGGTTTATGGCAGAGGCACTAGGTTGAATGTTTCAACTAATATTACTGGTTGGGTGATATCCTCATCCGCTGCAAATGGATCCGAGTTTGAAGGTATAAGTTTCGTTGGAAACAATACCGGTGCCGCCCAAATTGGATTAGCTACTACTGCCGTAGCTGGATTTAAGATACGAAATTGTAATTTAACCAGTTTTAATGTCGCTGGATTACAAATAGGAGCCGCAAGTAATACCACACCGTACCCACTGAATGAAATTACCGATTGCCGGGCTACGTTGTGTAACGGAATAGGATTTAACGTTCTTGCTACTGGTGAGTATTGCACATTTACAGCATGTGGAGCTTCTGGTAATTTGACAGGATGGAAGCTTGCTGCTGGAAATCTAACTCTGCAAGGATGTTCAGGTACAGGTGGAACCACTGGCTTACTAGTTGACACAGGATCGAATAACGGCCACTTAACTGTACAAGGCGGCCACTTCAATCACAACACTACAAATATAAACGTGAATGCAATAACAGCCGG